>Ga0307419_10000109_pt1 | contig 33237 bp, 15 predicted proteins | sample SalMarWE160230MG_2_FD_202512 | JGI IMG/M metagenome (GOLD analysis project Ga0307419, IMG submission 202512) | Salt marsh sediment microbial communities from the Plum Island Ecosystem LTER, Massachusetts, United States - WE1602-30 | ecosystem: Environmental > Aquatic > Marine > Intertidal zone... | reverse complement strand
TACTGGCAGTCGAGGATCTCCGGAGATGAATCAGGCTTCAGATCAACACTTATACCTCAGATAGAAATAGGCGGAGCTGCATTTGACAAGATATTCGGAAGCAATACCATAAACATCATCCCGCAGGGATCCGCTGAACTGATATTCGGGATCAATATATCGCGTACTCAAAATCCTACCCTTTCCGAAAAACTGAGAACCATTCCCACTTTCGACTTCAAGGAAAAGATACAGATGAATGTCACCGGAACTATTGGTGACAAAATGCAGCTGGGTGTTAATTATAATACTGATGCATTATTCGATTTTGAAAACAGGACCAAACTCCAGTATTCCGGAAAGGAGGATGAGATACTTAAAAAAGTTGAGGCCGGAGATGTAACTCTCCCGCTCACAGGAACCCTGATCACAGGGAGCTACAGCCTCTTCGGACTTAAAACAGAAATGCAGTTCGGTAAACTTACCGTTACTACTGTCCTTTCGCAACAGAAAGGTGAATCCTCTGTTGTACAGGTTGAGGGAGGAGCCCAGCTGACAGATTTTGAAATATTTGCGGATGAATATGAGGCAAACAGACATTTTTTCCTTTCCCATTATTTCAGGGATATCTATGATGAAGCATTGAAAAGTCTGCCGATTGTCAGTTCAGGAGTCAATATTGAAAGGATTGAAGTATGGGTAACCAATAAAACAAGCCGTTTTGAAGAGGGGAGTAACCGTAATATTGTGGCATTCATGGACCTGGCGGAAAACAGAAATCATATTTACAACAATATCACTGAATTCCAGGAGACATCCGGAACCCCGTTATATCCTGACAACGACGCAAACAGGTTGTACGAACAGTTAAATACTGTATACACAGATGTAAGAGATGTTGACCAGGTAACCAATGCATTTGACCCTCTATATCCGGGATTTCAGATTGGACGTGACTATGAAAAAATTGAAAATGCCCGGAAACTTAATGAGAGGGAATATACTCTCAATAAACAACTTGGATATATATCCCTTAATACTGCCCTGAATACAGATGAGGTACTGGCAGTTGCATTTGAGTACACAATAAACGGAAAGGTATATAAGGTAGGAGAGTTCTCGACTGACGGGATTACTGCACCCCAGACTCTTTTTCTGAAACTGCTCAAAGGAACAACACTAACTCCAAAACTACCGACCTGGAACCTGATGATGAAGAACATTTATTCGCTGGGATCAGGCAAGCTTGAGAAAAGTGATTTTGAGCTGAATGTACTTTATCAGGATGACGAAACCGGTAACTCGATAAACTATCTGCCGGAAGATAAGCTTGAGGATCAGATACTCCTCCAGATGATGGGCCTTGATGTTCTGAATTCACAACTTGACAGGGAATCGGATGGTTATTTTGATTTCGTTGATAATGTGACTGTTATAGTTGACAGGGGTAAGATAGTCTTTCCTGTTCTCGAACCTTTTGGAAGTCACCTTAGAAAAAAGATAAATGACTCGAGACTGGCAGATAAATATGTGTTCCAGGAATTATATGATTCAACCCAGACTATAGCCAGGCAAATGGCCGAGAAAAATAAATTCGTTCTTGAAGGACAATATTCTTCTCAATCAGGATCTGAAATACAATTGAATGCGATAAACATACCCAAGGGATCGGTCATAGTAACAGCAGGCGGAGTGACTCTTACAGAGAATGTTGATTATACGGTAGATTACAATATGGGCACTGTAAGTATTATCAATGCTGCGCTGATTGAATCTCAAACACCTATTCAGGTTTCGCTTGAAAGCAACCAGTTCTTTGGATTTCAGACAAAAACCCTTGTGGGAACACACCTCGATTATCGTTTTGCTGACAATTTTAATGTCGGAGGAACCATACTCCATCTTAATGAAAGACCATATACACAGAAGGTTAACTACGGTGAAGAACCTATTTCAAACACTATCTGGGGATTGAACACATCGTATAAAACAGAATCCCGGATGCTTACGAATATTATTGACAATATACCCCTTCTTGATACAAAAACTCCCTCTTCATTTTCATTCTTCGGGGAATTCGCCCATCTTATACCCGGTCATTCAAAGGCTATTTCAAATGCCGGCAATTCATATATCGACGATTTTGAGGCAAGTGAGATCCCTCTTGACCTTAAATCATTCAATGCATGGACGATTGCAAGTATTCCCCAGGGGCAGGACTTTCTTTTTCCGGAGGCTCGATTTAATGATGATCCTGTAACGGGTTATAACAGGGCCAGGTTGGCATGGTATGTTATCGATCCGATATTTCTGAGGAACGGCACATCAACTCCTGATCATATTAAAGATAATCCCGATACCCAGTCAAGCCACTTTGTGAGGGAGATCTATGAGAATGAGATCTTCCCCTACCGTGAAAGTACAACAGGAATACCCACAAATATCACCGTGCTAAACCTTGCATATTATCCCGACGAAAAGGGACCTTACAATTTCGACACTGATCCGGGTCCCTATTCGGATGGCATGAACTCCGAAGGAAGGCTGAATGACCCGCAATCGCGGTGGGGAGGTATTATGAGAGAGGTTCTCACCAGCGATTTTGAAACGGCAAATATTCAGTATATAAAGTTCTGGCTTATGGATCCGTTTGTTGAGAATCCGGATCATGAGGGCGGCGATCTGTATATAAACCTGGGTAATATATCGGAAGATATTCTAAAGGATTCAAGAAAAAGTTTTGAAAACGGACTGCCCGGATCTCCCGATCCTGTAAATGTGGATACGACTTCATGGGGAAGAGTTCCGACAGTACAATCTGTAGTGAATGCTTTTGATAATGACCCTGATTCGCGCCTGTACCAGGATGTGGGTTTTGACGGCCTGAGGAACCAGGATGAACAGACATTCTTCACAGATTATCTTCAGAAGGCTGAAACTATAACCACACCGGAAGTATACAGTAAAATCTTTGATGATCCCTCGGGAGATGATTTTCATTATTTCAGGGGATCAAATTACGATTATCAGGAGCTTGGAATTATTGAAAGATATAAGAATTACAACGGACAGGAAAACAATTCACCAACCTCGGAAATGTCGTCGGAGCCATATCCAACCTCGGGATCGACACTACCCGATATGGAAGACATAAACCGCGATAACACCCTTAACGAAACAGAAAGCTATTATCAGTACAGGATAAGTATAAGGCCCGGAGATCTTGTAGTTGGGACAAATTTTATCGTGGACGAAATAGAGTATGAGGCTACATTCGCAAATGGTGATAAATCGAGTGTGAAATGGTACCAGTTTAAGGTTCCAATTACTGATTATCAGAAGGTTATAGGTACAATCAGTGATTTTAAATCTGTCAGGTTCATGAGAATGTTCCTCAGGGGTTTTAATGAACCAGTGATAATGCGGTATGCTGACCTTGACCTGGTAAGGGCTGAATGGAGGAAATACAATATCTCATTCATGGAAGGTGGTGAGAGGATTACTTTGCCGGAAGCAACTGACGGAACCTTTGAGATAAGTTCGGTTAGCATTGAGGAGAACTCGGGCAAAGAGCCTGTTAATTATGTTCTTCCTCCGGGATTCGACAGAATAACCGATCCTTCGAATCCTCAGCTGAGACAACTTAATGAACAGTCCATGGTCATCAAGGTTCAGAACCTTGAAGATGGTGATGCCCGTGCAGCATTCCGAAATGTCAGTCTTGATATCAGGCAATACCGGCGGCTTCGGATGGAAGTCCATGCTGAAGCACTCATAGGGCAGCCTCTCATGGATGGCGAACTGACAGCCTTCATAAGGATAGGGTCTGACTATAAAAGCAATTTCTATGAATATGAGATTCCGCTAACCCTGACGCCCCCGGGACGGTACGACAATAAGTCAGACGCCTCAAGAGCAATAGTGTGGCCTGAAAAAAACAGCTTCAACATCGATCTGTCGATATTCCAGGATGCCAAACAGGCAAGGAACAGAAAATTACTGGAGGAGGGATCATCATTAAGTGTTTCAGATGTTTACGTATATCTGAGTGAAGGACACAGGATCTCTGTCTCAGGAAACCCCAATCTCAGCAATGTGAAGGTCATTATGATCGGAATTAGGAATCCCATTCGGACAAGAAATCCCATAACGGATGACGGTCAGCCTAAATGGGGGGAGGTATGGGTAAATGAACTGCGGCTGAACGATTTCATTGAAAATGGAGGATGGGCAGCCAATGCCCACCTGCAGGCCCGTCTGGCAGATCTGGGAACTGTTGATGTAGTTGGTCAGACAAGTACTCCCGGATGGGGAAGTATAGATAAAAAGGTGAATGAACGCAGCAAAGAACAGGTAATGAAATATGACCTTTCATCAACGATTGAACTCGGAAAATTCTTTCCTGAAGAGGTCGGGGTAAGGCTTCCTGTTTATGTCGGATATTCCGAAACAAGGATCAGTCCCCAGTATAATCCGCTCGATCCTGATATCCTGCTCCAGGATGCCCTCCGTAATGCTGAAGATAATGCTGCAAGGGATTCAATAAAGAGTATCTCAGAAGATTTTTCAAGAAGAAAGACAATCACCGTCAGTAATGCAGGAATATCAAAAAGAGGAGAAAAACCTCATGCATGGGATATCGCTAACCTGAGCGTCAACTACACCTATAACGAAATATACCGAAGTAATATTAAAACAGAAATAAACCTTGAGAAAAACTACCGCGGCGGACTCGCTTATAACTACCAGGCACAACCCGCAAATGTTGCCCCCTTTAAAAATATGAAATTCCTGAACAGCCCGGTATTCAGGCTGGTAAAGGATTTTAATTTCTATGTTTTTCCAAAAAGCATCTCTTTCAGAACCGACCTGATACGTTATTATAATGAGGTGAAAACAAGGAACATAAATAATCCTTATCTGCGCATTACGCCAACCTACAGAAAAGACTTTGAATGGAGCAGGATATATGATTTCAAATATGATATTACCCGCCAGCTTAAGATCGATTTTACAGCAACAAACCTCGCAAGAATAGATGAACCTGAAGGTGGGGTTGATAAGGAAAGGTATGGTAACAGATATGATCTCTGGCGTGATTCGGTAATGACAAATCTGAAGAATTTTGGAAGGACGACAACATATAACCATTTCATAAATGCAACATATACTATTCCTGTTAATAAGCTGCCTCTGCTCTCCTGGGTAAATGCCAATGCCCGTTTCGGGGCGGATTATACATGGCTGGCCGGTCCTCTGTACCCCGATACCATGAATATAAACATCGGTAATTCAATCAAGAACCATAATGAACTTACATTTACAACCATGGCAAACCTTGCAACACTCTATGGCAAATCAAGGTTTCTTAAGAATATCGAAAACAATACCCGCCCTGATGCCGCACAAAGGAGGAAACCTGAATACAGAACAGTAACATACACAAGAAATAATGTGAATTTCAGACCGAATGCCGTGCGGGGAATAGTACATAGCCTCGGAACAACAGACATAAAAGTTAAAGTAGTCAGTAATACAGGCGAAGAGGTTAAAGGGAACGTTGATATTGTCAACAGCTCCAGGATCAACTTTACAACCTCAGAACAGATCGATGGAGCAAATGTAACCATAGAAGGACGTGTTCCGGTTAAACGGAATCCTCTTATAATCACAGGTGAATATATACTCAGAGCCTTAATGGGAATAAGATCTGCAAGTTTAACTGTTACCTCGTCACAGGGACAGTACCTCCCGGGTTATATGCCCGGCACAAAATATCTCGGTATGTCTGATTACAACGATGTCACTGCACCGGGCTGGCCATTTATCCTCGGATACAGCGACAGAAGGTTTTTTGACAGAGCAGTTACCTATGGCTGGCTCTCAACAGATACCCTTCTCAATACCCCGGCAACATATAACAATAAGTTTGATATATCTGTACGAAGCATGATAGAACCGTTCCCCGGCATGAGGATCGATGTCAATGCCGACAGGAGATTTCTCGAAGGGGTAAGTTCTTATTATATAGCTGATGCTAATGGCAATTTCCCCGACAGTACACGCAACAGGATCGTTAACGGAAATTTCTCAATATCAGTCATATCGTGGGGTACTGCATTTGAGAAAATATCAAAAAAGAATAATTATATTTCTCCCACTTTTGAAGCATTCAAGAAAAACCTGGTAATTATTTCTGAAAGACGGGCAAGGGAAAGATCTGAAGTCGATCCCGAATATAATCCTGATATCAATCCAGTTACCGGAGAACCTATGGATGGCCCCTATAAAAGCGGATATGGACAAACTTCAAGGGAGGTAATGATACCTGCGTTTCTTGCTGCCTACACAAAATCAGATCCTGAAAAGGTGACTCTTGAAACTTTTCCCTCGGCGATGAGGATGATGCCTAACTGGAGAATAACATTTGACGGACTTTCAAAATTTGAATTTATACAGAGAGTATTCCGATCCATAAATCTCTCACATCAATACAGGAGCACATTCCAGATAGGAAGCTATACAACTAACCTGAACTATCTTGAGGATACATATGGAATAAGCTCAATAAGAGATCTTCAGAATAACTACATTCAGCAATACGAAATTAATGTTGTAACCATTAATGAACAGTTCAGTCCCTTAATAAATATTGACATGAACTGGAAAAATAGCCTGACGACCCGGTTTGAATGGAGAAAATCACGTACTGTATCGCTTAACCTTACAAGCAACCAGATTGCAGATGCCCGTACCAATGAGCTGGTTATTGGTGCCGGATACCGGTTTGATGAGGTACAGATAATACTTAAAACCGGTGGCGGACAGAAAGTGCTTAAAAGTGATCTGAACCTGCGGTTCGACCTTTCAATCCGTGATAATAAAACACTTGCAAGGAAACTGGTTGAGGATGTAAATCAGCCGGTTGCAGGAGTAAAGGTATTTACGGTCGGACTTACTGCCGATTACATCCTGAGTGACAGGTTCAACCTTCAGATCTTTGCCGATCACACTATGAATAATCCTTTTGTGGCAAGTACCTTCCCTACTTCCAATACAAATTTCGGATTCAGCCTCAAGTTTACTCTTGTACAGTAAAAAATTTTATTCCAGACCATTTTTTATATTTTGTCTGAAAACGTTTGAAACAAAATCGTCCTGATTTATTAGACTAAAGATCAATGAATCAGCATGAAAATAAATGACATATGCAGTTTTTTGTAATGATCATTTTCATTTTTTTAAATAGGATTCATTCAATTTTAATATCTATTTTTTAAAACGCATTGTTATAAAATGAAAAAAACAAAACCGCATTTGACCTTCTGACAGATATGGAATATGAGCTTTGGATTTTTAGGTATCCAGTTTGGTTTTGCTCTTCAGAATGCAAATGTCAGCAGGATCTTTGAGACCCTGGGTGCAAAGGTTGATAATATCCCCATACTCTGGTTACTTTACTGGAGAAAAAGTGACATTGCCATTAAGTGTAAAACATACACTTAATCCATGGGAATATAAGGTTTTTATACAATGAACAAATCTATTCCCTCCCTGATAACAAGTCTGCCGGGATTTGAAAAGATCTTTAATTTTAGTATTATTGCAAATCGTGATTTGTAATTAATAAATATTAAAAACTTAATATCATGAATATACCGGCAGATCTTTTGTACACCAGGGACCATGAATGGCTTCGTATAGAAGGAGATATGGGTTATATTGGAATAACCGACTTTGCCCAGGGCGAATTGGGGGATATTGTCTTCATTGAAATAGAGACCCAGGGAGAAACCCTTCATAAAGAGGAGGTCTTCGGGACCATTGAAGCAGTAAAAACAGTATCAGATATGTTTATGCCGGTAGGAGGAGAGATACTTGAAGTTAATCCTGCTCTTGAGGAATCACCTGAGCTTGTGAACAAGGATCCCTATGGAAATGGCTGGATGGTAAAGATAAAGATTACAGATCCGTCGGAGACCGGTGATCTCCTTTCAGCAGAAAAATATAAGGGGCTTTTATAGAGTTTTCTTAACCTCGGTCTCCTGGTAGCCTTCAATGATGTCACCTGTCTTTATGTCATTGAAATTCTGAATGTTCAGTCCGCATTCATAGCCGCCCACAACCTCTTTGACATCATCCTTGAAGCGCTTGAGCGATCCAAGTTCTCCGGTATAAATAACAATACCATCACGAATAATACGAACACGGGTATTCCTTGTTATCTTCCCCTCTTTAACATAGCATCCCGCAACTGTGCCGACCTTTGTAACTTTAAAGATATCCCTGATCTCAAGAGTTGCAACGATCTCCTCTTTAACCTCGGGGGATAACATACCTTCCATAGCTGATTTTATCTCCTCTATGGCGTTGTAAATAATGGAATAGAGACGGATATCAATCTCCTCCTTCTCGGCAAGTTTACGGGCTGCAAGAGAAGGACGTACCTGGAATCCAACTATAATCGCATTGGATGCGGCAGCAAGCAGTACATCAGATTCCGATATCTGGCCTACAGCCTTATGTATGATATTCAGCTGTATCTCGGGAGTTGATAGTTTTATCAGAGAATCACCCAGGGCCTCAACAGATCCGTCGACATCTCCCTTCACTATGATATTAAGTTCCTGGAAATTACCAATAGCGATTCTCCTTCCGATCTCATCAAGGGTTATGTGCTTCTGGGTACGAAGACCCTGTTCTCTCTGCAACTGAGCTCTCTTGTTGGCTATGTCTTTGGCTTCCCTGTCACTCTCCATTACATTGAACTTGTCACCTGCCTGGGGGGCTCCGTTCAGACCGAGGATCAGAGCCGGTGTAGCCGGACCTACCTCAGTAATTTTGTGGCCTCTTTCATTATACATGGCCTTCACATGTCCGACACAACTTCCGGCAAGCAGTATATCACCAACCCTGAGTGTCCCGGCTTTCACAAGGACAGTTACAGTAAATCCTCTTCCCTTATCGAGGGATGATTCAATTACTGTACCTAATGCAGACTTATCGGGATTGGCTTTTAATTCCAGCATTTCAGCTTCAAGCAGGACTTTATCAAGAAGAAGTTCTATATTAAGTCCGTTTTTGGCCGATATTTCCTGCGACTGAAACTTCCCTCCCCAGTCTTCAACCAGGTAATTCATATTGGCAAGTGCCTCCTTAATTTTATCGGAATTTGCGGTAGGTTTGTCAATTTTGTTAATAGCAAATACAATAGGCACTCCTGCTGCTGAAGCATGATTTATTGCCTCTACTGTCTGGGGCATAACGCCGTCATCAGCTGCGACGACGATTATAGCAATGTCAGTTATCTGTGCTCCACGGGCTCTCATTGCAGTAAAAGCTTCATGACCCGGTGTGTCAAGAAAGGTGATTTGCCTTCCGTCATCAAGTGTCACACCATATGCTCCTATATGCTGTGTAATACCTCCGGCTTCACCGGCAATCACATTAGTCCTGCGTATATAGTCGAGAAGTTTTGTTTTTCCATGATCGACATGTCCCATTACAGTAACAATGGGTGGACGGGACTTTAGGTCTTCATCTTCATCATCAACTTCACGAACCGCCTCCTGGAGTTCAGCGCTGACAAACTCTACCTTAAAACCGAATTCATCGGCCAGAAGGGCCATAGTCTCTGCATCAAGCCTCTGATTGATCGAAACAAAAAGACCAAGATTCATACATGTGGAAATAATTTCGGTAACGGGAATGTCCATCATTATAGACAGCTCATTCACCGAGACGAATTCAGTAACCTTCAGAATATTTTTCTGTTGTTCAATCCGGTCTTCATCCTCGCGATGTTTCTGACTTATTGCTTCTCTTTTCTCTCTCCTGTATCTTGAACCCTTTGATTTACCTTTTGTTGTGAGCCTTGCAAGAGTCTCTTTTATCTGCTTCTGAACCTCTTCTTCATCAACTTCAACCCTTACGGGTCTTTTCTTTATAACTTTCTTGCCGCCCTTTTCCTTCTTTTCACCCAGGTCTGGCTTCACAGCCGAAACCTGATCTTTATCCTTGGTTATCCTTTTCCTTTTCTTCTTCCTTCTGGAATCCGGGCTGCCATCTTGTTTTCCCTGCTGGTGAGGACCAGATTTTCTTCTTTCTTCGGCAGGAAGATTTATCTTTCCTATAACCGTGGGTCCCGATAATTTTGCAATACCTGTTCTGAAAACTTCAACTACCTCTTCTTCCTCAACAGGATAAACTTCCTCATCAATTATCTCTCCTGATTGTAAGCCGTCGTCACCTTTTGATTCCGTAACAGGCTCTGCAGCTTTCTCTTCCGGTTTCTTGCCTGCATCCTCCTCTGGTCCCCAGACTTTATCTTTACTTTTCTCTTTACTGGCAGCGGCAGCCTCTTTTTTCAATGTATCATCTTCCTCTTCCGGCGGGACTTTTGTATCAGGTTTTGTTTTTTGCTTTTCAGCTTTCCCCGGCTCAGTGGGTTTTGATGGTTTCTGTGGTTCCTCTTTAACAGTCTCTTTTTTCACTGTTTTATCAAGATCAATCTTACCAACAAGCTTTATATCCGGCTTCTTGATATCAGTCTTAATATCAACACCTTTCTGCAGTCCTGTGGCATCTTTGACAATTATCTCCTCATCACTGTTACCTTCTTCAGGCTGTGGCTTTTCAGGAACATCTTCAATTGACAGAGTCTCTTTTTTCCTGTGAAGATCCTTGAGAATAAGCTTTTCAGATTCTTTCTTCACGCTTATATCCGAGCTGTACTCTTTCACAAGCAGAAGATAAGCTTCGTGGGGAATTTTTGTGTTGGGATTTGGTTCAAGATCAAATCCTTTCTTATGCAGGAAATCTATTATTGTGGAGATCCCTACATTGAACTCCCTGGCCGCTTTACTTAACCGTGTTGCCTTTATATCCTCTGTCATAAATATGCCTTGCCTTTTATATTAAATATAGAATCAACCAGTATAAAAATCAAGGTTGTTATTCAAATTCTGCTTTCAATATGTTTACGACTTCCCTTATGGTTTCCTCTTCAAGATCAGTTCTCTTTACCAGGTCACTGATTGAAAGATTGAGAACGCTTCTGGCAGTATCACAGCCTATAGCCTTAAGCTCATCGATGATCCATTCTTCAATTTCATCGCTGAATTCTTCAAGGTTGACGTCTTCCTCATCTTCACCACCCGGCTCCCTGTATACATCAATCTCATAGCCTGTAAGCTGGCTTGCAAGCTTAATATTGAGGCCGCCCTTACCGATTGCAAGGGACACCTCGCTTGGTTTAAGATATATCTCGGCACTTTTTGTTTCTTCAATCAGCTTGATGGATGTTATCTTTGCCGGACTGAGAGCTCTCTGGATAAAGAGTTGATTATTTGATGTAAAATTGATAACATCAATATTCTCATTTCGAAGCTCCCTGACGATACCATGTATCCTGGATCCCTTCATTCCGACACATGCACCTACCGGGTCAATTCTTTCATCGTATGACTCTACAGCTACTTTTGCCCTTTCCCCCGGGACCCTGACAATCTTTTTTATGGTAATCAGCCCGTCGAAGATCTCAGGAACTTCAAGTTCGAACAGCCTTTCAAGGAATACGGGTGAAGTACGGCTGAGAATAATAAACGGGGTATTGTTTCTCATTTCAACCTTTATAACCACAGCCCTTATTGTATCCCCTTTTCTGAAATGATCGGAAGGTATCTGTTCGCTTTTCGGAAGGATGAGCTCATTGCCGTCATCGTCAAGAACCAGTATTTCTCTTTTCCATACCTGGTAAACTTCACCGGTAACAATCTCACCTATCCTGTCTTTGTATTTCATGTAGATATTGTTCTTCTCAAGATCGAGAATACGTGCAGTCAGGTTCTGCCTGAGCGATAAAATAGCCCTTCTGCCGAAATCAAGGAACTTAACCTCATCAGATACCTCTTCGCCGACTTCATAATCATCATCAATCTTTTTGGCTTCCGACAATGGTATCTGGGTTATCGGATCAGTAAGCTCATCATCGTCCACTACTACCCTGTTCCTCCATATCTCAAAGTCACCCTTATCGATATTGACAATAATATCGAAATTATCCGCTGAGCCGTACTTTTTGGCAAGCATGCCCCTGAATACATCTTCAAGAACGCTCATCATAGTAGGCCGGTCAATATTCTTGAGCTCCTTAAATTCCGAAAAGGTGTCTGTCAAATTAACATTTTCCATCTGGTATTAACCTCTTATAGTTATTTAATTGATAATAATTCCTTCGTTGATTTTATCTGGTCAAAGTTGAAAGAGATATCCTTCATTTCCTTCACCTTACCCTTGATTTTTACCTCCGTTTCGAGTTCAAAACCGCCATTGGTTACATTTTTCAGACTTCCGGTAAAGCGTGAGCCTTCATTGTTAACCACCTCAACCTGTTTCCCTTCATTCTTATAGTATTGTTCAATAATCCCGAATGGCATATCTATCCCCGGTGATGAGATCTGCAGCTCATAATCTTCCGTGTTACGGTTGAGATTCTTTTCGATATGACGGTGAAGTGCCACACATTCGTCAATATTTATCCCCTTCATTGTATCAACAAATACCATGATCCTGTTCGCACTGCTTACTCTTACAGCCACAAGGAAAATATCTGTTCCTTTAATGAACTCATTTACAAGCTTTTCTATTTTACTTATTTCAATCATCGTAAATTCAGATAACAAAATAGGGGACTCTGGTCCCCTAGGCTCAATTACCCCTCAAATCGGTGTCAAAGGTAAGTAATGTTTTGGAATATGCAAACTTTGAGATTAATAATAAATTCTCTATGTGGACTTTGTGCTTAACTTTGCCATCTTTGCAGTTATAAGAAAAGTCGAAGAAGTTGAAGGCCCTCCTTCGCTATCCTTCGACAAGCTCAGGATTTGCTTCGGACTTCGTCCGACGCAGCGGACTATGTCCGACGAAGTCGGAGGGTAACAGTTGAAGGGAGTTGGAGGAAGTTGAAGATGACAGAAAAGATCTATAATAATAAGGAGCAGGAACTTCTTTCTAACTGCACATTATGTCCGCGCGAATGCGGAGTCAACAGGTTTGAGGGAGGCAGCGGCTATTGCGGCATGGATGCAGGTATGAATATAGCTTCAATCTGCATTCACAGGGGAGAGGAACCTCCGATAAGCGGTCCGGGAGGGATTTGCAATATCTTCTTCGCTGGCTGCAATCTGCGCTGCATCTATTGCCAGAATTATGATATAAGCCGGCCGGATGAAACATGCCGGCGAAGTAAAACGACACTGAAGGAAACACTTGACATTATAGAGAGAATTCTATCAGATGACATTACGACAGTGGGATTTGTTTCCCCCTCACATGTTGTTTCCCAGGTCAAATCTATTATTCGGGGCCTGAATGAAAGGGGATTGCAGCCTGTAACTGTCTATAATACAAACAGCTATGATAAACCGGAAGTGATAGATGCTCTTGATGGAATGATCGATGTTTATCTTCCTGATTACAAATATGTGACATCAGGCATTGCAGAAGAATATTCTGATGCACCTGGCTATCCTGAGGTTGCTCTGAAAGCGCTCAGGAGAATGTATTACCAGAAAGGATCGACACTTACCTGTGATGAAGAGGGCAGGGCAGAGCAAGGAATACTGATACGTCACCTTGTTCTTCCCGGTCATGCGGATGAAAGTAGAAAAGTTCTTCGGAACATTGCGGAAGAACTTTCACCCGGAATGCATCTCTCACTCATGTCGCAATATCACCCGGTACCCTTTGTTAAGGGCCATCCTAAGCTGAATCGAACATTATATAAAGCTGAGTATGAGTCGGTTGCAGAAGCCATGGAAAGCTTTGGTTTCCGGAACGGCTGGGTGCAGGATATGGACAGTTACAAAAATTACAAGCCCGATTTCAGTAAGGAACAACCGTTTGAGTAATATCTGGAAGAATGACAGGAAGCAATTTTATTACATGAATTTCTCCCTCTTCTGCAAATTATACAGTGCTGTCAACAGGAACAAAATCGTCCCAGTTATCAGGATTATCCTGTTTTTCATTGTGATGATTGCCCATGTAGTTTCACTTACGCCGTAGGCCGGATCGAAGGGATTGAGAAAGACATTCCACTGGCTTTTACGTAGAGGATCCGACAGTATCAGAAAGAAAAGGCCGAAGATTATCATTGCCACTGCTGTGCCATTTCCGTTTCGGATTACAGTAGATAACATGAAGGACATCATCCCCAGGAAAAGAACAGGCATCATCACTTGCGTTGTCATTCTCACAATATTGAATTTAACTATCAATACTGAAGAGAGGAATGTGAAAACAAACATTATCAGGTATGCAATCACAAATATCAGGATAATCCTCACAAGCCATACTTTATACCTGTAATTCGGGATGCCGAACAGTATTTCGATCGTCCTTGCATCCTGATCATTCTGGACACCAAAAACAGCCGGGTAAAAGACCAATAATATTCCTGAGAATAAAAATACTCCATACAGGTCCTCCATCCGTGATATATCATTTGAGAATACATAAATGACCGAAAGACCAAGGTAAAAGACTACCGAACCGGCAAGGAACCAGATGAATTTATTGGCGAAAATGATTTTCAGATTGTAGATTATCATTTTCCAGACCAGGGTAAATGAATTATATAATGTGTTGGTTTTCATTATTTTCCTTTTTTCTTAGCAGCCACAAATAAGCATCCTCCAGATTGGGAGTAGCGGTAACAGCATTCTCCCATGGTTTGGATTCGGAAATGACTCTGACTCTTACATTATCGCCTTCCGACATATGATGCACTACAAGATGATTCTTTACGAATTTGCTGAATTCTCCTGCCGGAACATGGAACTGCCATACATGTCCTTCTGCCTCTTTTGTCATATCGATGGGCTTACCAAGGTATTTTAATTTCCCCTTATCGAGAACTGCAACCTGGTTGCAGGAGCTCGAGATATCCTCAATGATATGTGTTGAAAATATCACAATACGTTCGCGGCCCAGTTCGACAAGCAGGTTTCGGAACCTTATTCTTTCCCTGGGATCAAGACCGGCTGTCGGCTCATCAACAACAAGGATCCTTGGCAGATGAAGGAGTATCTGTGCAATACCCATTCTCTGCTTCATCCCTCCTGAATAAGAACCTATTTTTTCATGCCTTCGGTCCTCCATATGTACTGCATTAAGAACGAAGGTCACTCTTTCATCCCTCACCTTTTTGTCAATGATATTTTTCAGCATTGCCTGGTAATGCAGGTATTCGTGAGCAGTCATATTCTCATAGCTTCCGAATTCCTGTGGCAGATAGCCTATCAGCCCCTGGAGCTCCTCGCGTTTTTCAAGAGTATCAAGACCATTGATCCACACTTTACCGTAACTCTGTTCCAGGATGCCGCAGATTATCCTCATAAGAGTTGTTTTACCAGCTCCGTTTGGTCCCAGAAGTCCGAACATTCCACTGCCGATGTTCAACGATACACAGCTTAGGGCTTTGAAGGGTTTCTTCTTTTTTCCGATAAGGGGAACTGCTGCAACGATCCTGTAAACGGTTTTTCTCAGTCCTCTGAACCTTCCTTCAAGCCTGTATATATCAATGTTTTCATTGCTGAGCTTTTGACCGGTTCTGTAAATAAACAGACCGGAGAACCATAAGAATCCGAGGATCAGCACAACAGCAATGTTATCCCATCTTAGCTGGAAGAGTATCAGGTTTAGCAAGGGTATTATCCAGAAAACAAATAGATCAATTCCGGAAATTATCTTTTTCATGAACAGGCTTTTTGTCCGGGAGGTCATATTGGTGAAGAGCTCCCTTAACGGATTCCATATGGCTGAGAGGAAGAACCATGTGCCGATACTGAAAATAAATATCCAGAATCCTTTATTCAGGTAAAAATAGGTAAAGTAAACCATGAAGATGAACAGGGGAAGCTGCCAAATAATCTGTACCATATCTTTCCACTGCCTGAAATGCCGTTTGAGATCCAGCCTGGCTCTTATTCTGGCACCAGCTTTCCATTCCCTCAGCCAGCGATTCTCCCTGTCATAAATCTTTACCAGGCTTTGAACATGGATATTTATTTTTTCATCAGGCGAAATCACCGTCTCTCTCGCTTTCCTGAGGCTGTTCATTATGAACCATGTTGCTGCAGGTACAAGAATTATGCTGAGTATTGTTGTGATAAGCTTCCAGAGAAATTTGTCTATATAAGTGTAAATCAAAAAAATAAGCAGGGTAAAAACGATCAGTTGGATTGCTTTGTTTTTCCACTCAAGCGATTTTAGCCACTCCAGTGTATTCTCAAGTCCTGAATAGAATGTAGGGATAAAAACAAGTGTAAGAAGTGTGCTGAGCGACAGTCCGCCGATAACTGTTATTGCAAATGACGCACCTATGACTGATACGAATTCAGCTTTACCCATAGCCAGCGGAAACATGGCTATTACTGTTGTGGAAGCTGTAATAAGTATCGGTCTTATTCTTGCAACGCCTGCTGACATTAACGCCCGTGAACGGCGGTTGCCCCTTTTTCTCAAGATATTGGTATAATCGATAAGGATAATACCATTATTGACAACTACTCCCAGCAGGATCAGGAATCCTGTAAGAGTGTTTGCATTCAAAAGGGAATTTCCTGTAAGTATAAGAGCTATAAGCGATCCCAGTGCGGCAAGGGGAATGCTGAAGAGAAGGACAAATGGTATAACAAGCGACTCAAATACGGCGGCAAGGATCATGTAAATGAGAATGAATGCAATACCTATAAGCTTGTAAAAATCCTTAAGCTGGTCCTCTTCATGTACAACCTCAACTGCAATGCCGGCTGGTATGTTCAAATCGGCAACAACAGATTCGATCTCTGCTCTTGCTATTTCAAGGAGATCTTTGTCTGATCTTATTTCGGAATTGAAATTATATGTAACTGTGACTCTCTTCTCCTGGTTTTCCCTGTGAATATTACCAGATCCGTAAGCGAAGATGATATCAGCCAGTTCCTCCATTTCCATTATGGCTCCGCCAGTACTGCTTACCTCTAGCCGTCTCAGGTCATCAATCGTCTTATCGGTGTTTTTTGCCAGTGTGTCCTCATCTGAATATTTGATTATTATATCATAGCTTTCGGTACCCTGCCTGAATGTTGCTCCCGAGGAATATTCGTTTCCGAAAGATGCCAAAGCTGAAGAGAGACCCATAAGGGTGATGTTGTTTCTCCCGATGTAATCCATATCAAAATATAGCTGAACCTCGGGCTTATTGTCCTGGATATTCAGGCTCACATTTTCTATTGAAGAAAGATCATCAATATAGGTTTTGATATCGTCGGCAAAGTTTTTCATCTGTTCAAAGTTCTGTCCCTTGATAATCACACTCTCGCTTTGTGATCCGATACCCAGCATATTCATAAATCCGGCTCCCGGATTCACTGTTTCGCCGCTGCCGCCGGCAGTAAAACCGCCGCCTGTAGATATATCATCCATACTTATTTCAGCAGAAGGAATATTTTTTGTCCTTTCCAGGATATCATTTTTAATTTCGGGGAGGCTCCTTTTGCTTATTCTATCCCACTCTTCCGGCAGATTGATTGTAACAGTAGCCTGTTCCTCTTCGATACGGCTTACAATATCCTCTTTCTCTGGTATGGAGGCAAGCCTTGATTCAATCTCTGTTACCACCGCATCGGTCTTCTCAAGGGTTGATCCTGAGGGCATTGTCACACTTAACCTGAAATCAGGAGTGTTTATTTCCTGCGGCGTGCTCAGACTTAGTGTCAGGCTTATCAGAAGTGCAGCGAAGAAGATTATGAGTGTACCGATAATTGTTAAGGCAGGTTTTCTCATACTAGCTTTAAGAACAAGATGATACCCCTGGATCAGCCTGTCGTGGATAGAAAGCTTTTTGAATATTTCCGACTTGCCTCCGGAGCTCCCGGAAAGCAGAAAATAGGTAGCCATCGGTATAAAAAGAAGCGCGACCGCAAGTGAGACCAGCAATGTTGATATTATGGAAACACCAATGTTTTTCCCGATGATCTTTATAAGGAAATTTGAAGAAAAAATAAAGGGAAAGAAGACCATGATGGTCGTAAGTGTTGATGCGAGAATAGCCTTCCACACCTCGGTAGTGCCCTGTTTGACAGAGGTTCTGTAATCCATGCCTGTACCGGCAAGACGATAGGTATTCTCGAGTACCACCACCGAGTTGTCAACAAGCATTCCTATGGCAAGGGCCACACCGACAAGAGTCAGGCTGTTTATTGTAATGTTGTAGGCATAAAAGAAATTGAAGGCTGCATATACTGAAATAGGTATTGAGACAGCAATAATTGTAACAAGCCTGATATTCCTGAGAAAAAACCAGAGAATGATAACTGCCAGTATAGCACCGGTGATGGCAAGTTTGATTATCTGATTGATATTCTCCTCCATTGTTTCGGCACTGTTATACTGGACTACAATATCAACTCCTGCAGGAGCAAGTGTTTTATTAAGGGCATTTACCTGTTCAAGGGCATCGTGTGACAGTTTTATAAGATTGGCCTGGTTATCATTTACCAGGTTAATAGTAACGGCATCCATTCCGTTAACCCTGCTAAAGGATGTCTGTTCCTTGACACCATAAAATATTTCGGCGATATCCTGCAGCAGAACAGGCCCCTCCTGTTTTACTGTTATACTGCCAATATCCTTTACATCAGTATATTCAGAGGTTATATTTACAAAAAACTCATTACTCCCATCAACGACCTTGCCTGCAAATGTCTTCTCACTGCCATTATTGTTAAGCAGTGTCCTTATCTGTCCCATTGTGATCCCAAGAGCTTTGCATGCCTTTTCGTTAAGACGGACCTCAATTGAATTCTCCTGACCTCCGTAAACCTGAACACCGGCAATACCGTCGATATTCTCAAATTTGGGTTTGATCTCCCTGTCTGAGATGTTCCTGATCCTGTCAACTCCGCCTTCGCCTCTCACCTGAAGCGACATGAACTGGTTTGTAAGCTGTTCAAGGTCTATTTTAATAACATTGACAATGAACTCGTCGGGTATTGAACTCTTTACTATATCTATCTTCTCCTGGAGCTTAAGATAGGCATATTTGAGATCGGCATTCTGATTGTAATAGATCACTATTGTTCCATATCTGGAGGAGATATTCGATTCTATCTTCTCAATGCCTTCAAGTGTTCCTGCCGCACCTTCAAGAGGTATAATAGCCTGTGCTTCAATATACGACGGATCCATTTCAAGGGGAGTGGCCACCTGTACTATCAATGCCGGAAGCTGGGCATTCGGTATCAGTTCCACGGATAGTTTCTTATAAGAGATGAAACCGAGCATTGCCAGCCCGATAAACAGCATACTGATGAGGATCCTTCTCTTTAAAATAAAATCCATTTCTCTCTTATAAATTAAAAAGGATCGGCTGCAGCTATTCTTTTTCCTCTTGCAAAGCTGCTGAAAGTATCAAAAACCCAGTAAACACATGGAATCACCACCAGGGTGAGAAGAGTAGACGAAAAGAGACCACCTATTACTGCCATTGCCATCGGGGCTCTCAACGATGCACTTTCTCCAATCCCTATTGTCAGAGGCAGCAGAGCCAGGATAGTCGTTATGCTTGTCATCAGAATAGGTCTGATACGTTGTGACCCTGCAAGTATTACAGCCTCTTTTTTGTTCATTCCCCCTTCCCTAAGCTGATTTATGCGGTCAATAAGGATTATCGCATTATTTACTGCGATACCGCCCAGCATTATTATCCCTATATATGCCATCATATTAAGGGACTTGCCAAAAAAGAAGAATGTCAGTATTGTTCCAATTCCGGCCAGAGGGATGGTGAGCATAATTATAAAAGGCTGCACTAAAGATTCAAACTGAGCAGCAAGTACCATAAATACAAGAACCAGGGAAAGGATCAGGGCGAATGAGAGGTTTGACATTGATTCCTTTCTTTTAAGCTCCTCACCGGTAAATTCCATCTTATAATCAACCGGAAGGGTGACAGCCTGCAGTGATGATCCGGCTTCCTTTACCACCCTGTCAAAGGCCATTCCCGGCCTTACCATTGCATATACATAGCATGTTCTCGACTGGTTTCTTCTTGTTATCTCCCTGGGACTTATAACTGTTCTGATATCAGCCAGTTCACTTAGCGGCACCTTAATATTTCCGGCGGTTATCATCAGATCATGCAGCTGGTGCAGGGAAATATCTTCAAGCTTGATGGTGATATCCTTCATTTCGCCCTCTTTCTCAAAGCTGCCGGCTGAAGCTCCCTCAAGGTAACTTTTAACCTGGTTAATTACGTTTTCAACTGTAACACTGTAATAACTTGTTTTAAAACGATCAATGACAACTTCAACTTCAGGAGTTCCTTCGTCCATTGATGTTGTTATATTATAGAGACCGGGATTTTTTTCAAATATTTCTTTTGATTCATTAAGTACTCTTTCGAGCTCTGTATAGTCTTTTCCTGAGATCTCAAGTGCGAATGGCGACTCTGTTGTTCCCAGTGATGTCTGGAGTGCCGTTTCGTCCCTTGTGAAACTCACTTCCAGGCCTGGAATGGTTTTCAGGTAACTCTCAAGCAGGGTTATTACATTTTCGGTTTCATCTATATAATCATCTTCAAGTACTACTTTCAGTGAAGCCCTGTTTTCGCCTTTTACTGTTGAACCCTGGTTTAGAGATGAATTATTATCCTCACCTGACTGGGAGTAAATCATTTTCAGCTTATTGCCAAGGATTTCCCTTAAAATTTCTTCTGTTCCGGCAGCCGTGCTGGAGGTTCTCTCGAGGCTGGTCCCTTCTGGCAGCTCTAATTTAACTGTAAATCCGGCCGTTTCTGCTTTAGGCATGAATTCACTGCCAAGACGGGGTATAAGTAATACAGTAGCACCCAGAAGTATGACTGACAATATTATGATGAGGATCCTTTTTTCCACGATCTTCTCAAGAAGCGAAGTATACCAGTTAAACTTTACAGGAGTACTTATGTCGACTTTTTTATTCCTGTCGGAAAAAAAAGTTGAAACAAGCATTGGAATAACCAGCATTGCCACCACCAATGATGAAAGCAGGGCAAAAGCTACCGTCCAGGCCTGATCGCGGAACATTTCACTGGAAGCCCCGTGAAGATACACTATGGGAAGGAAGACAACAATAGTAGTAATTGTTGATGCAGTAATTGCTGCACCAACCTGACCTGTACCTGTGATTACCGCCTCTTTTAATGACATGCCCTCCTCCCGGTTGCGGGTAATACTCTCGAGCACCACAATTGCATTATCAACCAGCATACCTGCACCCAGAGCAAGTCCGCCCAATGTCATTATATTGATTGTCAGGTGGTTAAAGTACATAAGGTTGAAGGTGGCAATGATAGATACGGGTATTGCTATACTGATGACAAGGGTTGTGCCGATTCTCCTGAGGAAAACATACAAAACAAAAATCGCAAGCAGGATACCAATGATAAGTGTGTTTTTCACTTCGCCTATGGCATTGTTTATATAAGTCCCCTGGTCGGTGACCTTAATAAATTCATAACCAGGCAATGCCCTGCCAAGAGAAACAAATGCCTCCTCAAGGCTTTCCACAACATCCACTGTATTGAATTTTGGTTCCTTGTAGACTGAGAGTCCGATACATTTCTCACCATTTATAGTGACTATATTCTCCGGTTCCTTGTTGGCGAACCGTACATCAGCAACATCGCGCAGGTAGACGGGAACCCTTTCCGACGGTTGTGCAGCAGAGGAGCCTGAAGGTAAAGGTGTACCCTGAGCTGATGACTGTTTGAAACCCACAATAATATTTTGAAGATCTTCAAGATCCTCAAGGACACTGACTCCCTTAACAACATATTTGGTTCCCATATCCACTATTGAACCGCCTGACACATTCCTGTTGTAATTGTTAACCTGTGCTGCAATACCATCAGCAGTGAGACCGAAAGACTCAAGAAGATATTTGTTTGTTTCAATGACCACCTCGCTCTCTTCCTTACCGGCAAGTTTGACATCGGCCACACCTTCTATTCTTACGAGCTCATTGCGTATGTAGTTTTCGGCTGTTTTCCTGAGTTCATCCAAATTGGAGATACGGTCATTCTTAAGCCCGATGATCATCACAGGTGTCGCATTTGGGTCATACTGTGAGATTGTAAAGTCCTCAAGATTAGAATTCTGGCTGAAGGAATTCAGCTCCTTCTGCAGATCCAGAAATGCTTCATCCATATCCTTGTTCCAGCTGTATTCCACTGTTATGCTGGCCGAACCTGCACGTGACACGGAAGATACCTGGACAACACTGCTCTGACGCATTGCCAGGGATTCGATCTGATCGACATAGTTTTTTTCTATCTCTTCAGGCGGTTTCTCTCCGGCAGTAAGTTCAATATAGATCTTGGGATTATTGAGATCAGGAAAAAGGTCAGTACCGAGTTTGCCAAATGATATGAATCCCAGCAGGACAATACCCAGCATCAGCATAAGCACTGTCACAGGGTATTTTACAGCAAATCGCGCAATCGCATCCATAACTGTTATTTGATTATTTTCACTTTAGACCTGTTGCCCAGGGTCTCAAAACCTCCTGTCACAATCCGTTCATTTTTTGAAAGCCCGCTGGTCACCTCAATTTCGGTCATATTTTCCAGTCCTGTTTCTATAATCCTTTCAACAGCGATACCCCGGTCAACGACAAACACAGTTTTGCCTCTCTGGCGGGAAAGGATTATATTTTTTGGAATTACAATTACTGAATCCATTTGGTTTGTCACAATATCCGCCTTTACAAACATACCCGGGCGAAGCAGGTAATCGTTATTATCAATGGAAACAATACCCTTGAAAGAGCGTGTATCTGCATCTATCGCAGGTGATAATTGTGTCACATTTCCTATTATAGTATCCTCTGGGATGGTGTAATTTGTCAGCTTGACAATCTGACCCGGCTCAATCACCGAGATATATTTTTCAGGCAGCTGCACATCCATATACATCGTCTGGTAGTCCATGATCTTTACAACTGTGATCCCTGTTTCTATCTGCGTACCCTGAGTATAATAGGGCAGATCAACAATAACACCGTCGATCGGGGCCACAATCTTTGTTTTTTCAAGCTGCAGCCTTGAATTTATCACTGTTGTCTTTGCATTTTCATAGTTGATCCCGGCTGTTTTCAGCTCTTTAAGTGTCACACCTCCCTTTTCGTACAGCGATTCCTGTTTCCTGAGCTCCGTTTCCATTAATTCCAGATTAAGCTGGTTTGTCTCCATTTGTACTGAATTGACATACTCTTCGTCCTCGAGCCTGGCAATCAGTTCCCCGGCTTTAACCTTATCTCCCATCTTCCACATTTTCCCGGTACGCGGATTTTTCTCAAGAAAATAGGTGGCGGCAATCCTCGATTTGAGCTCTATTTCACCTCTTGGAAATGCTGTGCCGGTTGTATTGACGAACTCTTCTATCGTCTTAAGCTTTATCTCTTCAGCCGAGACCGGAATTTCCACATCTGCCGTCAGGTTCTGGTCCTCGTTACGGCAGGCAGCCAGTGCAATGAGAAATGCAATTGCAATTATAATTTTTTTCATTTTGTAACATTTTATTCTTCTATTGTCATTACCGGTGAGACCGGCTCATTTTTTTCAAAATCATAGAGCGTCTGGATCTTCAGATTCAGAAGCTCGAGCTTATAGGAGATGAGCGAATTGGTATATGAAAGCTGTTTCTCCGACAGCTGGTTCTGAAAAATATTCAGATCCATGCCTGTAAGGTCTCCGTTCTTATATTTTTCAAGATTCAGATCATAGGTAAGCTGTGCATTGATAACATTCTGGCGGGCTATTTCGATCTGGTTTTGCAGGTTAATAAGGTTCCTGTACACTTTCCTGATGCTGAGTATTATATTATTTTGCTCCTCCTCAAGGGATATATTTGCCGATTCTATTGATACTTCAGAGGCTTTAATACGTGATTTTCTCTCTCCCCAGTCCCATAAAGGGATTGTAAGGGAAAGAGAAACACTTTCATTGTCTGTAGGATTTTCATAAACATTGCTGAATTTCTCATTGTCTCCGAAGAGACCGACAGAGAGACCCAGGTTGCCTTTAAATTCATTTAGTGATTTGGTCTGGATCAGATCAAATTCGGAAGATTCAATGTTTATTTTTCTTTGTCTGAGCTCCATTCTGTTTGCCAATCCCTGGTCAATAGCAAAAGCGATATCTATATTTACAGTATCCACCTCAATATTGGGCAGGACAATAAAGTCTTCAAAAAGGCTCATTCCTATCATTATCTTGAATTCGTCCTTGGCATTTTCGAGAGAAACCTGCTTGTTTTCAAAGTCTGATCTTGCAGTGGCAAGGTTCAGTTCGGCCTGAAACATCTCTTCACGCGGTGAGATGCCGGCATCAACCTTATTTTTGGATACCTCGTAACTTTGCTGCATATTCTGATAGGCCTGGCTTGCTATTTCAAGACTTTTTTGCTGCTGGTAAACATAGTAAAAGGCCTGGCTTACCTGGTTTTCAAGCGATAAAAGCTGAATTGCATAGTTAAGCTGCGAGTTTTCAAGAGCAAGTTCGAGTTCCCTGAGCTGAAGCTTTGTACGGTTATATGTAAACAATGGCTGATCGATATTCAACGAGATGTTGTTGCTGAATCCCTTTGTGGTTTGGTCAGTATACTCACTGTAAGAGTCGGTATACCCAAACCTGTTGGTAAGAGAGACTCTTGCATCTGTGAGGACAATTGGCTGCGATATGGTAAACAGACCAAAGCTTTCTGTTGTCTGTGTTGAGTTCCACTTCGATATCAGCTCGTTGAAAGTCCTGTTCTGACTGTATCCTATTGGATTTATTGTTAAGGAAAAGTTCGATTTCAACGCTGCATTCTGGGCATTCAGATTCTCCTGGCTTCTGACCAGGCTAAGCCTGGTTTTTTTCATCGTAGGACTGTTTGTCTCAGCAATCCCAAGAGCCTCCTCAAGCATCATTCCATTCTGTGCAAAAACATTTAATGCACTGAATATCAGAAGTAAGCCAATCAGAAAAATAGAGTTTCCTGTTTTGAATAATTTTTTCATTTAATGATGTAATTAAATTTCAACACCCTTCAACTTCATTTCACCTTCACCCATTTTATTGCATCTCCAATAACAAGCCTTCCTGTTGTCTGGTTTGTAAGTTCGACCTTTGCACTGTCAGATGAAAGATAATAACGCCCCATGTTGTTCCAGCCGGCTTCAGCATTTTCGAAATCTATTGTTATCTCTTCAATGCCTTCATTATGGTAAATATTATAATGCATATCCTTATAGAGATCCTCTCTCCTGCGTTCCTCCTGCGGAGGTGGTGGCGCCCCTGAACCGGTTCTCACCGTAATGGTCCTTTCACGGGCTTTGCCGATATAACAATATATATCATAATAACCTGGTTCATCAATTGCCGCTGTCCACGTTACTGATCTGTCACCTGTACCTCCACTGGTATATATAGAAGAAAGGATGTACTTTCCATAATAATCTGAAAGTACAACAGGCTGCCAGTAACCCGGGCGATCATACCTGCGTACCTGTTGATAAACCTCTCCTCTGTTGTTTTCTATCCCGAGAATTTTTTTAAGAGGACTTATGGTTCCTGTAATTCCAGTACTGAAACCAGGGTCCTCATTATCAACAACAGTTTCACCCGGATATAATAGTCGAGGTGCCGACTCCAGCAATTCTTCACTAACTGGTTCTTCAATTCTTATTTTTGATCTTTTTATTTCATTAATGGTAAGATTTATCTCTCCCGGTATATTCTTTGCAAAAAGCGTATTTATAAGCATGGACCGTGGTTCGGTATCAAGGATTACACTTACCTTTTTTGTTTCACCGGGGCCTAGTAAAACAATCCGCGAGATATCAGTTATTTCCATTCCCCTTCCTTGCATAGAAATATTGAAGGCACCCCCTCTGGATAAGGATAAAATTGCCATTTGCCGGTCCCTGCTTCCCGGACCGCCAGCCCTGAATGTAACATTGAATATTCCGGCAACAGATTCGTGATTTGATGCAATAAAGGTGACCCTGTATCTTACCCTGTCGCCGGAAACAATTTCACTGGCCTGGAGATCGGTGAAGAGGAAGCCTGGTTGTTCCTTTTCATTAAACCAGTCTTCCAGGTAAGGATAAAATGTAAACCCAAACCTCTCATTAAAATCATCACTTAAAGTTACAATGTCTGTCCTTTGGAATCTGTGATCGTTCAAATATTTTTGAAACCATTCATTGAATTCCCCAATACCGGCTTTTGATCTTAACAGGTTAAATAAATAGTCCCCCTTTAATGTTATAATCAGCCTTATTGTATCAATTCCCGGGTTCATTGCAAGCAGGTCCCTGAAACTTGCGGATTTGAAAATCAGGTTCGTCCTGTCCAAATCGGATAGTCCTCCCATGTAAGATCTGAAATTATCTTGCTCCGGCATATTGATCTTCTGAAGATGAGATTCGAAAACAGAATTGATTACAGGATATTCTGATGAATAAAAATTGTTCTTAAAGAAATAGAAGCTTGGTCCGAAACGATATCGTGTCGGTTCATTTATTGCAACACCGTTCCTGTATCTGAAATTTTCTCCGGAGATGAAAGTATTTCTTATGAAGTCATTAAACAATCTTACCTGCAGCTCTTTATCAGTAATTACCTGGTTATTCCTTTCCATTCTTTTTTTATTGCGGGTGAAACGTTTCCGGAAATCTGCATTTCGGGCTGTGGATAATTTTTCGGGAAGCAGGACCATTGAAGGCTGCACTTCAGCCCTGGTCTGTGTGCTCATCCCGGGCAGTGAATAAAACTGGACAGGGACTTCAACCAGACTCAGAGTCTTAAAAGGATATTTTGTTGAAAAATTTATTTCCAGGTCTCTCATAATACCTTCTACAAGCAGTGGCAGAGTGTCTTTTAATTCTGCAAGATCTTTTTTGTAATAATCATGCCCTGAAAAAAAATGAGTGACATATTTTATTGTATCAACAATCAGTGTATCTGTTCTGTAATCACCAATAACAAGTGTCAGTCCGGTAAGGGGGGATTCAGGAGTGAAAACAAAACAACCATTCTCAACCTTCATGATTCCCTGCGATATCGGTTTAAGTCCATTCCCTGGTTTCACGCGCAAAGTATAGTTGGTAAAGTCAATTTTTATTCTTACTGGATTGGAAGGATAATAATTTAATCCGGGTACAGGATACCATTGACTCTCAGGGGTTAATAACACATATTCACTGGTCAGAAAGGCTTGCCGCTTATTCACATTCAGCATGGCGATCTGATAAGAATGCTCTTTAAGGTTATCAACATAATCAGGATAGCAGAAAGACTCATCAATTGAACCTGAATAAAAAATCACCAGGCTATCGGATTCTCCGGGACCAAGAGGTTTCAGCGGATCTATTTCAATAATATGATTTGTCTTTTTAAAATAAAGCTTTTCCCCGTTGTATGCTATTTCACTCACATCCAGTCGCGAATTCAGTGAAAACAGGTATTTGTCGACCACCGTCTGGTTATCATTTGTAAATTTCAGTCTTGCAGATGCTGTGATTGAATTACCATTGTGTGTTAACTCAATTTCAGCATCAGTTAAGCTTACAAAATCCCTGTTTTCGAATTGTCTGTTGGTCTCAATTACAATATTTTTTTCTTCGATATTTGTTATATAAATTGAGTATGTATTTAATCCGCATATCGCTGCCCCTGTAATAAACAGGAACATAAATAGATAACTCAGGCCGGTAAGAAGCTTTGATTGGGGTAATCGCTTAAATATCAATACGGTGGCCATTACAAATGCCATGCCCAGAAAGAAGTAAAACAAACGCTGGTTCAGGATCAGGTTAGTATTGTCGAAGCCAATGATCCCTGATTTGAAAACAGGAATGCCGAATGCCATATAGTCAAATAAGAATCCTGATCTGTGCCAGAGCCAGAACATATCTAGAGCAGCAATTCCAAGAAGAAGAAGAAAGGTAATAGCCTGGTTCCTGATGACTGACATTAGCATAAAAGCAAATCCGAGGCTGAATATTAATGTAGGCACGCATATTATGAGCAGGTACCATAGATATGACATCCAGTCTACAGACATGTTTTTTGAAATGATGTTTATCATCATACCGACGGAGAGGATAATTATATCGAGTCCGATAAAAAGTCTCAGGATCCCCAGCGTCTTTCCCATGATGTATTCGAAATTTGACATTGACCTGGTATAGAGAACCTCATTTGTGTCGACCTTTTTATCCCTTTTCAGAAAATCTGCAGAGAGAAATATAACAACAATTGCCTGACCGATATTTAAAATGTACAGATTCAGCAATGGCAGGGATGATGGAATAGAGACCAGCTCCCAGTCTTCATCCCCTATTGGCGAGTAGATGGCTATATTCATAATAGTCAGTATGAAAAGAGCACCAATTGAAAAAAGCCTGAAAAACCAGCTTCTCCTCAGTATTGTTGCTTCATACTTCGCAACGGTTCTAATATTATGAAAAGGTGTCACCATTATTTCGCGCCTGTAACTATTCAATTAATTCAGCGTGCATCTTATGTTCCATGTAATATACATAAGCATGTTCAATATTCGGAGTAATTTCTGTTGATTTGAATTCAGGAATATCTTCTGAAACAACCTGTACTTCCCAGCCCGATTCGACAGGAATTGTGGAAATTATGTCGTAACGTTCCTTGATCGTTTCATATTCATAAGGAGTTAGATTTAGTTTAAAGACATGACCTTCAGCGTGTTTAATAAGATTTTCAGGAGGTCCTTTAAAAACAAGTTCTCCTCGGTTTAACAATGCCATTCCCTGGCATGTGGAGGAAATATCCCCAACAATATGAGTTGATAGAATTATTGTTACGTCGTTCTGGCTAAGCTGGGAAAGGATATTTCTGAACCTTATCCTCTCATCAGGATCAAGCCCGGTGGTGGGTTCGTCAACGACAATGATCCGCGGATCAGCGATAAGAGCCTGTGCAATACCCAGCCGTCGTTTCATACCGCCCGATAGTTTGTTAGCCGGGCGGTCGCGTACTTCAAGCAATCCTACCTGATCAAGAAGCCTGTCAACCTCCCGGAGCCTCTCATTTTTATTTTTCAGGCCGGCAAGCGACCCTGAATAATCGAGAAATTCCCAGGTCCTGAGTGATGTGAAAAACCTGAAATCCTGAGGCAGGTATCCCAGTTTGCTGCGAAGCTCCTTTCTTTGTTTTTGAATATCCCTGTTATCAATCAGAACCACCCCCGATGTAGGTTTCATCAGTGTGACAATTATTCTCATGAGGCTCGATTTTCCGGCACCATTGGGACCAAGAAGACCGAACATCCCCGTTCCGAATTCAAGGTTGATATCTTTTAACGCATGGTTGCCGTTAGGATATATTTTATTCAATCCCTGAATCTCAATTTTCATTCTTCCGGTGTGCCGTTTAGGTGTTTAGTAGCGGGTAATAACATAATAAAGACGAAATTTCTTTCAAATGCTGCTTGTATTGATATTAATATTTTAAATTTTTTTGGTGTTTCTTGCGCTTTAGTGTCTGTTTCTTTTGCCATCAAGACACCAGGACGTGAAGTTACATAAAGGATTTATGTTGATATAGTCTTGTTCTAAACAAATTCATATTTTTGTAAGTTAATAATTCATAAAAGTGGCATTTAAAACAAACAAGCGAAAGATAATAAACGATCCGGTCTATGGATTTATTAACATTCCGGGTGATTTTATTTTTGATCTTATTGAGCATCCCTGGTTTCAGCGACTGAGAAATATCAGGCAACTGGGTCTCACAAGCTTTGTTTATCCCGGTGCTGTTCACAGCAGGTTTCAACATTGTCTTGGGGCCCTGCACCTTATGGATAATGCACTGCGGACTCTCAAAGGCAAAGGTGTTGAAATAACACCCCAGGAGGAAGAAGCTGTTTTAACAGCCATACTTCTGCATGATGCAGGTCACGGACCCTTCTCGCATGCGCTTGAGACCTCCATAATAAATGGCATTTCCCACGAGGATCTTTCTCTGCTCATGATGAAGAAACTGAACGAAACCTATAATGGGAAGCTTGATCTCGCGATAGAGATTTTCAAAGGGACATATCACAGGAAATTCATGCATGAACTGATTACAGGTCAGATAGATATGGATAGACTGGACTATTTGCGGAGGGACAGTTTCTTTACCGGGGTTATTGAAGGATCCGTTGGTTCCGACCGGATCATACGGATGCTTAATGTTGTTGACGACAGCCTTGTAATAGATGAAAAGGGGATATATTCCCTTGAGAAATTCCTTATAGCACGGCGGCTTATGTACTGGCAGGTATATATGCATAAAACGGTACTTGCTTCTGAAAATCTGCTCGTAAAGATCCTGCAACGGGCAAAAGAACTCGCAGGAGAAGGACACGACCTGTATGCCACACCGGCCCTGAAGTTCTTCCTGTATAACGGGATAGGTCCCGATGATCTGTTAAGAGACGGGAATTTTACTCCCGGGCTTATTGCTTCCGCATTTACAAGGCTTGACGATTCTGACGTCCTGGTCTCAGCTAAATACTGGGCTGACAGCTCCGACAGGGTACTGTCTGATCTTTCCGCCAGGTTGATGAAAAGGGACCTGCTTGCAATAGAATTGCAGAATGAACCGTTTCCTGAGGAAAGAGTGAATAAGTTTAAAGCTATGACAGCCGAAATGACAGGTTTAGATTTGGAATTAACAGGATATTATGTTTATACAGGCAGTATTTCAAACCTGGCATATGCTCCCGGTGCCCCTGAGGTAAAAATATTGCTTAAGTCAGGAAAAACAACAAACATCTCTTCTGTCTCGGAAATGTTCGACCACAGATTTTTGTCAGAAAGAATTACAAAATATTTCCTTTGTTACCCGAAAGAATGCAGATAACTTAATAATCAGATCATGGAATTTACAGCAGCAACAATTGCCGGATTTCTGAAAGGTGAAATTGTAGGGAATCCCGACGTCATTGTAAACACGATAGCAAGGATTGAGGAAGGGCAGGAAGGTGCTCTCTCATTTCTAGCAAATCCCAAATATGAACCCTATCTCTATACAACAAAATCATCTGTTGTGCTGGTTAACAGAAACCTGGTGCTGACTACAAGTGTAAAAGCTACACTTATTAGGGTGGATGATGCTTATAAGTCGTTTGCCGCGCTTCTCCAGATGGTTAGCAAAGCAAAACCTAAGAAAAAAGGTATTCACCCAACTGCTATAATTGAACCGACAACTGTAACCGGGAAAGATATTTACATAGGAGCATATGCCTATTTAGGTGAGAACTGCAAAATAGGTGATAATTGCCTGATTTATCCCCATGTTTATATTGACGACAACACGGTGATTGGGAATAATTGTGTTTTATATTCCGGTGTTAAAATCTACCATGAATGTGTTCTTGGTGAGGGTTGTACTATACATGCAGGGACAGTTATCGGGAGTGACGGTTTTGGATTTGCACCGCAATCTGAAGATGAATTCATGAAAATCCCGCAACTCGGGAATGTCATTATTGAAGATCATGTCGAAATAGGGGCAAATGTGGCTATTGACCGGGCCACGATTGGTTCCACAATAATACATAAAGGAGTGAAGCTTGATAATCTGATCCAGATAGGACATAATGTCGAAGTAGGTGAAAACACTGTAATAGCAGCACAATCAGGCATTGCAGGTTCGACAAAACTTGGAAGGAATTGTATGATCGGAGGGCAAGTGGCCTTTGCAGGACATAGCAAAATTGCGGATGGGGTAAAAATAGGCGGGCAGTCAGGAATACCGGGAAATATAAGAAAAGAGAATGCTGTCATGACTGGCTGTCCTGCCATAGACCATGTAAATTTTCTGAAGTCATCGGTAATCTTTAAAAAACTACCCGAACTGAAGGCTAAAATCGATGTCCTTGAAAAGAAGATTGAATCAATGGACCGGGAATAGGTTAAGATGCTGGTTTAATGAAATTATCTTATATTTACACCGTTATGGGCTATTTTGTTAGCTTGTTCTGGTTTTTTTTGTTTTTTTTGTAGCGAAATTCAGATTTAGCTCATGAGCCAAAAACAGAGAACTCTTGGAAGGGAAATAAGTCTTCATGGTAAGGGATTACATTCCGGGATCAATGTAACACTGACATTAAAACCGGCACCTGCTGATCATGGATATAAATTCTGCAGGGTGGATCTTCCGGAGAAACCTGTGATTGAAGCTCTTGCTGATTATGTTACAGATGCATCGAGGGGAACGACACTGGTTCAGAATAATGCATCAGTTGCCACAATTGAACATGTTCTAGCAGCTTTGCACGGAATGCAGGTTGATAATGCCCTGATTGAACTTAACGGACCCGAAGCTCCGATTATGGGAGGCGGTGCAACTAAGTTTGTTGAGGCTATCAAGGAGGCCGGAATAGTTGATCTGAAAGAGGAGAGAAACTACTTTGTTGTAAAGCAGAAGTTAACTTATTCTGATGAGGAACATGGTATCGACCTGATGGTTTATCCCGATGACCATTTCAGCATAAATGTACTTATTGACTACAACAGCAAGATCCTCGGCAACCAGTATGCCATACTTGATTCAATAAATGACTTTGAAAAGGAGATAGCTGATAGCCGCACATTTGTCTTTTTCCATGAACTGGAACCCCTGCATGATATGGGACTCATTAAAGGGGGAGATCTCGACAATGCCGTGGTTATCCTTGAAAAAGAGGTGGAACAATCGGAAATTAACCGTATTGCAAAGCTTTTTAACAGACCGGGAATAAACAAACACACTGCCGGAATTCTCAACAATACCGAGCTGCATCATCCAAATGAACCTGCCAGGCATAAGCTTCTTGATATAATGGGCGATCTTGCTCTTGTCGGACACCCTATCAAGGGAAAAGTTGTTGCCACTCGACCAGGTCATTTTGCCAATACAAGACTGGCACAAATAATGAGACAGGAGATGAAAAAAACTATCTCCAAACATAGCATACCAGTCTATGATCCCTCATTACCTCCAATCTATAATCTTGAAGAGATACAAAAACGCCTGCCCCACAGAGCCCCATTCCTCATGGTGGATAAAATAATTGCCATGGATGAGAATTCAGTTGTGGGTATTAAGAATGTTACTTTCAATGAACCTTTTTTCCAGGGTCATTTCCCTGATGAACCTGTTATGCCGGGCGTGCTGATTGT
>Ga0307419_10000108_pt1 | contig 33247 bp, 24 predicted proteins | sample SalMarWE160230MG_2_FD_202512 | JGI IMG/M metagenome (GOLD analysis project Ga0307419, IMG submission 202512) | Salt marsh sediment microbial communities from the Plum Island Ecosystem LTER, Massachusetts, United States - WE1602-30 | ecosystem: Environmental > Aquatic > Marine > Intertidal zone... | reverse complement strand
GATCCCGACCGTGAAGTCGCCCTGTTCCGTGTGGACGAGGCGCGAGGCCGTGCCGGTGCCACACTTGAAGTCGTAGCAGCTCATGCCCGTGCCACCGCCGACGTTTCCCTCGGCGACGGGCCCGCCGTGCGCGCCGTCCAGGGCCGCGAACACGTCGGCCTGCGTCACGTGCTGGCCGTAGATGTCGTTCAGGAAGCCGTCCCACGTCTCGGCCACCACCGGAAGCACGCGGGCGTACAGCGCCGGCTCGAGCTCGATGTGGCGCCGGTCCCACTCGATCGTGGCGGCCGACACGGTGCCGACGCTCACCGTATTGGTGATCAGGACCGGACCGTACAGCTCCCCGAACTCGTCCACGTAGTGCGAGCCGGTCATCTCCCCGTCACCGTTCTGCGTGAACATGCCTGCGGCCACGCCGTCGGCGGCCCGCTTGCCGAGCGGGAAGACGGCCGTCACCCCGGTCCGCGCCGGGCCCTCCCCCGCGACCAGCTTCCCACTGCCCCGGATGACGGTGCGCTCGCCGACCTCGACGCCGCGGACGTCCGTGATGGCGTCGTAGCGGCCCGGCGTGCCGTGGAACGGAATCCCCAGGTCGCGGGAGCGCCCGGCAGACTGTCCCGCGAGCGACCCCGTCGGCGCCACGAGCGCCGTGGCCGCGAGCGCCAGGAGGCCGGGACGGAAGCGAGCGAAACGGGCGTGGCGATGCACACGGCCTCCTCGATCGAGGACTGGATGCGGCGCCGGGCGGCGCCAAGCTAGGGACCGGGCCCACGGGCGACCACCCGCGGCCGCGCGCCCGATCGGGACGACTCGCGCCGCGGGAGCGCCCGGACCTCGTGGCGTCAGAGCTCCCGGACCTCGTGGCGCCAATCGACTCCGCGCTCTCGGAGCTGACCGATGATGAACGCGAAGCAGCCCGGGGAGCGCCCCAGGTACTCGGGGGGGGCGATCCCGGGCTCGCCGTAATGCTGCCGAGCCAGCAGGCGGAGCCCGGCCGTGCACGTGTAACCGGTGGCCCTCGCCATCGACGAGACGCCCTTCTCCCGGTCGTAGTGGTCGACGAGACTCCAGGTGTGCCGGACGCGCCGTCCGTCCTGGACGCCCTCCACCTCGACCCGCATCACCGTGAGGTCCTCTTCCCCCTCGCGGAAGCGCCAGTCCTCGAACAGGACGGCGGCCGTGAGGTCCAGGGGCCGGACCCGCTGGCCGCCTGCCTCCACGGTCTCCTCCGAGAAGAAGCCCGCGTCGCGGAGGAGCCGCATCTTCGCGGCGTGCCCGGGGTAACGCAGGGTCTTGTCGACCATCTCGGCGGCGTCCACCGTGCGAAGCAGCGTGCGCAGCCCATCCGTGTTGAAAGCCTCGAGCGTGCCCACGCCCTCGAAGTCCACGAGCTCGGGCTCCGAGAGGGCCGGGAGGGTCACGTCGCGTCCGCCGCGTCGCAGGCGAGCCGGCCGCGTGTACTCGGCGATCACGTCGATGGGCGAGAAGGTGGCTCGATACTCCCACGGCCAGTAGCGAACCGTCGGCACGCCGCCGCACAGGCAGCGAACGCGGCGGAGCTCGTCCAGCTCGCGCTCGTAGTACCCGGCCAGGATGTTCGAGAAGCCGGGAACGACGCCGCAGTCGATCACGGCCCTCCGGCCCTGTTCCCGCGCCAGCTCATCCAGCGCGAACGGATCCTCCTCGAAGAAGGAGATGTCGACCACGTCCCGTCCAGCCTCGAGAATCGTCCTCAGTGTCCGGAAGCCCATCGGACCCGGCACCGCGCTCACCACCAGGTCGTGTGCGGAGACCAGGTCTCGAAGGGTGACCTCGTCCCCCAGGTCGGCAAGAGTGCGCTCGAGGCCCGCGGTCCCCTCGAGCCGGCCGAGAGCCGCTTCCGAGACGTCGGCCACGGTGGTCCGGAAGTCCGGGTCCTCGGCCAGGTCCATGGCCATGGCCGAGCCGACACGCCCGGCGCCCAGCACGACGACCTTCATCGCGTCCGCCTTCGCAGGAGTCACGGCTCGCTCCGCAGGAGCACGCGGGCATCGACGGCCCGCGCTCCCTCCGGATACGCGAACAACGGATTGACCTCCACCTCGGCCACCCCGGGGACCTCCAGAAGCACCCGGGCCACGGCGAGGACGGCGCGCTCCAGCGCCTCCAGGTCCGCCGCGGGCGCGCCGCGGTGTCCCAGGAGAAGCTCCGCGGTCCGGAGCTCGCGCGCCATCCGGACGACCTCGCCGGGGCCGACGGGGAGCACGCGGTGGACCACATCGCGGAGAACCTCGGCCGCCACACCGCCGGCGCCCAGCGTGAGCACCGGACCGAGACCCGGGTCGCGCCGGGCCCCGACCAGGAGCTCGGCCGCGGGCGTGGGCAGCATCGGCCCGACCAGCACTCCCTCCAGGGACGGGATGACCCCGGCCATCGCGCGGTAGGCCTCGCGAGCCGCCGCGGCTCCCACGACGTCCAGCCGGACCCCCCCGGCGTCCGTCTTGTGGAGCACGTCGCGAGCCACGCTCTTCACGGCCACGGGCCCGCCCACGCGTTCGGCCGCTGCCGCGGCCTCCTCGGCCGTGCGGCAGAGCTCCACCTCCGCCAGCGGCACGCCGAAGCTTTCCAGGAGCTCGCGCGCCTCGGGCTCGGTGAGCGCGCCGCCCGAAGAGGCGGCCCGAATCGCCGCCCCGCCGGCTCCCGCTGGCCTCGGGCTCTCCGTCGTCCCGCCCGTCCCGTGCCCGGTGCCGGGCTCCGGGGGCCAGGCCGGAAGGCTGCCGCGATCCCGGCGCCCCACCAGCGCCGTCACGGCGGCGCACGCGGCCTCGAGGGAGCCGATGACCGGCACGCCCTCGGCCTCCAGGGCCCGGAGGGGCGAGCTTCGCCGCAGCGCGTACATCGAGTGGAGGACGAGCGGCTTTCCCGACTCGCGCGCCGCGCCGGCCATCTCGGCGGCCGCGCGGCGCTCGACCTCCTCCAGCCCCGGCTCGAACCGGATGTGGTAGCCGCCGAACAGGCCGATGACGAGCAGGGCGCCCACGGCCGGGTCAGCCAGAAGGACCCGCGCCACCCGGCCGAACACGAGGGGATCCGAGTCGGCCGGACCGCCCACGTCCACGGGGTTCCCGACCGCGGCCCGGGGCCCGAGGATCTCCCGCAGGCGGTTCCGCGTGGCGGGAGCCAGGTCCGCCAGCTCCGTGCCCGACTCCAGAAGGGCGTCGGAGGCCAGGACGCCATGACCGCCTCCGTCCGAGAGGACCGCCACCCTCCCGGGGGCCGCGACCGGCTGGCCGGCCAGCGCCAGAGCGACGGGCAGGAGCTCGTCGCTGCGCCGCACCTCCGCCACCCCCGCCTGGGCGAGGCCGGCCGCCAGCACGTCGTGCGGACCGGAGAGGGCGCCCGTGTGCGAGCGGGCCGCCGTGCGGCCGGCGCGGGTCCGCCCGGCGCCGAGGAGGACCACGGGCTTGTCGAGCGTGACGCGCGCCGCCGTCTCCAGGACCTTCCTCGGCTCGCGGAAGGCGTCCGCGTAGATGAGGACGGCGCGGGTGGCCTCGTCCCGACCCAGCCATTCCAGCACCTCGTGGAAGCCCACGTCGGTTTCGTTCCCCACCCCCACGCACACCGAGATCCCGGCCGAGCTCCGCTCCGAGATCTCGGTCATCAGCTGGAGAGCGACGTTGCCGGACTGGAGGAGGAGGGCCAGCGAACCGGCGCGCACCCCACGCGCGCCGATCAGGTTCAGACCCCAGGTCATGTTCAGGATGCCGGACGTGTTGGGGCCGATGACCCGCACGCCGGTGCTCCGGGCGACTTCGGCCACCCGCCGCTCCAGGACCGCCCCTTCCTCCCCCGACTCCCGGAAGCCGGTGCCCAGAACAACCGCGCCGCGGATCCCCCGCGCGGCACACGCCTGCAGGAGGCTCGGCACGGTCGAGGCCGGAGTGCAGACCAGGGCGAGGTCCGCCGGCGCCTCGAGCTCCTGCACCGACCGAGCCACGGGCAATCCCAGGATCTCGCCCCCCCTGGGGTTCACGAGCGAGATGTCCCCGGTGAACCCGGCCTCCCGGAGCGCAGGGATCACCTGGTGGCCGCGCTTGGTGGGGTCGGAGGAAGCGCCCACCACGGCGACCGACCGGGGGCGAAGGAGCGCGTCCAGCCCGCTGGCGCCGCCGGGCCCGACCTCCGCGCTCCGCCGCTCCCGGCCCTCCTCACCGGACGTCGGCCCCGGGAGCGCGCGACTCCCGGACCCGGACGCCGGCTCACTCACCCGTGTAGTCCGGCTCGCGTCCCTCGTGGAAGGCGTCCAGTCCTTCCTGCCAGTCACGCGTTCCCATGATCGAGAGGAGCGCATCGGCCTCGAGCCGCAGCAGCTCCTCCAGCGCGAGTCCGGGTCCGAGGGCGAGGAGCCGCCGGGCGGCCGCAAGGGACCGGGGCGCCTGTCGGGCCAGGCGCCGCGCCAGCTCGCGCGCTTCGTCCAGGACGCGGCCGGCAGGCACCGCGCGGTCGGCCACGCCGAGCTCGGCGGCCCGGGCTCCGGTGAAGAACTCCCCCAGGTAGAGGAGCTCCCGCGCCCGGGCCATGCCGACGCGCGCGGGGAGCGTGCGGGTCACTCCGCCGCCCAGGAAGGTGCCCAGCGACACTTCGGGAAACCGGAGCCTGGCCTCCTCGGCCACCACGATGAAGTCCGAGGAGAGGGCCATCTCGAGTCCGCCGCCGATCGCGTGACCGTTGACCGCGGCCACCACCGGCCGGGGAAGAGTCTGCAGGAGCCGGTTGGCCTCCTGGGCCAGCCGCACGTACGCCCGGCGCTGCTCCTGCGTGAGCGGGTCCGACGCGTGGGCCTTGAGGTCGGCGCCGACCGAGAAGGCCCGGCCCCGACCGGTGAGAACGACGGCGCGCACGTCGCTCCGCTCGTCCACCCCTTGCAGGGCCTCCACCAGGGTCTCGTACAGGGGGGGACTCACCGCATTGAGGCGCTTCGGCCGGTTGAGGGTGAGGACGAGGAGCTCGTCCTCCCGCTCGATCCGCAGCGGCGCCTCCTCCGGCGTCGTGGCTGGTGGCGCTTCGTCGGGCGTCATCGCTCGCGGCCCTCCCACGGCGGGTTCCCGGTCCCGGCTCCGGCCGGGCAGTCCCCGCGGCTCCAAGGAAACGGCTCGCGGGGATGCTCCCTTGTCCGGCCGGACCGCGGGACGCGACCGCCCGGAGCGGCCACACTAAGGGGGCGTGGCCGCGCGCGGGAGGGCGCGGAAGGTCGCATCGGGGAAACTCCGCAGCCTGGCCGTCCGGTCCCCGGACGCCTCTCCGTAGCCGCTGGCCGCGGCGATCGGCCGCTCGCTATACTCCGCCCCTCCGGCCCGCGCCCGCCCCAGGGGCCGGCGCGGCGCAGGGACGAACCCAGGCGAAGGAGGACGGCCGATGGCCCCGGACGTCACCCGCGGCGGTAGCCAGAAGATTACGTACACGACCGCGAACGTGGACATGGAGGCGTTCCACGCGCGCTTCGACGAGGCGCTGGCGGAGGTGCGTTCCGCGGCGGGCGCCGACCACCCCCTGTACATCGGGGGACGGGAGGTCGAGGGCTCGCACGAGCCGCTCGTGGATGTGACCCCGATCGACACCTCGTTCGTGCTCGGACGCTTCGCCGCCGCGGGAGCCGAACAGGTGGGCGAGGCGGTGGCCGCCGCGCGGCGCGGTCGGGCCGAATGGACCCACCGGTCCTGGCGCGAGCGGATCGAAGTCCTCCGCAGGGCCTCCGCTCTCGTGCGGGAGCGGAAATACCGCCTGGCGGCCACCATGAGCCTCGAGGTCGGCAAGAGCCGGCTCGAGTCCATGGGGGACGCCGAGGAGTCCGCCGACCTCATCGACTACTACTGCTCGCAGATGGAGGAGACGAACGGCTTCACCCGCGAGATGCCGCCGCTCACGGCCCACGAGCACAACACCGACATCCTGCGGCCCTACGGGGTGTTCGCCTGCATCTCCCCGTTCAACTTCCCACTCGCTCTGTCGGCCGGAATGTCCTCCGCCGCGCTCGCGGCCGGGAACACGGTGGTCTACAAGCCCGCCGAGCAGGCGCCGTGGACGGGCCTTCTCCTGTACGAGATCTACATGGAGGCGGGGCTTCCCGCCGATGCTTTCGCCTACCTGACCGGACGCGGCGAGGAGGCCGGCGAGCCCCTGTGGCGACACCCCGGCGTGGACGGGGTCGTGTTCACGGGCTCGCGCGAGGTGGGGATGCGGATCCACCACGGCCTGAGCGCGGAGTGGATCAAGCCGTGCCTCATGGAGCTCGGGGGCAAGAATGCCGCGATCGTCATGGAGACGGCCGACCTCGACGCGGCCGCCGAGGGCGTCGCCCGTGGGGCCTGGGGCCTGCAGAACCAGAAGTGCAGCGCCACCTCGCGGGCGTACGTGCATCGCGACGTGGTCGAGGAGTTCACGCGCCTCCTGCTGGAGCGCACGCGGTCGGTCCAGGCCGGCGATCCCACGGAGCGCGACGTGAGCTTCGGGCCGCTCATCGAGCCCTCCTCGGTCGAGCGCTTCGAGCGCTCCGTCGCTCGGGCCCGGGAGGAGGGCGAGATCCTCACGGGCGGCCGGCGCCTCACCGAGGGCGCGCTGGCGAAGGGACTCTACGTGGAACCCACCGTGGCGAGGCTCCCCCTCTCGAGCGATCTGTTCATGGAGGAGCTGTTCGTCCCCTTCCTCGCCGTGGGCCAGGTCTCGGGACTGGACGAGGCGATCCGGGAGACCAACCGCGCTCCGTACGGCCTTACGAGCGGGATCTTCACGGGCCGGGACGAGGAGATCGAGCGCTTCTTCGACCAGGTGGAGGCGGGGGTCTGCTACGCCAACAAGCGCACCGGCGCCACGACGGGCGCCTGGCCGGGCTCGCAGCCCTTCTGCGGCTGGAAGGGGTCCGGCTCGACCGGCAAGGGGGGCTGCGGCCCTTACTACGTCGCCCAGTTCATGCGCGAGCAGAGTCGCACCGTGATCGGAGGCGAGTCGTGAGCGAGCGGGACTACCCCCGGATCGTCGTCCCGCCTCCCGGCCCGCGTGCCCGGGAGGTGGTCGAGCGCGATGCCCGCTTCGCCTCCTCCTGCTACATCAAGGAGTATCCGCTCGTCGTGGCCCGGGGACGGGGCGCCATGATCGAGGACGTGGACGGCAACCGGTTCCTGGACTTCATGGCCGGGATCGCGGTGGCGGCCACCGGCCACTCGCATCCCCGGGTCGTGAAGGCGATCCAGGACGCGGCGGCCGATTTCCTCCACATCTGCGGCAGCGACTTCCACTATCCGGGCCTCGCGGACCTGTGCGAGCGGCTGGCGCGCCTGGCTCCCGGCCCGAGCCCCAAACGGGTGTTCGTCACGAACTCGGGGACCGAGGCGGTGGAGGGTGCCATCAAGCTGGCCCGCCGGGCCACGGGGCGCACCGACCTCATCGCCTTCAAGGGCGCCTTCCACGGCCGCACGTACGGGGCCATGAGCCTCACCTCGAGCAAGGTGAAGCAGCGGGCAGGCTTCGGCCCCTTCCTCCCCGGCGTGCACCACGTCCCGTACGGGTACTGCTACCGCTGCGACTACGGGAAAGCCTACCCGGAGTGCGCGCTCCACTGCGTACGCACCCTGGAGGAGGACCTCTTTCGCCGGGAGCTGTCACCGGCGGACGTGGCGGCGATCTTCGTCGAGCCACTCCAGGGCGAGGGTGGATACGTCCTGCCGCCGCCGGACTGGCTCCCGGCGCTGCGCGAGCTGTGCGACCGGCACGGCATCCTGCTCGTGCTGGACGAGATCCAGTCGGGGATCGGGCGGACGGGGAAAATGTTCGCGGCCGAGCACACGGGCGTGGAACCGGACATCCTCCTGGCCGCCAAGGGCCTGGCGTCCGGGATGCCGATCGGGGCCATCATCGCCACCGAGGAGGTCACGCGCTGGGACTCGGGATCGCACGGGTCGACGTTCGGCGGAAACCCGGTATGCTGTGCCGCGGCGCTCGCCACCCTGGACCTGGTCGAGGAGGGGCTGGCGGACCGGGCCGCCGCCATGGGCGAGCGCCTGATGGAGGGCGTCCGGGCGCTGCAGGCGGATTTCCCCGTGATCGGCGACGTACGGGGCCTCGGGCTGATGATCGGCGTCGAGTTCGTGCGCGACCGGGCCACCCGCGAGCCGGCGCCGGAGATCGTCCCCGCGCTCGAGAGAGCCGCCTTCGCCCGGGGCCTCCTCGTGCTCGGCTGTGGAAAGAGCACCCTGAGGCTGGCACCTCCGCTGGTCGTCGACGAGCGGGACATCGACGCGGGCCTCGGCCTCCTTCGCGAGTGCCTGGCGGACGTGACCTGACCCTGCTCCGGCCGCAGGTGTAGGACGCAGACATGCCCAACGAGCCACGCAGGACCGGGGAGGGACGGAGGTTCGAGCTCGTCCTCATGCGGCTCAATCCGCCCACGCCCCGCACGGTCGCGCTCATCGCGAAGCACGCCACGCCGGAGAGCTACCACTGGCTCCTGATGGCCGGCCGGGAGCATGGCGGCCTCGATCCGCTCGCCCGCCTCCTGGCGGTGGCCTACCTGGACGAGGCCTCGGGTCTGCTGGGCCGCGGCGACCCTCGCTGGGCCGTTCCCCGCGCCTATCTTCGGCCCGATGGGAAGCTCCATACCCGCGACCGTCCGCGGCCGGACGACCCCGGGCTCCCCGAGGTGGTCGAGCGGGAGCTGGTCCGGATCGCGGCGTGGCTGCGCGCCCGCCACGAGCCCTATCTGTCCGACCTCAGCGGGGCGCTCCGCGGCGACCTCCGCGATGAGCGCTTCGTGCCGCTCTCGGCCGAAGAGGCGCGGCGGCGCGGCTTCGCGGACCCGACCGGCCGCAGCCTCCTGGCGCCCGGCCCACCCCCGATCGTGGTCCGCACCGCGGCGCCGGAGTGCGAGGAGGAGGGTGCGGATCGGGAGTGGGCACGGGATCCGGCGTGGCGGCTGCCATGGCGGAGGTTCGCCAGCGGGCACAGGTAGCACGGGGGACGATGCCCCGCCCGGGGCGCCCGCGCGCCGAGCCGCTCCCGGAAGGGGGCGCCGGGCGATCGGGAGCGTGTGACACCGGGCCGGCCGGCTTTCAGCCCCCCGGGCGCTCCCGGTAGAAGCGGATGAGGTCCGTGGAGGGCGGCGTCGCACCCAGCTGACGGAGCATCGTCACCACCTGTCCCCGGTGGTAGGTGGCGTGGTTGACGACGTGCCGGAGCATCTGGGCCATGGTGCTCGTCCACGGACGGCCGCTCGTGTCCCGGTAGTCCACGCGGCGCTGCAGGTCTTGGTCGGTGAGCTCCTCCAGGAATCCCGCCCGTTCAGCCCGGACCTCGAGCCAGCGCGCACGGACCCCATCCAGGGTCCCCAGGTCCCAGTCGGCCGGCGTACCCGTGGGAGACCGGCCGAGCCAGCGCTCCAACCAGACCCAGTCCGCCGAGAGGATGTGAGCGAGGGTGTCCAGGACGGAGGGGAAGCTGCTGCCCAGGTCCCGGGTGAGATCGTCGCGACCCAGACGGGCCGCGGCTGTAAGAATTCGGTTTGTCGCCCATGCGTCGTAGGCCTGCAGCTCGCGGACCTCTTCGATCACGGCGGCACCTAGGATGGGGACCGCCGCGGGCCGGCCGGCGGCCGGCCCGCGGTCCGTCCCGTCACGGCGTCAGATACCGACGCCGAGCCCGAAGGTGAAGACGGGGTTCGCCCCGCTGAGCGTGACGATCGAGACGTCCCCGCTCGCGAACACGTGGGCGTTCCCGACGGCCAGACCGCCATCGAGGTTGAAGAAGGTCGTCGTGTGCGACGAAGACGTGCTCGCCGTCACGTCGAACGTGTTCCGGTCCAGCATGCCAAGGACCGACCCGAACGGGGCCACGGTCACGGCCGAGCTGGTGGGCAGCGGAATGCCCGCCGCCAGTCCGGCGCCGGCGATGAGGTCGTGCTCGCCCAGCGTGCTACCCGCCTTGTTGGACAGCCACTCATACCCGAGGGTCCCGACGGGGCACACCGACGCCTTGGATGACTGCATGGGGACCTTCACGGCCACCGTACCGCCGAAGCCCGTGAAGGCCAAATCGCTCTGGTTGACGAACGTGTGGTCCACGTAGCCCTGGACGGCCACGGGGTTGTCGAGGTTGCCGCCCACGACGCCCGTGGCGACCCACGAGCCGCTCGTGAACCCGGCGCTGCCGGCCACGTAACCGTGCCCGGCGGCCGCGGTGTTGCCCAGGCAGGCCTGGGCGCGGAGCCCGAGCGGCGCCGCCGCGAGGCCCACGATCGCCACGAAGATCGTCGCACGAAGCTTGTTCATGATCGCCTCCCACTGGAATGAAATCCGGCCGGCGCGGATGGCCGCGATGAACTCACCCCGGGTAGCCACGGCTCGGGGGGCCGTACGGAGCGTCCTCTGCCTTCTGCGTGAAATCGGTCAGGGACATTGACCGGAAGTGCGAAGCCGCCCTACCCGGGGCGGGTACGTGCTCTGCGCTTCGCGTGCTCGGCCGCCGTCCGGCGACCGAACGTTCAAAATATCGCGGTTCCGCGTGCCCCTGTAAAGCCCTGCCGAACCCGGATCTAGGACTGAAGAGTCCTAGCCGGGTTCGGCTGGCTGGCGTGCCGCTACTCCCAGGGATCCTCCGGGCGATCCCATGTCTCGCCCCAGAACCGTTCCTCCTCCCGGCGCGCCGCCTCCTCGTCCAGGCGACCCGGGTCGTCGGAGGGCACGAACCCCTCCTCCTCGATGCGCCGCACGATGTCGTCGGTCACCTCGGGCGGCCCGCGGCGAAGCGCCCTGCGAATGCGCCACCGCAACACGATCCCGGCTCCGAGGAGAAGAAGCGCCCCGGCCCCGAAGAGGAGTCCAACCATCAGCGGCACCCGCCCCGCGGGTGCGACGATGGACCGGGGTGGGTGCCGACGATGCCGCCTATCGCGGCCACAGCCAGCCGAAGGTGCCCGCCGTCAGCAACCCGTAGATGAGGCCGTCGACCGTGGCCTTCACGGTGAGGCTCCAGGCCCGGCGGTACCAGATCGACATCTGCCACAGCGCGAGCGAGTAGCCGATGAAGGTCGTCGCCCCGACGAAGCGGAACACGGCCAGGTAGTCGCTTCCGGGCGGGAGCGCCCGGCCCGCGATGTAGGCGCCGAACAGGCTCACCACCGCCGAGTAGACGAACCACATCGACAGACTCCGCGCCATGTTCATGACGCCGGGGGGCATGACGGTCATGACGAGCACGGGGCCGCGGCTCAGCTTCTCCCGGAACTCGGGCGCACCCAGCTCCCCGCGCGTGCCGGGCCGAGGAATCATGTAGTCCCCCGGCGCGAGCCCGAACGGACGCAGGGCGTCCTGGATCCGGTCCTGCTCGGGCAAGGTCGGATAGTCGTTCTTGTGCCAGGGGAGCACCATGTGGATGACGCTGCTCACCACGAAGACGATGACGGCCGACAGCAGGATCGCGAGCCACAGCGCGGACAGGGGCGTCATGGGAGCCTCCGGGGCGGGGGAAACGATGCCGGGAGCGTGGCTGCAGCATAGACCCGGGCGGACGGCGGCGGTAGGGTGCGCCACCCAGCAGCTGCGGCCCGTCGCCGGCCGGGGCGCCGTGTCGGCCGCCCGCGGATCCCGGACGACCTCCTAGAGTCCACCGGGCGGCGGAGGCCCATCATCGGGTAGCTCGGTCTCGTGGATGCGACGCACGTCGATCCCGACCACGCCCTGCGCAGTTCGTTCGTAGATGTCGGTGAAGCGCACGTCCGGCTCGACCTCGTCGGCCCGATAGGACGTGCGTACCAGCACGGGCGCCGCGTGAGCCTCGTCGATGGCGCGCACCTGGACCAGGAACTCGGCCGCCTCGCCAACCAGCTGCCGATGGTCCTTGCCGTACAGCGGACTCGCCTCGTCGATCGGATGAACGACCGTCCAGTGGAGCGGAAAGAAGGCGATCTGATCCCGCTCGAGCCGCAGGCGACGAAATCGGCGGGCCACCCGGTCCCCGCGGCGCTCCAGGTAGGTGTAGGCGGCCTCGACCTCCACCTCGAACAGCTCGTCGCGCGAGGCGTTGACCAGCCGGAACTCGAAGGCTTTTCCGCTGCCGTACGGAGCGATGACGGCGTGCTCGCTGAAGCGGACACGGGCCTGCGGTCGGGCGAGGCGGGCGAAGAAGAGCGCGGCCACGACCGCGAATCCGCCCAGGCCCAGCAGCGCCTCCGCACTGGCCAGCACGTTGGCGGCGACGCCGGAAGGCGCCAGCGTCCCGTAGCCCACCGTGGTCAGCGTCTGGACGCTGAAGAAGAAGCTATCCAGGAAGCGGCCGCCGACGTCGGTGGCACGCGAGCCGGCCAGGGCCCCGGCCCCACACAGCAGATAGGCGCCGGCGAACAGGAGGTTCACCCCCAGGTAGGCGGCGGCGACCAGCAGGTAGAACTGCCACCAGTCGATCCGGTGGAGGAGGCCGTACAGGCTCACCGAGCCGAGGCGCGACTGCCCCTTCCGAACCAGATTGTACGACCCGTCGCGCTCGAGGAGTCGAACCCACGGCTCGTTCGCCACGCGCGCGCCGAAGCCCAGGTCGCGCAGGGCTTCCAGGCGAGGGTTCGAAGGGGCGGACGAGTCGGCGGGCGGACGAGCAGCCATGGTGTCTCCGCGTGATGGATCGAGGACGATGCGGCCGAAGCGGCCGGACTCCATCATACGTGGAACGCACTCCGCTCGCGCCCTCGCGGACCCGTCCAGGCCCGCCGAGGTTACGGCGTGGTGAAAAGCCGGCGTCGAGGTCGTTCCGGGGCCTCCCGGGGGACCACGAGCGACGGCGACGACCTCCCGGCGAAGGAGCCACGGTGGGCCATCGGGTGTTCACGGTGCAGGAAGCCAACGACCTGCTTCCCCACATGCGGCGGGCCCTGCGCACCATCCGGGAGACCCAGGATGCGGCCGAGGGCACCTTCGAGCGGCTCCAGATCCTGGACGCCCTGTGGGGCGAGGAGGCCCTCCGGCCGGAGAATCCCGACCACGAAGAGTTCGCGGAGCTCCGGGCTCGCCTCGCCGAGGCCGCTCGCTCAGTGCAGGCCACGGTCGAGTCGGAGATCCGGGCGCTGGGCGTCCGGTTTCCGGTCGGCGGCCTCGAACACGGGCTCCTCGATTTCCCCACCACCTGGGAGGGTCGCTGGGTTTACCTGTGCTGGCACTCGGGCGAGGACCGGGTGCGCCACTGGCACGAGGTGGACGCCGGCTATCGCGGGCGCCACCGTATCACCGGGGAGCAGGCCCGGCGCATGGGACGCGAGGACGACCCTGGCGCGCTGGACGACTCGAGCCTGGACTTCTAGGCCGGGCCCCTCCTTCCGCAGCCCGGCGGCGAGTGCGGACCGCCGCTTTACTCTCGCTTGATGCACCGGAGGCACCCTGGACGCGGAGGCCGGCGTCCCACCGACGCCGCGGCCGTTTCACCCCGTCGCGAGGAGCTTCCCATGCGATCCACGACACGTACATCCCGACCTCGGAGCCTGGGGCGGCCGCTGGTGGCCGTCCTCCTGGCGGGCATGGCGCTCGCTGGCTGCAAGAACGGCGGCGAGCCCCTGGCCCCCGACCTGTCCGCCCACCGGGGCGCCGCGCTCCAGGGAGCCACGCCCCGCGAGCTTACGGTGCTCACCTGGAACATGTTCGTCGGCACGGACCTCGATGCCGCCCTCGCCGCGTTGGGCGACGGCAACCCGGCCAACGACCTCGCGGCCATCGAGGCCGCCCTGCAGACCCTTCACGAGACCGACGTGTCCGCCCGCGCCGACGCGTTCGCCGACGAGGTAGCGCGCTTCCGGCCCGCCGTCCTCGGCTTCAACGAGGTGTCCCGCATCTACGTCGACGGGGCGTTGACCGGCGGCACGCCGATCGACCTCGACTTCCTGGCCATCCTGCGACAGGCGCTGGCGGCCCGCGGCCTGAAGTACGACCTCGCCGCGACCGGTCCGGGCGTGCAGGTCTCCCTGGCCGGCGGCGCGGTCCGGCTGTCCGACCACGACGTCCTGCTCACCCGCCACGGTACGGTGCGGGTCCTGTCCGGGGCCGGCCACGCCTTCTCCGCCAACCTCGGGGAGGTGGTGCCCGGGGTGCAGCTGATCCGGGGCTGGGCCCAGGCCCGCCTTCGCGTGCACGGCGACAGCTACACGGTCGTGTCCACCCATCCGGAGTCGGACCAGGGGACCACGTCCCTGGATGGCCTGAGACAGCTCCAGATGGGCGAGCTGGTCTCGGTGCTCCCGGTCGACGAGCCCGTGCTCCTCACGGGCGACCTGAACGGGACGCCCGACACGGACATGTACTCGGTGCTGACCGGCGCCGGCTACACCGACGTGTGGCACGCCCTGCGCCCCCGGGCCAGCGGGTTCACGTGCTGCAACAGCCCGGACCTGTCGAACCCCGTGGCCTCCTACGACCACCGCATCGACTACATCTTCGAGAAGGGCTTCGCGCCCCTGCGTGGCCTCATCCTGCGGATCGGGGACCGACCGGACGAGCGAGTCGCCGGCCCCGATCATCCGATCTGGCCTTCCGATCATGCCGGTCTCGTGTCCACGCTGGGGACACGGACCGGACCGCCGCGGTGAGCCGGCGGCGGGAGCGACCGGCGGGTTGCCGCCGGTCGCTCCGCGTGGCGCCCGGGCAAGGGTCCCCCGGGCTCAAGGCCCGGACGCGATGGCCGGCAGGGCTCGTCGCACCAGGAGACCGAGAATTCGCTCGGCCGACGCATCGCCCGCGGGGAACGACATGTCGTGCCATTCCGTCGTGGTGACCAGGACCACGTCCAGCGAGGGGGCGACGAACACGAACTGTCCCCCGAATCCCCACCCGAAGAACGCTCGCACCGGACCGTCCGCCGTCCACCACAGGTAGCCGTAGCTGAGCCCCTGCAGTCCGTCGTAGTCCGACATCGATACGATCCGCCGGGTGGTCGCCGCGCGGACCCAGGAGGCCGGCACCACGCTCCGGCTCCCGGACCATCCCTCCTGCAGCAGGAGCTGGCCCAGCTTGAGGAGCTCGCGACTCGTCACCGACAGTCCGGCCGCGCCGTTGACGCGGCCGTCGGCCAGTCTCAGCCAGTCGCTGCGAGAAGCGCCGATCGGATGCAGCAGTCGGTCCACCGCGTAGCCCCGGAGCTCCGCACCGGTCGCTCGCGCCAGCGCCACGGAGAGCACGTGGACCGCCGCACCATCGTAGTTGAAGCGCTGGCCCGGCGGATCCGAGTGCGCGCGGTCCAGCAGGTCCTGGACGGGGTCGGCGACCTGCAGCCACGGCAGCCAGTCCCGCTCCTCCTCCCACCGGAAGCCCGAGGTCATGGTGAGAAGATCCCGGATCGTGACAGCGCTGTCGGAGCGATCCAGCTCGTAGCGCGGCGCGAGCTCGCCGGCGATAGAGATGTCGACGCCCGGCAGCCGGCCCTCGTCGATGGCGATGCCGACGAGGAGTGCCGTGACGCTCTTGGTGACGGACCGAACATCGAACAGAGTGGCGGCGCCGGCCCCTCCGTAGTAGCCCTCGAACACCAGGCGGCCGTGCCTGCAGACAAGGAAGCTGCGAAATCGGTCGTCGAGCGCGAGGGAATCCGCCGCCGCGGCGAGGGCGAACGCGTCGATGCCCACGCTCGCGGGCGCCGCGGTGATCCACGGCCGGGAGAGATCGAGCCGCTCGCCCGGCGCCGGAACCGGCGCCGTCGCGGGCTCGCCGCACGAGCCCCCCAGGCTCGCGGCGGTCAGACACGCCACTACCTGCCAGCGTGTCCCAAACGAGCGGACCCTCATCCGGCAGAGACTCCCCTCGAATTCGAGGATCGGTACGCCTCGCACGTCGCCACGACCCAGCGGGGCGCCGCGGGCGGACATCGCTCTCGAAACGCTCTCCGGGCTTCGCGCGTTCCCGCCGTTCGACGCCGAATTCGGCGTTCGCTGCGGGGCGATCGATGGCGACCCCGCCGGCCGTCGCCACGGATCAAGCGTCGAGCAATATTCGGCGATCTTCGGTTCACCCGGACGCGCGACACCCTGCGCCAGAGTCATGTCCTCGGCCCCCGTGCAGGCACGAGAAGGCCCACCGTCCTGGCACTCACCGCCTTCGTGCTCACCGGGTGCGCCCACGCGGCGGCCCATCCCCCGGCCTCCGGACCCCAGCCCAAGGCTCGAGCGAACGGCGCTGCCGCAGCGGCCAGTCGTCGGCCCGACGGGGCTTCGGCTCCTACGGTGGGGACGAGTTCGGGGCGGCCACGCTGCGGGCGGAGATCCGGCACGCGCTCCCGAAGGCATCCGACACCGCCACCCGCCTTCACCTGATGGGCGCGGATCACCGGATCCGCCAGATCCTCGACCCGAGGATCTAGCGCTCGACCAGCGCCAGCACCCGGCACGGGCTCCCCGATCCATCCTGTATGGGGAGGGGAGCCACGATCACCACGCTTCCGGTGGGGGGCAGGCGGTCCAGGTTCTGTAGCTGGGTGAGCCCGTACTTGTTCGCGCCGAGCAGGTAGGCGTGCGCCGGGAACGGCGGATCGAACCCCGCCGCTCCGCCCGCATCGGTCCCCACGGTCTCCACGCCGAAGCCCACGATGGGCGTCTCCTCGGCCAGCCAGCGCGCACACTCGGCCGAGGGCCCCGGAGTATGCGGCCCCGCCTCATCGGCGTTCAGGAAGGTCTCCTGATCACCGGACCGGGCGTCCCATCCGGTACGGAACAGCAGCCAGCCACCCTCGGGCAGCGGGCCGTGCTCGCCGGTCCACGCCTCGACGTGCTCGCGCTCGAGCAGGAAGTCGGGGTCGGCGGCCGCCTCCGCGCTCCTGTCGATCACGACCGCCGGTCCCACCAGGTGGGCCGGCGGCACCGCCGCCACGTCGCGTCCGTCCCGCCCCGTGACCCAGTGCACCGGCGCGTCGAAGTGGGTTCCCACGTGCTCGCCCAGGTGGAGCGCGTTCCAGTACCAGGCCGGCCCCGCCTCGTCGTAGCGACTGAGGACCTCCATCGAGAAGCCCGGGGTGCTGGCGAACGGCTCCGGGAGCTGGATCACCGGCGTCCGATCGGAGAGCACGGCGGTGAGGTCGACGACCTCCACCGCGCCGCTCGCCAGTCCGGAGACCAGGTCGGTCAGGGACGACATGCTGTATCTCCTCGTTCAGTGTGCACGGAAGGCGTCCTCCAGCCACTCGGCCACCACCGTGGGCGTCACCTTCGCGTCGACGATCATCGGACCGCCCGGCTCCACCAGCCACCGCTCCACGGCACCCAGGTCCGCGGGACGCCGCACCGTCACGCCCTCGCCTCCCGCGGCGCGACCGTAGGCCGCCAGGTCGGCGTCGGCGAAGCGCACGATGTCGGGCGGGAAGCCTTTCGGGACGAAGTGGTGCACTTCGGCCCCGTACGCCGCGTCGTCGTAGATCACGACCAGGATCGGCAGGCCCAGGCGCACGGCGGTGTCCAGCTCGCCCAGGGCCATGAACGCCCCGCCATCCCCGAGGGCGGCCACGGTGAGCCGGTCCGGCCGCGCCACCGCCGCCCCGATGGCCGCCCCCAGCCCGAGGCCGATGGACTGGTAGGCCTGGTTGAACACGAAGCCGGCCGGGTCCGGGACCGGGAGGTACATGGCGGGCCAGCCCATGAAGTGACCCGAATCGATGGCCAGCGTGCGCTCGGGCGGGAGGATCCGCTCCAGGGCGATCGTGAGCGTCCGCGGATCGATCGTGTCCTCGTCGGTAGCGTCGTCGTACGGGACATCACGCCACCGGCCGCCGGCGATCCGCGCCGCGGTCTCCTCGGTGCGGCGCCCGCCGGCCCGGTAGCCCCGGCGCTCGAGCTCGGCCGTCAGGGCCCGCGCGGCCTCGGTGGCGTCCCCGACCAGGCCCAGCTCCACGGGCCGCCGCGCGCCGATCGCGTCCGGCTCGACGTCCACCTGGACCACTCTCGTCTGCGTACCGACGAGCGTGCCGTGTCGGGTGGTCCACATGTTGAGGGACGCCCCGAACGCCAGAACGAGGTCGGACTCGGCGAGGAGGCGTGCGGCCGTGGGCGAGGCGAACCCGCCCGAGATGCCGAGGCTCCAACGGCTGTCCGCGAACAGGCCGTTGCCGTTGGCCGACGTGGCGAGCAAGGCGCCGATCCGGTCGCCGAGCTCCTCGAGCGCCGGCCGGGCGCCCGCCAGCACCGCGCCGCGTCCCCCGAGGATGGCCGGACGCCGGGCCGACTCCACGAGGTCGGCGGCCCGCTCCACGGCGGCCGGTGAGGGAGCGGGCGGCGCCGGCGTGACCTCGCGCCTCAGCGTGGAGCCTTCCGGGACCTCCGCCCGCTGGACGTCGAGCGGGAGCATGAGGGCCACCGTACGCCGACCCGCCACGGCCCGCCGGTGCGCCCGCGCCAGGTCGTCCAGCGCGCTTCCGGCCGTGTGGACCCGCTCCGGGACGGCCTCCACCGATGTGGCCAGCGCCGCCTGGTCGACGCGGAAATTCGATCGGACCGCCGGGGAGGAGGTGTCGGCGGCCAGGAGGAGGAGCGGAGTGCGTGCTTTGGCCGCCTCCGCGAGGCCCGTGGCCGCGTTGGTGAGGCCCGGGCCCTGATGTACCGTGGCCACGCCGAGCTTGCCCGACACGCGAGCATAGCCGTCCGCCATGCACACCGCCGCGCACTCGTGGCGAGCGGCCACGAAGGTGGCGCCGGCCTCGCGGAGCGCCTCGGTGACCTCGAAATTGCCGCTCCCGACGACCCCGAACACGTGCTCGACGCCAAGCTCGACCAGCGCCCTGCCGACCGCTTCGGCCACCCGCACGTCGCGCTCCTCAGCTCCGGGAGAAGGGAAGCGCCATCGTGCGGCCGCTCGGCGCGGCCGGGCAAGGGCGCCGGGCACTCGGGCGACGGGAGGAGCGCTTCCGACCCTCCCTCGTGGCCGCGGCACGGGTCCGGCGGCCACCATGGCCTGGACCCCGCCCGGCTCCGCGCGCTACCCTGTCTCGCTCGCAGGGCCGCCCCCGCGTCGCGTCCGCCCCCACCCGCGAGGAAGCCGATGACCGATCGTCCGAGTAGCGCCGAGAGGGCCGGAGCGGCCGGGACCGGCCCGCGGAGAGCCCACCCATTCCACATGCACGACGCCATGCACGCGCAGCCGTCGGCGTTCGCCCGCGTGGCGGCGCGATCAGGAGCTCCAGCGCGCCTGTTCGCGGACCGGCTCCAGGCCTGCCGCCGCCTGTGGCTGGTCGGCACCGGGACCTCCTACCACGCCGCCGAGATCGGGGAAGGCCTCGTGCGCGCCGCGTCGAGCGGTCGGGCGGGTGCGGCCCTGGAGGCGGCATCGGCCGGCGCCCCAGGCCGGGGCGCACACCCGGAGCCCCGGGCGATGCGCTCCTTCGATTTCGCCCTCTACGGACCGGACCTCTCCGCGGAGGACGCGGTCGTGGTGGTGAGTCACCGGGGCACCAAGCGCTTCTCCCGCGACTCCATGGCGCGGGCTCGGGAGGCTGGATCCCCCACGGCGCTGATCACCGGCGAGGAGGCACCGAATGGTCCGCCCGGCGAGACCGGGGTGGTCGGGGACCGGGCCGACGTGGTCTTCCGGACCGTGGCTCAGGAGCGATCCTCGGCCCATACGGTCAGCTTCACGGGCTCCGTCGCGGCGCTCGCCGCGCTCGCCGCCGCGCTCGGAGAGCCCGCCAGCTCGCTCGGCTCGAGAGGGGAGCCGTCCCGGGAGACCGAGCCCGCCGGAGTCCCGGGGGCCGGCTCCTCCGGTCCCGCCGGGGGCGGACCGGGTTTTCTGGTGGAGAAGGTCCCGGCCGCCCTCCAAGGCGCTCTCGAGCTCGAGGCGCGGGTCCGCGAGCTCGCCGCGGCCCACGCCGCTCACCGCCGCATCTGGCTGGCGGGCGCGGGACCGGCCGCCGTGATCGCCCGCGAGATCGCCCTCAAGATCAAGGAGACGTCCTATCTCCAGGCCGAGGGCATGGCCACCGAGACGATGCTCCACGGCCCCTTCCAGTGCGCCGAGTCCGGGGACCTGTTCATCCTCATCGCGCCGTCCGGTCCCGGGCGGGAGCGGACCGCCGAGCTCTCGCGCGCCGTCCGGGCCATCGGCGCGCCCTACCTCGTCGTTACGGAGGCCGCCGAGGAAAGAGTCGGAAGGCCGATTCCGCCGGACGCCCGGCCGGCCGAGACCGACCGGGGCGCGGAGCGCCCGGGACCGGAGGCGCTGGAGGCCGGGGCCGATGCCGTGCTCGGCGTCCCGGACCTGCCGGGACCTCTCGCGGCGCTCGCGTGCGCCCTTCCCCTCCAGCTCCTCGCCTACCACCTGGCGCTCGTGCGCGGGACGGACCCCGACGGCTTCCGGCTGGAGGACCCGCGGTTCGCGAGGGCGAGCCGGGAGGTGCCGCTCTAGGCGGCCGGCCGGCGCCGGCGTCGCCCGAGTCGCGGGCCGCCGGCCCGACGTTTCCCCGGCCCGGCCTGCCCCGAACGTGGGGGACGGGACCGGCGTCGTCAGGCGTCCATATCGACCGCCCGCCGGGGCTGCAGGGAGCGCACGATGCGCCGAACCATCAGTCCCTGGACCAGGATCGAGAACACGACGACCACGTAGGTGAGCAGGAGCAGCAGCCTGCGCTCCTCCCCGGTGGGCAGGGACAGCGCCAGGGCGATGGCGATACCTCCCCGGAGCCCGCCCCAGGTCAGCATGCGGACGGTCGAGGGCCCGAACTGACGGCGGATCGCCAGGAGGCGGACCGGAATCCACACGGTCACGAAGCGGATCACCAGGATGAGCGGCACCATCGCTAGCGCGACCGCCAACCACGAGGGGCGGACCGGCAGGAGCAGCACCTCGAGCCCGATCAGCACGAACAGGAGGGCGTTGAGGATCTCGTCGACCACGGTCCAGAAGTTGTCGAGACGCATGCGGGTGGCCTCGGACATCGCGAACGCCCGCCCGCGGCTTCCGACCAGCAGACCGGCCAGGACCATGGCCAGGGGGCCCGAGACGCCGATCCGGTTGGCGAGAGAGTAGCCCGCCGTCGTCACGGCCACGGTGATCAGGATCTCCGTCGTGGGCTCGTCGACGCGCCGCAGGAAGTAGTAGGCCACCCAACCGATGGCCAGGCCGTACAGCGACCCCCCCACCGCCTCGCGAAGGAACAGGCGCCCCGCCTCGAGCGCGGAGGCGTCCTGGCCCCCGGTCACGAGCCCGAGCAGGATGGCGAACAGCACCACCGCCACGCCATCGTTGAACAGGGACTCCCCGGAGATCAGGGTCGAGAGCTCGCGCGAGGCGCCCGTGCTTCGCAGGAGCCCCATCACCGCCACGGGGTCGGTGGGCGAAATGAGCGCCCCGAACAGGAGGGCCCACAGGTACGGGATCCCAAGTCCCGCGACGCGGAGCACGCACCACGCCGCGGTGCCCACCAGCAGCGTGGAGAGGAGCGTCCCCGCCACCGACAGGACGAGGACGGGACCGCGGAGCCGGATGAGCTCGTCGAGGTCCACTCCCAGGGATCCCGCGAACAGGAGAATGCCCAGCAGCCCCTCGAGCAGCACCTGCTCGAAGTTCACGTGGGCCAGGATGCCGGTCAGCCACCGACGCTCCGGCCCCAGGGCGCCGATGAGGAGGAGGGCGAGGGATGTGACCAGCCCGCCCAGCGTCACCCCGATGGGCGCCGGCAGGTGCAGGTGGCGCTCGTTCACGTAGGCGAGCCCGGCGGTGAGCGCCAGGAGCGCGCCGACGATCTCGAACAGGCTCATGCGCGAGCGGTGAGCCCGCCGCGTGGTCCCTCGGGCGACATGCCCACACGGTAGGTCGCGCCGGCTCGGCGGTCCACCGCCGGCTCCGCCGACCGGTCACCGTAGGCCCGCGGCATGTCGGCCGCTCGCTCGTCGGGCTTCCGGAGGTCCGGGTTCCCGGACGGGAGCTCGGGCCCATTGTGAGCACCGGCCTCGTGCTGTACCTGGCGTTCACCGGAGGCGAGGTTGCCAGGGGCGGCGATCCGCACCGATCGCCGGGAGCGCGGCTCGCACCCCCCCCGCCGGCCATCGGCCGGACGAGCCGGACCCGGAGCAAATCCAGAGGAGGCGGCATGACCCGAGACATTCGTCGTTGCAGCGAAGCCTCCGTCGTCCGGTGGCCGCGACCGTTCTCGCGTAGGTCGTGGCGTGCGTCGCTCGTCGCGGCCGCGGCCTGCAGCGCCCTGCTCTGGCCCGGGCCGCTCCCGGCACCGGCCTCCGTGCCGCCGGGGCTCTCGCCGGCCGGCGCGACGCCCGCCGGTGTCCGCGCCGGGCGTTCGCGGCCGGCCACCGACTCGGCACGTATCGTGTGGGACGAGTGGGGCGTCCCCCACATCTACGCGCCTTCCGACCAGGCCATGGGCTTCGCCTTCGGGTGGGCCCAGGCCCGGGAGCACGGAGACGCCCTGCTCCGCCTCTACGGACTGGCCCGGGGACGGGCGGCCGAGTACTGGGGCGAGCGCTACCTCGCCTCCGACCGCCTCGTGCGCGCCCTGGACCTGCCGGGGCTGGGCGCGCGCCAGGTCGAGGCGCTCCCCGATCCGCTGCGGCGCTACGTGCGGGCCTTCGCCCGGGGCATCGACGCCTATGCCCGTGCCCATCCCGAGGCGGTCGCCGACTCGCTCGAGCCCGTCCTCCCGGTGACGGCCGGGGACGTCCTCGCCCACCAGGACCGGGCCCTGTTCACCTTCGTGGCCGTCACGGGCACGGAGCCTCCCCCCGTGGGAATCGACGGCCTCCCGGCCGCGGCCCGTGGGGGCGGGAGCGCCGGATCCAACACCTGGGCCATCGGTGCCACCCGGTCGGCGAGTGGCCACGCCATGCTGCTCCAGAACCCCCACCTTCCCTGGGACCCCGACCTCATGCACTTCACCGAGGCACAGCTCGCCTCGCCGGGGGGCGAGGTCTACGGCGTCACCCTGATCGGTCTGCCGGAGATAGCGATCGGCTTCAACCGCTACCTGGGGTGGTCGCACACGGTGAACACGGTCGACGCCCTCGACACCTATCGCCTGAGCCTGGCGCGAGGCGGATACCGGTGGATGGGGGGCATCCGGGCCTTCACCACGCGCGCCGACACGCTGCGCGTGAAGGAGCCGGACGGCCATCTGAGACTCGTGCCGATCACGCTCCGGCGCTCCGTCCAGGGGCCCGTCATCGGCGGCGACGACACGACCGCGATCGCCGTTCGGACCACCGGCCTCGTGGCGGGCCGTACGCTCCGGGAGTGGTGGGACATGGGACGCGCCCACGATCTCTCCTCCTTCGAGGACGCGTTGCGGGAGATGGGGCTCCCGATGTTCAACGTCTCGTACGCGGACCGGGACGGCCACATCCTCTACTTCTTCGCCGGCCGGGTGCCACGCCGCTCCCACGGCGACTTCGCCTACTGGACGCACACCCTTCCCGGCGACTCCGCCGCCGATGTGTGGCACGATGTGCTGTCCTTTGACTCTCTTCCGATACTTGTAGATCCGCCTTCCGACTTCATCCAAAACTCGAATTCGCCGCCGTGGTTCGCCACGCTGCCGCGGCGACTGGATCCGGCCGACTTCCCAGCCTACCTGGCGCCCGTGTGGCTGGACATGCGGGAGGAGCGCGGCCTGACGATGCTCACGGCCGACAGCAGCATCACCTACGACGAGCTGGTCACCATGCGCTACTCGAACCGCATGGGCCTGGCCGACCGGGTGCTCCCCGATCTCCTGGCGGCGGCGCGAAGCTCGGACGACACGCTCGCGGTCCGGGCGGCCGGCGTGCTGGCCAGGTGGGACCGCTCGGCGGATGCGGACAGCCGCGGCGCCGTGCTGTTCGACGCGTGGGTGCGACGCGCGCTCCCACGCCACGGCCGGTTCTACGCCCGGTCCTGGCGGCCGGACGCCCCGCTGGCCACACCCTCCGGTGTCGCCGACCCGGCCGCGGCGGTGAGGGCGCTCTCGGCCGCCGCGAAGGAGGTCCAGGGACGGTGGGGCTCGCTGGACGTGCCGTGGGGGCGCGTGCACCGGCTGGAAGAGGATCTCCCGGGCAGCGGCGCGTCCGGGGATCCGTTCGGCATCTTCCATGTCATCGACTGGGCGCCGGGGCCCGACGGCAAGACAGAGCGCCCGGTGGCCGGGGACACGTGGGTGGCGGCGATCGAATTCACGCCCGACGGTCCCCGGGCCACGGCGATCCTCACCTACGGCAACACGACGCGGCCCGGCTCGCCCCATTTCCGGGACCAGCTCCGCCTCGAGTCCGAGAAGCGCATGCGGCCGGTGTGGACGACGCCCGCCGGGGTTCGGGCACACTCCGAGGAGACCCAGACGGTGGGCGAGGCCCACCACGAGGAGACCGGTGCTTCGGAGGGAGGCGGGCACTGACGGCCACGCGGTGCGCTCCCGGAGTCCACCGCGCGGTTCAGCCCCCGATGCTCACCGCGATCTCACGCCACTTCCCCTGCTGGAAGCGCCCCACGCTGAGGAGGCAGCGCGTGACGTGCCCGGCCAGGATGGCGAGCCAGATCTCCATCGCGTGCAGCGTCCCCATCTCCCGGATCACGATGCAGATGCCCAGCGGCACGACCAGCTGGGAGACGAGGGAGATGTAGAGCGGGCTCTTCGTATCGCCGGTTCCCTGGAGCCCGCCGGTGTAGGTGAGCGCCACCGCGATGAACAGGCCGGAGATGCTGAGCACGTGCAGGAGCTGGGCGCCCAGCCGCACCACGTCGGGCTGGTCGAGGCCGAAGAGTCCCAGGAGCTCGCGCGGGATGAAGAGGAACAGCGCCCCCACCGCGAGCGCTCCCCCGATGCCGATTCGCGCCGCCACGTGCACGGCGGCCGCCGAGCGGTCCGGCTGTGCCGCCCCCAGGTTCTGCCCCGCGATCGCCGCGGCGGCTCCGCGCAGACCCATGGAGGTCCAGGTGATGAAGGAGAAGAGCTGCGTGTAGCACACGGCGTATGCCGCCTGGGCCGCCGCGCTGTCCGGAAGCGAGCCGATGAAGGCGAGCAGGATGAGCCCGCCGATGTTCATCGCGATCCCCTGGATCCCGGCCGGCAATCCGAACCGGAACAACTCGCGGATGATCTCCCGGTCGGGTCCCTTCCAGCCGCCGGCCGGGAATCCCACCACCCAGTCCCGGTGCGCCAGGCGCCATAGCGCGAACGCCCCGACGGCCCCCGCGGAGATCACGGTCCCCATGGCCGCTCCGGCGGTTCCGAACGCGGGGATCGGCCCGAGGCCGGCGATCAGGATGACGTTGAGCACGATGTTGAGGGCGGTCACGACCACGCCCAGCCGGAGCGGCGTGCGCGCGTCCCCGGCCGAGCGGAGAGCGCCCCCCAGCATGAAGAAGAGCATGTTCCCGAGGCTGAACACGAACATGATGCGCAGATAGGGCAGCGCCTGGAGCCGTACTTCGGGCGCGGCGTTCACGAGGACCAGGAGCCTGGGCGCCAGCAAATAGCCCACGGGCGCCAGGATCCCGATGCAGAGTCCCGTCGCCATGAGGAAGGCCTGGTAGACCGTCCGGTCCACCTTGTCGTGCTCCCCCGCCCCGGCGAAGCGCGCCACCAGCACGCTCATGCCCATGAACAGGGAGGACATGAACACGACCACGACCAGGTAGATCTGCCAGCTCACGCCGATGGCGGCGTTGCCCGTGAAGCCCACGTAGTGGCCGACCATGACGTGGTCGACGATGCCCTGCATGCCCCCGATCATGTTCTGGAGCATGGTGGGCCAGGCCAGCCTCCAGACCGCCGGGAGCAGCGGTCCCTCGACGAGGGAGCGGTCGTATCGAGAGCGCGCGGCCGGCGCGGGCGCCGTGAGCGCCTCGGCTGTACCCGGTGGGATGAACGAGTCGGCGCCCCCGGAGGGCGCTTGTCCCTCGGACCCGCGAGGGCTGGATTCGGTCACGTCGTCCGGCTCACGGGTGAGAGTGCGAATGCCGCCGCGGCAGTGGGCGAAGATGGGCCGCGGGGAGCGCACCGGCAACGTCGGACGATGAACCGACGTGCCCGGCCGACGGAGGAGGGTCAGGCCACGACGATCAGTGCCCGGCGCTCCATTGCACGTCGAAGTGGTAGGTCGTGTCCTGGTCCACGAACGAGCACGTCCCCGTGCCCTTCAGGCTGTCGGGCTTCGAGCCACTGCTCATCGTGCCCGTGTAGTCACAGGCATCAGCCGAGAACAGGAGCTGGTTGCTCAGGATGTGGCCATTCACCACCAGGCCCGAGGCCGCGTCGTTGGCCGTCGTGTCGGGCGCCACGCATTGTCCGTCTTGCTGATACGTGCCGCCGAAGGTCGAGTCGCTCTGCACGATGTTGATCGTGCCCGAATCGGTGCACACGATGCTGTGCGCCGTGTCCGTCTGGATCTTGTGGTAATTCCAAGTTCCCGAGACGTTCGGATAGCTGGAAGGAGCCGTGGAGCTTCCGCTCCCACCGCAGGCCGTCAGGACCGAGCCCGCGACAGCGACGGTCGCGAGCAACGACAGACGTTGCATGGAGGTCTCCCTTCTGAATGAGCGTGCCGCCGGAAGCCTCGAGCAAGACACGGGCCCATGCACGGAGGTCCACCCAGAATGGCCTGTATCAACCGGATAGGACGCCTCGGTGGAAGGCGGCCCGGGAGCCGTCCAGGATCGGGATACCGCATTCTGCGTCGCCCCGGCAAGCTGCGAGACGCGTGCGGCGTCTCGGCGCGGCACGCCGTGGCCCCCGGTTCAACCGCCGCTCACTTCAGGCGCACGACCCACACCTGCATGTAGGACGGGAGCTCCTGGTCCGCGGCGTTCCGGATGCGTACCGCGGTGGCCGGCCGGCCGGTCCCGTCCAGGGTGAAGTAGGCGGCCGAGCTGGCCTTGACCTGCGGCGTGGCCGTCCAGTCCGCGAAGGTCTCGGACGTGGGGACGAGATGGGCGGTGGCTACCGTGTGCTGCTCGAAGTCGAACAGGTTCCAGCTCGAGAAGGTGAGGGCCGGATCCGGTGACGCGATCCGGTCGTCCACGTACAGGGCGGCGGCCCAGCCCGCCATCAGGCTGTCGACCGGGGTTCCCACCACGTCGGACGTGAGCTCCAGGCCCGTGCCCGGATCCCCGATGATGGCTCGCTGGAGCCCCTTCTCTCCGCCCGGATATCCCGGTCCGTACCGGTCCGCCAGCCAGCGCAGGTAGCTCCACCCCACCCCGTACCACAGCGGCCGGTCGACGCAGGGCGAGGGGTCCTGCTGCCACCAGCCGCACTGCTCGGGCGCCCCGCCGACGCGCTGCGTCGGGCTCTCGAACCCGAAGTAGGCGAACAGGTCGAACACCTGGCTGGAGAACCAGTCCACGGCGTCGACGTTCCCCGTGTTGTAGGCGACGTCGAAGCCGTAGTTCTGGTACGGCTGGCGACCGGTGACGTCGTAGCCCACCACCTCCTCGCCGAACACGGCCTGCGCCTCCGCCATGATAGGGCCCATGTCCGGGTACATCTTGGGGAACCGCCGCCCGTCCTGGATGAGGTGGACCAGCTCGTGGGCCATCACGTCCGGCGCCCGGGCGAGCTCGTCGGACCGCGTGCTCTTGGCCCCGTAGGCGCCGGTCGAGTCGGGCACCCGGCCGTAGTAGATCTCTCCCTCGTCGCTCGAGGGACAGCTGCTGCGAGACACCAGGTCTCCGCCGAACACGAAGCCCAGCACGACGCCGCCCGCGCTCCCCGCATCGATCTCGTTCACGGCCTTGGTGAAAAGGATCACGATGTGGCCGTTCGCGTCGATGTCGCCGGGGCTCCCGAAGTAGGCGGTATCGGTGGCGAAGATCTGAGAGTCGAGCTGATCGGCGAGGTCCTGGTAGTCGGCCGACGTGAAGCCGCCGGAGGGGTTGAGCGTGTCGGCGACCACGATGGCCTGGGTGCCGACCGCCTGCACCCGGGCGGTCACGCGTGTGAACGTGGCGCAGGGATCGCTGAAGTTCGGGACCCGGAGCGACACCGTGTCGCCGACCTTGACGCTCCCGCTCACCGAGAGCCGGATCGCGGGAACGATGCGGCCCCCGCGCAGCGCCGCGATGGAGCGGCGCGGATCCAGGTGACTTCGCTCCCAGGCTCGCAGGCGCGCGTCCGCGCGGCGCTGGCCCTCCTGCCACGCCGGTGGCCGGGGCACGTAGCCGCCCCCTCGGAAGACCCGCGAGCGCATGGCCGGGCGGGCCACGCTGGCCGCTCCCGTGGCGTTCGCCGCCTCGGCGGTCACGGAGACGGGCGTGACCGCCCCCACCGAGCTCGAGATCGACTGGACGCCCACGAGGTACTGCTCCGAGGAGGCGCTCTCGGAGAACTGGAGACAGAAGCTCGACGGGTCCGTGACGAGCTCCCGCTGGCCGACGCCCAGGGACACCGGCGACTCGTCCGGCTCGAGGCTGGCCCCCGCGACGGAGGCGCCGCCCGCAGTCGCCACCCGGACCGCCACGTCTCGCGCCGGGAGACAGTCGTACTGCGGCACCGTCACGTGCAGCAGGGTCGTCGAGGCGGAGGTCACCACGGCCGCCACGCCATCCACGCTCACCGAGTCGCCCGAGGCGACGCCGTCGAAGCCCTGTCCCGAGAGGGTGGCCGTGCCTCCCTCCACGAGGGGCGTAGGACTCACGGCGGTCACCTGCGGCGCGGGAAGGGAGCCTACCCGGAGCACGGCGCTCCCCTCGACCCCGGAGGCCGTGGCCACGACCTGGATCCTTCCATCCGTCTTCGCCGTCACCAGCCCGGCGCTGTCGACGCCCGCGACCGAGGAGTCCGAGATGCCCCAGGTCACGGCCAGCCCGCCGACCGGATGCGCGTTGGCGTCCTGCGGCGCGGCCGAGAAGCGCACCGTGTCGCCGGCCACCGAGAGCTTGGCGCTGTCCGGGCTCACCACCACGGAGGCCGTCTTCTGCCGTACGACCAGGACGGCCGTGTCGGCCTTGCCGCCGGTGGCGGCGATGATGTGCGTCGTGCCGTTCGCCTTCGCGGTCGCCTGGCCGGTGGACGTGACGGCCGCCACCCCCTGGGACGTGGACTTCCAGGAGAAGGTCGCGCTGGACAGCACGTTGCCCTTGGAGTCCTTCGCGACGGCCGAGAAGCGGGCCGTCTCCCCGATCGAGACGGCCGTATCGAGGGCCGGCGTAACGGTCACGGACGCGACCTGGATCTCCGGGGTCGGAGTCGGCGACGTGTCCGGCTTGGTCGGCGAGCTGCCGCCGCAGCCCGCGGCGAGAGAGGCGAGGAGGAAGAGGCCCGGGGTGGCGAGGGGCGCGGACGTCCACCGCATGGGAGGAGCTCCAGGTTCGGGAATCGGCGGCGCGGCGACCTGTGGAGGAACCCGGCGCGCGACCCGGTGCCTCCCGAAGAGGGGGGCGAGGCCGGCGCCCCTGCAGTGGATGAATCTAAGACTCCGCCTTTGCCGCGACAGCCGGCGCCCGCCCCGGCCGCGCGTATGCGGGTGGAGCTGCGGCCGTCACCCCGGGAAGGCCTATCCCTTCCGCGAGCTCCCGAGGATACCGCCGAGCACGCCGCGCAGGATCTGCCGCCCGACCTGGCTGCCGACCGTACGCGCCGCCTGCTTGGCCATCGTCTCGACCATTCCCTGGCGGCGGCTCGTGCCCCACAGCATCTCGGCCAGGGCACTTCGCTCGGCGGCCGGAGCGGACTTCACCGACGTGGCCGCCCGGGCCGCCCCGGGCGACGCCTCCTCCGGGGCGGCGGCCGCCTTCTCCTGCGCGCGCCGCGCCAGGATCTCGCACGCCGACTCGCGGTTCACCGGCGTGTCGTACTTGGCTCCGACCGGGCTGCGGGAGCGGACCGCCTCGCGCTCCTGGTCGGTGAGCGCGCCCATGCGGCAGCGGGGCGGACACACCAGGGTGCGCTGCACGGGTATCGGCACACCTTTCTCCTGCAGGGTCGAGACCAGGGCCTCCCCGACTCCCAGCTTCGCGATCGTCTCCGCCACGTCGAGCTTCGGATTGGCCACGAACGTCTCGGCCGCGGTCTTCACCGCCTTCTGATCGCGCGGCGTGTAGGCCCGGAGCGCGTGCTGGATCCGGTTGCCCAGCTGGCCCAGGATCGCGTCGGGCACATCGTCGGGGAACTGCGAGCAGAAGTAGACACCTACCCCCTTGGAGCGGATGATCCGCACCACCTGCTCCACCCGCTGGCGCAGAGCCGGAGGGGCATCGTCGAACAGGACGTGGGCCTCGTCGAACACGAACACCAGTCTCGGCTTGTCGGGATCCCCCACCTCCGGGAGTTGCTCGAACAGCTCGGAGAGAAGCCAGAGCAAGAAGCTCGAGTAGAGCCGGGGCTTGAGGATGAGCTGACGGGCATCGAGGACGCTCACCACGCCCCGGCCCGACAGGTCCGTGCGCATGAGGTCGCCCAGCTCCAGCGCCGGCTCACCGAAGAAGGCGGTCCCACCCTCCCGCTCCAGCCCGAGAAGAGAGCGCTGGATGGCGGCCACTGACTGCGAGGCCACGAGGCCGTACTTCTCGGACACGTCCTTGAGGTGCTCGGAGACCAGGCCCAGCAGGGCTCGCAGGTCATCCAGGTCCAGGAGCAGCAGCCCCTCGTCGTCCGCCATCCGGAAGACGACCTCCAGCACCCCCTCCTGGGTGTCGTTGAGGTCCAGCATCCGGGCCAGGAGCGTCGGACCCACCTCGCTGATGGTGGTACGGACCGGGTGTCCCGCCCGGGCGTACAGGTCCCAGAGCAGGACCGGACTCCCCTCGGCCGCCCAGCCATCGATGCCGATCTCGGCGACGCGCTGCTGGATCTTCTCGCCCGGCGTGCCGGGCATGGCCAGCCCCGCCACGTCGCCCTTGACGTCCGCCATCACCACCGGCACCCCGAGTCGGGAGAAGCCCTCGGCGAGCACCAGGAGAGAGACGGTCTTCCCGGTGCCCGTGGCGCCGGCCACGAGCCCGTGCCGGTTGGCGTAGCGAGCGAGCAGGAAGACCTGCTCCTCCCCCTTCCCGATCAGGATGCGGTCCACGTGTCCTCTCCCGTGGAGGTTCTCGGGTCGGCGGCCGGGAGATCGGCCACCCCGTCCTCCGATCTCCTCATCCTCCGCCGCCGATCCTGGCCAGGTCCCGGAGGAGCGCGTCCGGTCCGGGTTCCCGGCCCAGGAAATCCCGGGTGACCTGCGCCGCCGGGCGCGAGTGGCCGAAGCGGTAGAGCCCTTCCCGCATCCGGCCGTACCACGCCGTGTCGCCGCGGGCGAAGCCCCCGTACCGGCGCTGAATCGTGGTCCGGAGGTCGGCGACCAGGAAGGCCCCGAGCCCGTAGGTCAGCATGTAGCCCGGCGAGTCGACCAGCTGTCCGCGCATGGCCCACCAGGACAGCTTCGGGTGCGGACGGATGCCCAGGTAGTCCCGGGTGATCTCGCTCCAAACCTCGTTCGGCGGCGGCGCCCCCGACCGGTGGACGCGGATCTCGAACAGGGACCACGCCATGTCCAGCATGATGGCGCCGTACTTCGAGCGCAGCGAGGCCGCCAGCGGCACCGAGTCCCCCAGCCACCTCGCCTGCCACTCCGGCTCGTAGGCCTCGAGCGCCGCCAGGTCCGCGATCGCCTCGGTGAACAGGTCGCTGTCCGGCCACCCGTCGAAGGCCGGCCGCGTGCGAATGGCGGCGATCGCGATCGCGTGCCCGGTCTCGTGCAGGAGCTCCTCCAGGTTCGCGAAGCCGCCCAACCGATACGAGGCGAACACCCATGGCTCGGCCCTCGTCCACCGGCCATCCCGAGAGATCGGCCGCGCTCCGAAGGTGGTGTAGGCCACCGGGTACTTCCCGGGCCGGGGGAGGACGTCATAGTGAACGCCCAGGGCATCGGGATCCGCGCCGAGCGCCCGGTAATAGCGCTTCACGAGGACGAGGAGGGAGTCGCGAGGGATGCGCGCCCCGAGGACCCGACCCGCCGCGCCGGTCTCGAAGTAGTAGTCCCACGGCTCGACCAGCGTGTCGGGGAGCGCCCGGCGCCACGCCTCCAGCGCACGGACCAGCCACGCCTCCGCTGCCCGCTCGTCGATCCCGAAGGAGGAGGCGATCGCCTGCATGGGCGTCGGCCTGTCGCCCCACCGGGCCCTCCGGAGCGCGAGCATCCGCCGGTAGGGGCTGCCGGGTCCGCCGTCGCCGTCCACCGACCGCCACACCGGTCCGAGCGCCCGGAAGAGCCCTTTCCGCCGCGCCCGGTCGGGCGTCGAGCCGAGGAGGGAGAAGATGGAGAGACGGTCCAGCGTGTCGCCGTCGACGAGGATCCGCCCGGCCGCCGCGCCGTAGCAGGCCATGACGCGGGCGGTGAGCGAGTCGAGGCCGTCCGGACCGGAGGCGACCACGGCCGGGTCGTACGAGCAGTCGGGCGCCGCGGGGGTCGGTCCCACGCCGCTCGCCGCCGCCCCGCCCTCGTCGAGGAGGAGCGACTCGCGCGTCACGGTGTCCATGCGGGCCAGCGCCGTCCGGTCCTCCTCGCCGAGCCCCACCGTGTCGACGCCGGCCAGCGCCGCCACGAGCAGCGGCCGCACGCGCGCGTAGGCTGCCACCAGGGAGTCGAGCGGGACCCCGTGGATGCTGCGCCGGGCCACCCGGGCGCGGGTCACGTCGATCTGGTCGGACAGGTAGCGAGCCGAGTCGAACAACGCCTCGACGGACTCCACCGTCGGGCGGGCGGCCCGGGCGGCGGCGCCCGGACCGGCGCAGGCCGGGATCGCGACGGCGGCCGCGACGAGGACGCCCGCACCCATCACCGACGGGATGCGCGTCAGGAGAGTCGGCGCGCCCGCGAGCGCCCTGGGCCGTGAACCACCGGGCACCGAGTTAGCGGCCACCCCCCGCGCCGGCCGCCCCGGAGGGCCCATCGGCACCGGCCGCTCCGCCGCCGACCGCCGGTCGACCCGCCGACCGCAGCCGGTCGTTGAGCGCCGGGATCACTGTGCCCACCAGAGACCGCAGACTGTCCTGCGCGGCCGACAGCCCCGTCTTCAGCACCTGGTGGACCTCCTCGTCGGGCGCCGTCGGCGGGAAGTCGGAGCTGACGTCGAGCTCGGTCATGAGGTGGATGTATCGGCCATAGAGCTTCATGGGCGTCTGGAACTCCTCCACCCCGCCGGGACGGTGGACGTCCATGAACATCTCCTCGACGTCCGTCGCCTTCGCGAGCACCCGGGCCACGCTGTCTGCGAGCGCCCCTCCCGAATCCTCGTCCACCAGCGAGCGTCGCAAGTCGTCCAGCTGCCGGCGGATCCACTCCAGCCGGTTCACGGCATCCACGACCTGGTTCGTCTCC
>Ga0307419_10000106_pt1 | contig 33470 bp, 29 predicted proteins | sample SalMarWE160230MG_2_FD_202512 | JGI IMG/M metagenome (GOLD analysis project Ga0307419, IMG submission 202512) | Salt marsh sediment microbial communities from the Plum Island Ecosystem LTER, Massachusetts, United States - WE1602-30 | ecosystem: Environmental > Aquatic > Marine > Intertidal zone... | reverse complement strand
GCCATAGCACCCGTTATTAGAGGTAATAAAAGATTCAACCACTTTTGCCTCATCTAGACTATGATCTGCAATAATAACCTTAGCACCATGAGATGCCAGGTAAACACAGATTGATTTACCAATGCCTGAAGCTCCACCAGTTACTATAGCAACTTTATTCTTAAATTTATTCATTTCCATACTCCTTAAAAAAGACTTGAAATCATTAATATTATATCATTACATAAATAAGAAATAAGGCTTGCTTTAATATTAAAATCAGCCTTATTTACTCTTCTATTTTACTTTATTTTAACTATTAGAGTTAACAATAAACTTTACCGATTATTTTTAATCAACTGTTATTATATAAGAAACATTCTAGATTTCGCTGGCTCCCCCTAGTGGACACATTTCGAACCTTCTATTTAAATGAATTCACTAATCTAAGAGATGAGTTAGAGACAATTAAAACTAATTTTTATATTCAAATGTAAATAATAATCCATTATAATCTAAAAAATGGATCTTAATATGTTTAAAAGAAAGGTATGTCAATGGAGAAGACATTAAAATCGTTATTATTAATATTACCGATCATTATCATATCACTGCTTGTAATAATCTGCTTAAATGGATGTAAAAGTTTAAATGATTTACCAGTAAGAGAAATTAACAACGAACAACAAGTAGAAGCTTCAGATGAAACAGAAATAAGAGTAACAACAGAAGAAACTATCAAAGAAAGTAAAATTATTTTTACTTCAGAAAGAGAGGGGAATAAGGAAATTTACATAATGAATGATGATGGTTCAGAGCAAATAAACCTTACAGGTAATCCCGCAGAAGACACCAGCCCCTGCTTTTCGCCCGACAGTTCCAAAATTGCTTTTTCATCAAACCGTGATGATGGTATCTTTGAAATATATGTTATGGACTCCGATGGCTCAAACCTTTTAAAATTAACAGATAATAAATCTTTTAACGAAAATCAGAATCCTTGCTGGTCTCCAGATGGTGAAAGGATTGCTTTTGTATCTAACTCTCGAATCTATATTATGGATTCCGATGGGAAAAATCAGACAAGACTTACAGATGACCAGTTAAACGAAGGCAACCCCTGTTTTTCGCCCGATGGTTCCAAAATTGCTTTTGAATTAGAAAAAGGCGGTTTAGGTGGTAATATTTATATTATTAATGCCGACGGCTCAGAGCAGACAAAACTTGTAGAAGATGATCCAGGAGGTAGAGGCGGACTCTGCTTTTCGCCCGATGGTTCTAAAATTGCTTTTTCATCTCCACAATGGGATGGATTTGAAATTTTTATAATGGATGTAGATGGCACGGGACAGGTAAACATTACAAATAACCCTGACCATGATATGCTACCCTGTTTTTCGCCCGATGGTTCCAAAATTATATTTGAATCAAACCGGGACGAGCATGACTATGAAATATACATAATGAATGCTGACGGATCAGGACAAACCAGAATTACAAATACTCCGGGGTATGACGGGGATCCCTGCTTTTTATATTAATATTAGGTTTGTTGATAAAAATAAAGTCTTTAAGATATTAAAATTTGAAAACTATAGGTTGAGATTCAAAGCCTTATGCTAACTAACTACTATGTATTGTCAAGTAGTTTCACAAAAAAATTTTTGAGGTTTTTTTATGGGGATATAAAGTTAGCTATGGAGAAGGGCCTCGAACTGAAAATAAAATATAAACAATTATATTATTAAAAGTATAGGTATAAGTATTAATATTTGGCTCCCCTTAGTGGACACGTTCCGAACTTTTTATTTTAATGAAATAGCAACTATAAAAGGCGAATTAGAGAAAATTAGAACTAATTTTATATTTGCATAATAATTGTTTGTATCTTATTAATGACTACTGTGAACAATTTTAAAACCAGGATTTTGCTGTTAAGTGAGTATAATTTTATTGTTTAACTTAGAATCTTAAATTATTTAGCAGTGCGATCAAGATAATCCCTAGCTAAGATCTTTAATTCCTGGTTCTAGATTTTATGTTTGAAACTTAAGTGATTGGCCATAGCTAATGAAGTTAGAATTTTTAGTGCAAGCTCAGACAACATTATTTTTATACCTGAGTTTAGCTTAGGTTAAGTAATGGATTCTTTAATTAAGGAGCAATAAATAAACTTGTGAGGCTATCTTGAAACACTCCAGACAACAGACCCTTCCTCTGATGATGCAGTCCCGTTTGCACTTTTGCTGTCTGCGCTCAATAATCCAGATAATTTCATTTCACCACTTTTAGCATTGATTACTCTAGTTTCTAGATTCATACTTCCGAAGATTGGGACATCCATATTAAGTTTTAAACCATCATTGTTAATTCTAATAAAGATTATTCCCGAGACTGCGCCCGTTTTAATATTGATTGTCATGGACATTTTCGTAGCGCCTCCTCCATTAGCATCACTCAATGTACCATTTAAGACAATAACTTCTTCTATTACTTCCTCTATTATTTCTTCAGATTCTTTCTCATCAGTTAAGTCATCTTCAATTTCTTTATCTTCTGTATTTTCATCATCAGTATTTTCTTCTTGTTCATATCCATATTTTTGCAGTTCAGTTCTAAGATCATTGATTGTTTTCTCAGCATCTTCCAGCCTTTTTTTTATAGCCGATATGCCCTGTGCATTGCTAAGAATACCACCCTTCTTTTCAGCATCTTCATATGCTTTTACTATTCCCTCCAAATATTTTTTTTCAGATTCTGCCTTATTGAGATTATTCTTCAAATCAATTATTTTTTGATCAGCAAGCTTGCTATTAGTTTCCAGGATCTGATCAATATCCGAAGCTATGTCTATTATATTTTCAATATCTTCCAAAGATTCATCATCTGAGTCATCTTCACTACTGATAAGCTCTACCTCTTCTTCTACATCCTGCATTATTTCAATCAGCATATCATCTATTTCTTCAGAACTGGTACCAGGTGCCGAATTATTCTCAATTTTCTTCTTTATGATTTTTGAAATACCTACTGTAAGTGGATCTGATGATAGACCACTATTTTCCAGGTCTGATTTTATTTTATTTTCTTCTTCTATATTTTTACTCTTATCCTTGCCTCCTGCGTCAAATACTCCTAATTTATCTAATACCGCTCCAAAACCGGTATCATCATAGGCGCCACCGACAACCTTTCCACCTTCTATTACAGTATTAAGAAAAGCGTCTTTATTCTTTTTCAGGTCTTCATCGACATCTCCTGAAGCACTATCATCTCCATACTTTGTAATATCTATTTTTTCCTGTTTTGTCTTCATCGCTTTACTACCAAAGGAAAACATAGAAACTCCAAGACAAATAATACCCGTTACAGCCAAAATCCCAAGAACAATGCTGCCTTTTTCATTTTTAAGGCATTTATAGAAAAATTTAAGGATATTACAACCTCCGTTTAATATTATATTTTATCTGATAATTTACTTTGTTTTGAAGCAATTATCAATTTGCTGTCCGGATTGAATATGCAGATGATTTGACCTTCACCAAATGTCAAAACTTCCAGTCCAGTATTTTCTTCAATACTATCGCTCCCCTCTTCCCCTATAAGCATCTTCACTTCAGCCGGAGTCATACCATATATAAAATCCTGCGGCAATAGTTCGTACCCAGATTCTTGTATACTTTCACCATAATACTGCTCTGAATCAACATAGATCCCATTTTCAAATATTAAAAGAGCATCCATACCAAAATAAATCCAGGTATCTATTCTCTTATTATTATTACTTTCATCAAATATTATTGTGAATTGATCAGGGTAACCAAATAATAAAATAATTCTTTCCTGGTCTTCGATTGTTTTCTCAACCATTTCATCTGTTTTAACTATAAAATCGTATTTGCCATAAAGTGAATTGTTTAGATAGACCTCTGCCTTGTAGTTTCCTGGACCTCTAAACACCTCTGGAGACAGCCAGAAAGCAGTGTATCCTGGCTCATACAAATTATCTGTGATCTCCAGACCTGCTACATCTATTATCTCATTTTCACCAAAGTACCACCTCACACTGTAGATATCACCCTGGATCTGATATTTAGTTTTTATAGATACAAAAACGGTATTTGTATTTATAAATTCATTAACTGAATTTAAGGGTTCCAGAGTGCCCTCGTCAATTTCGCTCGAAAGAACCACTTCCACTATCTCTGCTTCAGGTTTTTTTACTATAAACTCCGCAGAATCTCTTAATTCTCCATTATGGTAAAAAGAAATAATATAATTACCAGGTTCTAGTAATAATTGATCTTCTTCTATATCATTTGTTTCAATATAAAAGTTCCCTTCTATAAGACTACCTGTATTATTAGTTGAATATTTGTCAGTTTGATCAAAAACAACCTGGTCAGTATCCTTATTTATTATAGTAAAACGCTTATTATCGCCAGCGTTCGCTCCAATTACTTCGATTGTGGCATAAATCTTTTTGACATCTATTGTGAATTCATTTTTGGAATTTAACGGAGCACCAGTCTCTTTATTTATTTCTGTACTAATAGTAAGGTTTCCAAAAGAAAGAGTAGATAATAAGAAGCATGAAGGTAAAAATAGCAGTAAACTTAAAATAATCAAAATTGATATTATTATTATAATTTTTTTACTATAAAAAGACCTTTTAAACATTTCCTTCTTTCTAGTACTTCCCAGAATCGATTCTTTTTATTATACAATATTATATTATAAATTCCATTTGCTTAGTAAAAAACTATTTGTTTTAGAGATACTTGTTTTTCTGGTGGGCTACTACTTACGGAATTGGAACCAGATTGTGAAAGAGCTAGAGTAATAGTTTTAAATCCATATAGTGATGATAAAGGAAGTTCTTTTATTGATTGTAGAGTACTAAAAGAAAAAGTATACCCAATTGATAGAGCTATAGAAAAAATGCCTATTCCTAATAAAGAATATACTTTTAAATCTGAAGGTTTTTCTCACAGTTTTTGCAGATGTATCTATAGTAGTGTTTCTTAAAGTCTTGAGCCAATTCGTATGGGGTGGCTGGGGATATTGAACGATTTAAGAACTAAATATTAATATAATATTATAGATTAGAAGTATATTCCAAAATAAGTATTAAGATAAGTATGTGGCTCCCCTAAGTGACGAAATTTCGAACCTTTTTCTAAGAGAAATAATTAATCTACAGAAATTATATGAATTCAGACAATCAGAGTATATAAAATAATTCTAATTAACTTTGTAAAACATGTATGTCGGTAACTTTTGGTATTCTGTTTAATTCAGATTTAATTTTTTGCACTTCTTCCCTCAAGTCAAATTCATCCTGTATGCCCATCCAGAAATCTGCGGAATTACCAAAATATTTAGATAATCTTAAAGCAGTATCAGCAGTTATCCTTCGCTTTCCTTTAAGAATTTGCGACACCCTTGTTGCAGGCATGCCAGTATCCTTGGATAACCTATAAGCACTGATTTCTAAAGGTATAAGAAATTCCTCCAATAAAATTTCTCCTGGTGTTATATTTTTGATTTTTTCCATATTGTTTTCTCCCTAATGATAATCAGTTATTTCAACAGAGTTTGCTGTTCCATTTTTCCAGTAAAAGCAAATCCTAAACTGATCATTTATTCTGATACTGTACTGCCCCTGTCTATTGCCAGACAGTTGTTCAAGTTTATTTCCTGTTGGAACTTTTAAATCATTTAAGTCTTTTGCCCTGCTTATGATTATTAGCTTTCTAAGTCCAATTCTTTGTATATCTCTAGGAAATTTCCTAGAGAATTGCTGATTCCAGATTTTTTCAGTTTCCTTGTCTTGAAATGAAATAATCACATGTATATATTAACGTATCACGTTATTAATGTCAAAGATTAATATATTAAAAAGAGATTGGCTCGCCATCTGCTACAATGTTAGAACTAATTTATTGAACACAGCAGAAGATATTTATATTACTGAGCTGAGTTTTACAGGTTAATTACTACTCTATCAAACTACTTACTATTTATTGTTGTTACAGTTATTAAAATTTTCTCAAACTATGCTTTTATTACTTCAATTATAAATATATCTTCTTGTGTGGGTATGATTTGTGATATTTTAAAACCTGATAAGTTAAATAATTTAACAAATTCTTTTTCTGTTCGCTCTGCCCCTCCTGTAATAACTAACATTTCCATGTCCAGCAGTTTAGAGATTGAGAATTTATTTCCCGATGGTATTATCATTTCAATCACAAGCAGTTTAGACTTTAAAGTCATAGCATTATAGCAGTTTTTTAGTATTATTTTACACTGCTCTTCAGGCCAATCATGAAGTATATTTGATAAGATATAAAGGTCAGCCCCAGAAGGAACTTTTTTAAAAAAATTACACTCCATTGCCCTACACCGGTCTTGCATACCCATATCTTTAATTTCTGCATTTACATCAGGCAATATAAAAGAAAGTTCAGCTATCATACCCTTAGCATCTAGATTTTGCTTTAAAATTTCCATAAGCAAAGACCCTTTTCCACCACCTACATCGATGATTTCAGTAAACTTTGAAAAATCATAGGTGTCAAAAATAGCAGCATGTATCCCTCTGGCTCTAATAGCATTAGCTTCATTGAGAAGTTTAGCTGCTTCTTTATTTTTCTCAAGCCAATTAAAAAGTGGTGTTCCATAAGCAAGTTCAAACGCAGTCTTTCCAGTTTTAACACTTTCAAATAGATATGACCATGCCTTATCATTCCAGTCTGAATGAAACGTCAAAGAATAAATAGAACCTGTTTTTCCTTTCCTTAATAATTCTGCCATAGGAGTAAGGCAAAACTTTTTATATTCTATTTCAGAAAATATTCCTATACTTGCGAGTATTCTCATTATTCTGTAAAGGAAATTACAGTTAGAATTAGCAGCCTCTGCTATTTCTTCTATCGTTTTTGGACCCTCAGAAAGAATATCCGCAATACATAGCCTGGATACAATATATATTGGTTTACTTATCCATTTTTCCATGATAAGTCTCATTAGCTCACTGGATAATTGTGATTGGTTGATTTCCATATTTGACTCCTTTAAAAATTTAATTATTGATTATATTAATAATAAAAAGTCCTGACATAAGGTTGAGAAATAGAGAGAGGTAGTTAATTTATAGCGATTTCACGAATTGATTATAAAATTTGATTGAATATGTAGTCTTTTTATTGGGAAAAATTAGGAAGATTTTAATTATTATACTATGCATTACTCAATTATTTGTCAATATTTTAAAGAATCAGCTTAAAATTTTTTCCCTAATCGATTATTAAGATTTGTATGACACAGATATCTGAAAATGGCTCCCCGGGTAGGACTCGAACCGTAAGAATCTTAATTGGAATGTCCCCCCATTAACTTCTTTAAATTAATGATCTCATCTTCCCTGCTCTTTATTTTTCCCTCAAGTTTCATATCAAACAGTTTTTTTAAAACACTCTTAAACTTCTCCGAGGGCCTGTAACCCATATCCTTGAGTGTCTGGCCGCTTACCTCCAGCCGCATTCCTGAAAGTTTTGTTAGATATCTTTTAATATTCTTATAATACATTTTGCCCCAGCTGCAGGCAATAACCTGAAGTTCGGGAGTAATGCCGCCTGCCCTGCGGTAGAGAACAAGATTACTGCTGATTTCGTTTTTAAGGTTTCTCCTGATCCTGTTCCAGCTTCTGCAGGTTTCAAGTATAATATTTATATCTTTTTTCCTGACCTTCAGCCAGGAGCACCATGATTCGATTTTATCAGACCCGATGCCCTTCAAAAGAAGGGTAAAAAGAAGCCTCCACCTTTTTATCCCCCCACTGCTGCTATAAAAAACCTTTAACTCTCTGTAGCATTTTAAAATTTTTTTCAACTGCCCCATAAATTCCGCATCTGCCTTCACTTTTATCCCGATTTTTTTAAGCGCACCCAGCCCGTACAGCCTCTTTATTGCTTCCTGGGAATTTTCTTCATTGAATATATAAATAAGTTCATCTCTTATTCTGACCCCGTTTAACCTTGAGACTATATTCATATTTATAGTGGTCCGGGCCAGCTTCTCGGTGTAAGGATCCATTTTAAACCCCAGCCTCTTCTCAAACCGTACCGCCCTGAAGATTCTGGTGGGATCCTCTATAAAGCTCATCTTATGCAGCACTTTTATTACCTTATTCTTTAAATCTTCCCTGCCTCCGAAGAAATCAAGGATTTCACCGAAATTTTTCTTATTCAGCGATACGGCCATAGTATTTATGGTAAAATCCCTTCTTGAAAGATCCTGTTTGATGCTGCCCCGTTCTACGGTAGGGAGAGCGGCAGGACTTTCGTAATATTCTATTCTTGCCGAAGCTACATCTATGTGCTGTCCGCTTTTCAATACCAGAACAGCAGTTCCAAATTTCTGATGGCACTCCAGTTTGCATTCAAACCCGGCGGCGAGCTCCCTGGCGAATTTTATCCCGTCCCCTTCCACCACAATATCTATATCAAAATTCGGTATCTTAAGCAGTGCGTCCCTTACTATTCCTCCCACCAGATAAGTATTGCATTTTAAAGTCTTTGCCACGGTTGAGATGTTTCTCAGTATTTTTCTTACTCCGTCAGGGAAAAATTTCCATAAATTTTCATAACTGCGTCCATGCAGGACCCTCAGTATATCTTTTCTGGTAATAATGCCCACGATCTTTTTTTTATCGGTTATGGGTATTCTGCCAATACCGTTTCCTATCATTAGATCCTGTATCCTGCCAATACTGGTATTGGGTCCGGCCCTGACAATACTGCTGGACTTAAAGCCCTTGACCGGGGCATGCGATAAGCCGTGACCTATGGCTTTGTCTATATCCTTTCTGGTTATTATTCCCGCAAGATCACCATCCCTGCCAACAATGGGTATGCATGAATGACCATACTTCTTTAAAATGCCGTCTATTTTTAATATGCTTGTGGTCTCCTTTACGGTCCTTACCGGATAGGACATTATGTCCCTGGCCAGCATCGGTTTTTTTATGTTTTTCTTGAGGGAGCCCAGCAGCTTATTTTCTATATCTTTAAAATCCATGTCACCTATTACAGCCGAAGCTGCCTGGGGATGGCCCCCGCCTCCTACAGCTTTAAGTATCTCCGATACGTCTACATTCCTGTCGTCACTTCTGGCCGCAGCATAGATTTTACTCTTCATTTTTACCCAGCATATCACGATGCTCACATCTTCGATCTGAGACAGCTTCCTTGTCAGTATGGAAAGCCCCTCAATAAAATTTGGCATATTCGCCTGTGAAAGTATAATCTCGGTTTCATTTATATTTATCTTCCTGCAGTTCATTATTAACTTTTCCAGAAGCTTGTGCTGGTCGCCGGAAAGGGAAAGATTTAAAAATTTTGATACCATAAACAGGTTGGATCCTCTTTTCATGAGGAAAGAAGCTGCCTCCAGATCGCTGGAAGTGGTTCCGGGATATGTGAATGTGCCCGTATCCTCATAGATTCCAAGAGTAAAAAGGGTTGCATCAAGAGGAGAAATATAAAGTTTTTTCTTCTTTATAAGGTTGACCAGAATAGTGACAGTGGCCCCTACTTCCCTGGAATAATCATAGGTGGCTTTTAGGTTTCCGGATGACTTTTTATGATGGTCATATACTATAATTTCAATATTTTTATTTCTCAGCACCGCTCCGGCAGGACCAAGTCTTGCCGCAAATCTGGTATCAATTATGATGACTCTTTTTACCTTTGAAAGATCGACTTTCCCGGCCTCCATAAGAGGCGGAAGTTCATCTTCATAGAGAGTAATAAATTTTCTTACGTTTTGATTTATGGCCGTAGGCAATACAATTTGGGCCCGGGGATAGATTTTTTTAGCTGCCACCATTCCGGCAAAAGAATCAAAATCAGAGCTTAAATGGGTTAAGATTATTTCCATAAGTCCGTTGACATGTAACTTGTTTATATCAGTCTATATACTTATCATAGCAGACTATTTCGGAAAGAGGCTTTCTTCCCCTGATTCCGCCTTCTCCGGTAGGGTATCCCACCGGTGTTATGGCCACTACCCTTATATTCTCGGGTATCTCAAGCAGATCCTTTACAAGTTTTTCCTTGAATGCTCCGATCCAGCAGGTACCCAGCCCTTTTTCTGTAGCAGCCAGAATCAAATGTTCCAGAGCCAGTGCTATATCTATGGGATAGCTGTTCATGTAACCGCCCATTACTCCGTAAGCTTCATCTGCTTTTGCGCAGGCTACGATAAGTATAGGTGCCTCTGATAAGAAAGTCTGATTATTGCATGCTATGGACAGGTCACTTCTTTTCTTTTTATCTCTTACCACAACCAGTTTCCACGGCTGAAGGTTTTTTGCCGAAGGAGCTTTCCTGAATGCCTGCAGGATATAATTTAATTTTTCTTCTTCCACTTCCTGGGGTTTATAGGACCTGATGCTTTTTCTTGTCTCTATCAGATCCATAAGCTTTTTGAATTGCTTCACTATCCATTACCCCCTTTTTTATTATTCAATTCCTAAAACTTAAAAATTCTATACCCAATCAGCTAAATACTAATCTTTAATATTCAGGCAGACAACACTTTATATTAGCACTATGGTTTTGGTAAGTAAAATTGTTTTTTACCATAAATCATGAACATATATTTTTATATACTTCTGATACACTTCCCTGATTTTTTCCATCTGCTCACCTGTCAGCGGCGGGAGGCCGGAAGCTGCCGCATTGTCTTCAACCTGTGATACCCTGCTGGCACCCGGTATAATGCTGCTTACACAGTCATTCATAAGTATCCAGCGCAGCGCATACTGTGCAAGTTTGCCTTCAGGAAATACCTTCTTCAGCTCCTTTACCGCTTCCAGACCCACTTCATACTGAACACCCGAAAATGTTTCTCCCCTGTCAAAAACCTGGCCCTCGCGGTTAAAGAACCTGTGATCCCCTTTTGAGAATACGGTATCTTTTTTAAACTTCCCTGTAAGCAGACCGCTTGCCAGCGGAACCCTGACAATAATTCCAATGTTTTTATCCCTTGCCATGGTAAAAACTTTTTGGGCGGGTTTGTGCCTGAACATATTATAAATAATCTGGATGGTAGAAAGGTTTGGATATTCCATGGATTTTAGTGCTTCTTCTACTTTCTCCACGCTGACCCCGTAATTTAAAATTTTACCTTCTTTTACCAGATCATCCAGTATTTCAAAAACCTCCGCTCTGGAGTAAACCTCGGTAGTGGGACAGTGAAGCTGCAGGAGATCTATTGTTTCCAGGTCCATGTTTTTGAGGCTGTCATTTACAAATCCGGTTATGTTTTCTCTGTTATATCCTTCCGTGGTATGCGGAGCCAATCTTCTTCCTGCCTTGGTGGCCACATAAATTCTCTCCTGCTTCTTCTTTAAGAATTTTCCTATGGCTTTCTCACTCTGGCCCTTATTATAAACATCCGCAGTATCAATAAAATTTATCCCTCTTTCTACTGCCTTGCTTAAAATTTCTTCGGCGGTACCGGAATTAAAATCTTCACCCCACCGGCCCCCTAGCTGCCAGGTCCCCAGCGAGATCTCGGAAACTTTAAAACCTGTTTTTCCTAAATTCCTGTATTTCATGATCGCTCTTTCTATATTTTTTTTATTTTGTAATTTGGTTTTATCGAGAAGATAGAAACACGTGTCTATTTTAACAAGAAATTAACCTAATGCAAATTTGAAAACTTACAAAATCCTTAATCTAGCCAGCTTGTATAATTTTGTGGATTTTAGGATATTTTTGTTATAAAATAAAACACAATTATTAAATATATTATTTATCGTATGGGTATAAAGAAAAAACTTTATACATCTTTGATAATATTAATATTTTCCATCGTACTGCTGTTCCCTGCCAATTTAATTTTTGCCTCTGACGCTTCCGCAAACGATGCATTATTGATAGCTCAGGAATCGGAAGAAATCGAATATTTTGATACCGAACGATTGATTCCCTATAACGAGTGCCCTTATACCTTCATAATTGATGTTAAAGATAACTTCACCAGAGTTGAAATCCAGCATTACGGTGAAGACGGTAACAGGAATAAATTCGGTGGATGGAAGGCCTGGCTTTCAGTAAATGGATCTCCAATATATAAATGGCAAAGCTTTACGGGGGGTGAATCCAGATGGTATGATTATACGGATGACTCATACTATGGTGATAATCCGCCCAATAATTATACTGACATTACCGACTACATAAACGCGGGCGAAAATACCATCGAGTTCTACCACTACACCGAAGGTGCCGGTTCCGGTATAATTGTAACAGTCTATTATGGTGATACAGGGAACGGCTACAGTACCGGCGATGAAGGTACTTATCAGGAAGAAATACCAGCAGAAGAGACGTCTGAGGATTACACAACGGAAGAAGATTACTCCACACTGCTTCAGGAAGAAAAAGAATCATCTGCCCGGCAGGAAGAAACAGCCGCTGTCGGAGCTGAAGATGAGGAAAAATTAATTTTTAACTTTAAATCGATGTTTATAAATCCTGATAATCCCGGATATGTCCTGGGGAGAGAAATACCCGGCCTTACAGAGGAAAATTTAAAGAAATACCAGGGAACCATACTTTATAAAAAACTGCTGGGTCCAGCTGATTATATTACCGGCTCCACCAGCTGGGAAGATGTGGCCAGGCTGGCAGTAATCGAATCAAAGGTCCACTATAATTACGCCCAGAATCTGGGATATTTCAAATCTTTATATAATATTCTTTCCGTCTTTTATATAGTGCAGTCCTTTAGAGAATCACTTCAGGATATCCCCAAACAATTTAATACCTTAAAATCGGTTAACTCAGCAAAAGATCTGGTGAAAAATAAGGATACTATCATCGGCTTGTCATCTAACTTAACAGGAATCTATGATGAACTCATAGGAACAGACAGGGAAGGAGCAGCTAATCTCGGTTTCCCGGAATTGGATTCAAAAGTAATGTTTGTAGTCGGTGCAGTTACATCAGGAGGATGGAGTGTACTGGGAGATATTTCCAAGGGACTTTTTATTGAAAATGCACAGTATTCCATAAATTATGAAGTAAAAAAAGCAGTATTAAATTCATCTCTGGCCTATCATGCACAAAAAGCGCATGAACTTGCAATCAAAGAAAAAATCAGTTCAGCGGAAATAAACGAATTCTTTTTCCATACAAGAAGAGTGGTTACTTTGAAACAGCTGGATATGCTGCTGAACATTGAAGATTCGATTTCGCTGTGGCAGGAAAACAAAGACCTCATGACCAATATCCTTAATTTCTTTAAGATAATTGATGCAGAAGCCGCTCTTGAAGCAGATCTGCAGCTTTATGATGAAATACTGTACAACTATGGACAAGCAGAGAATTTCCTGCGGTCAGTAATGTCTGATCTGGGACTGCAATGGCAATATTAATTTTAAAAAATCTATAAAAGACATAATGAATAATACCTTCAGACCAAAAGAAAAAAAGATGAAAAAAATTCTGGTTCCAGTATTGTGTATCGTACTGATCTCTTTGCTGTCCGGTCTACTGTTCTGCGGCTGCAGCTCTGAGGAAAAAGAAATAACCGGCGAAAAGCTGGGTGAAGCTATAAAAGAGATAGACGAAGAAGTAAAAATAAGCCGGGAAAGAGTAGATGAGCTCGAAAAACTGGAAAAAGAAGACTTTGAGATAATTTCTCCATATGATATTCTGGAACTAGCTTCACTTGACTACCAGTATACTTCTCAGGAGCAAACATCAGAGAATTCTTTTACAATTGCTGCTGACTTTATAGACGGAAGAAGAATAATGATTATCAGATTCTTAAACCCGGGTAAAATAGAGTCTTTTTACCTGCAGTTCCAATCCAATCTATACAGTCAGGGATATACTTTCGACCAGAGGCTCAGATATTCGGACCTGTGTAATTCTTTTATAAGTCAGGATGAATCCACAAAGGCGTATCTGTTAAAAAAACAAAATTATTTTATTGCCCTTATTAAATAGATCCGGCTTGCTTTTATCTGCTGTAAGCAGTTTTTTCGTATAATCCCATGACCTTTAAGGTAATACTGCCGGGGGCTTTTCCCCTTATCTCAAACCGGTCAACTTTTTTTACCGGTACTACCCCTGCAACGGAACTGGTTTTAAACACCTCGTCCGCGCCTATAATATCCCTGTAATGGATTTTCTTCTGCCTTACCTTTATCCCGTTTTCTCTGCATAAGCCTATGACAACTTCCCTGGTTACTCCCGGCAGGATATTCTGGGTGAGCGGCGGAGTATAAACCGTATTTCTTTTAACCAGAAAAATATTGCTTGAGGCGCCTTCCAGAACCAGGCGGTCCCTTGTTAAAAAAATTGCCTCCTGCACGCCCCTTCTGTAGGCTTCATCCTTTGCAAAGATATTTTCAAAATAATTCAGAAGCTTATGGGAATAAATAAAATGACCCATAGAAGGCCTTTTTACCGAAGAAGAGATTATATCTATTCCCGGGGTATAATCATCCCCGGAATAGGGCACAAGCTTTTCGGCAATTATTATAAGGGTGGGCCTGCAGCTGCTGCTGAAATGAAGTTCCCCGCTGTAAATACCCCTGGTTACAATTATTTTTACATACGCATCGCTTGAATTTAAATTGTTTTTGGCAATGGTCCTAATCACTGCATTTCTTACATATTCGTTGTCAAATGGAATATCATACCTTAAAATTTTAAGTGAATGAAACAGTCTTTTTATATGGGCATCAATCATAAATAAATTGCCCCCGCAGTTTTTCAGGGTCTCATAAAGGCCGTCGCTGTAAAGAAATCCCCTATCCTTAACAGATATCCTGGCTCTTCCTTCGGGAATTAGTTTTCCGTCAATAAATATATACTTAAACATACCGGTTTCTTCCTATAATTGATTTACAGTAGTTTTTTCAGGTTTTTAAACTTAAAAAATTTCAGGGTCTCCTCCAGGGCAATTCCCTTATCCAGCGTTTCATTATACTCACCGGCAGGGACCGAATCCTCTACGATCCCTCCGCCTACATTATAATAAAACTTATTCTTTTTTATAACAAATGTCCTTATTACAATATTTAGATCCATGGTACAGTCAATTCCGATGTAGCCGATGGCGCCGGTATAAACATTCCTTGCAGTCGGCTCCAGCTCATCAATAATTTCCATTGCCCTTATCTTCGGGGCACCGGTTATGGAACCGCCGGGAAATGCACCCTTTATAATATCCGAGATGTCAATTCCCTTTTTTACTTTTCCCGTTACGGTGGAAACAGAATGAAAAACTCTTGCATATTTTTCCACTACAGCATGTTCCGCAACTTTAACCGTGCCGTAGTAACAAAATTTTCCCAGATCATTGCGTTCAAGATCCACAATCATATTAAGTTCCGCTCTGTCCTTTAAACTGCGTTTGAGTTCTATTACGTTTTTATCGTCATCTGCGGCGTCCTTTCCTCTGGGCCGGGTTCCTTTTATGGGTCTGGTCTGTATGATATCGCCCTTCATAAATAAAAATCTCTCCGGAGATGAGCTTCCGATACAAAATTCCGGAAATTTTAAAAACGCAGAAAAGGGTGCCGCGTTCTTTTCTCTTAATATATAATAAAGATCCATTGGTTCCACAGGCAGATCAGCTTCAAATCTCTGGCTAAAATTTGCCTGATAGATATCGCCGTTATGAATATACTCCTTGGTTCTTTTAACTTTTTTTAAATAGCTGCGCCGGGTAATATTCGAGCGGAACCTTATGGTTGAAATTTTCTTCCTTGAGTATTTTTCCACTATACTTTTTTTAATATCTCCCGCGCCCTTAATATCATTTAAAATATTTTCCGCCTCCGATTCTGTTTTTTGCATCAGATCCTTATCCTCTGTACCGGACTTTAGATAATCATCTTCCGAAAATACAGTCTCGAAAGCGCTTTTGTTCTCTTTTCCTTTTGAACCGGTAAGAAAATTCATTACAAGGTACCATTTGTTCCGCTTATGGCTAAACGCAAGAAGCCTGTTAAAATATGCTAAGTAAAATATGGGGATATCAACATCATAGGCCGCAGTTGACGGAAGCTTTTCAATGTAATTTTTCAAATCATATGACAGGTAGCCCGTAAAACCCCCTTTAAAATCAGGAAGTTCTTTCTCCATATCTCCGGTTACTTTTTTAATGCCTCCTCCGGTTATATAAACTGTTCTGATATTTTTTACTTCACTGCCGGGAAAGCTTCTGGTATAGCTCTTCATAGTCTGTTTGATAAAAGATAGAGGATGCTGGTAAGAATAATAACTTATACCCCCGCAGCCGCATCTGAACTCATTTTCATAACCCCGGCTGCTTATTATAAATTTTGGATCCCAGGCGATATAAGAAAATTTTGAATATTTATTGGAAACAAGGCTGCTGTCCAAAAAACAAATATGGTCCTTATCCCTTAGGTTGTAGGCCACATCCTGAGGCGGCATCTGTAGCTTTATATCTGAAATTGTGGAAAGGATGTTCATAGATTAATGAAATTTTTAAGTATTTCAAGCCCCACCGGGGTCAGGAAAGATTCAGGATGGAATTGTATCCCTTCCAGTTTATAAGATTTATGCCTCACTCCCATTACAATACCGTCTTCGGTATGGGCTGTAATCTCAAATGACGCCGGAATTGTATCCTTTTTTAAAATAAGGGAGTGGTATCTGGCGGCTTCGAAGGGACTTTTAATTCCCTTAAAGATACTTTTGCCGTCATGGTAAATCATGGACGTCTTTCCATGTACCACTACTCCTGAATTTATTACTTCCGCACCGAAAACCTCGCCGATGCACTGATGCCCCAGGCAAACCCCCAGTATGGGTATTTGCCTGTAAAAATGCTTTATCAAGTCTTTTGAAATACCTGCACTGTCGGGCTTCCCCGGACCGGGTGATATCACTATCCTGGAAGGAGCCATCCTTTCAATCTCACCTAGTCCCACTTTATCATTTCTCCTTACTTTTATGTTTTCACCCATTGCACCCAGATACTGCACCAGGTTAAAAGTAAAAGAATCGTAATTGTCTATCATCAGTATATCAATTTTTCCGATACGGGTAACTGTATTCATTTTCGCTCCCTGCTTAATTTTATCAATATTATAATCTCAAAGATTATTCCAATACGGACCGCTTTGTTTGCTCCGTAAAAGAAATTATATTAAAACCTGGATAAAATCTCAAAAGAATATTTCTCTTCCTTATCAACATTTTAAATTGATAAAAATTTATATTAAGGGTAAAATTTTTTCTTATGATAAGTGTAGAGGACTTAACTAAAAAATTCGGGGATATCACCGCAGTTGAAAATATTTCCTTTAATATAAATGAAAGTGAAATATTCGGGTTTCTTGGTCCCAACGGGGCGGGAAAGACCACCACCATAAGAATGCTCTCAACCCTTATTTCTCCAACCTCTGGAAAGATAATCATAGACAATAAAGACCTCCAAGGCAAAGGAGAGTATATCAGGTCCATAACAGGGCTCTTAACCGAGTCTCCGGGAATGTATGATAAAATTTCTGCTTATGATAACCTCCTGTATTACTCTGCCTTCTATGACATGCCCCCTTCCAGAAGAAAAGACAACATTGAAAAATATTTAAAGATGTTTGATCTCTGGGACAGAAAAGACGACCTGGCAGGCTCTTATTCCAAAGGCATGAAACAAAAACTGGCACTTTCCAGGGCACTGGTACATGAACCCAAAATACTGCTTCTGGATGAGCCGACCGCAGGCCTGGATCCCGAAAGTGCTCATATGGTAAGGAATTTTATAGACAGCCTTAAAAAAGAAAAAATCACTGTTTTCCTCTGCACCCATAATCTCGAGGAGGCATCCTATCTTTCGGACAGGGTCTGTATCATAAATAAGAAAATAATAAAGGTTGCCACTCTTTCCGAATTGCAAAACGATGATAAAAATAAAAGAGTGGAGATTGTATTTGCAGATGATGCATACAGGTACCTTAAGATAATGGAAGGAATTGATAAAATAAAAGATATCACGATAGATAAAAACAGGGCAATTCTGGTAATAGAAGAACCGGAACTTTCAAATCCCCTGATTATCAGGAAACTGGTTAAAAACGGGATTAAAATTCTTTATTTTAACCAGGTAAAAGTAAGCCTGGAGGAAATTTACCTCGATCTTGTAAAAAATGAAGGGAAAAAATGAAAAACGCAGGCATTATTTTTAAAAAAGAGATTAAAGAAGTTATACGAAATAAAAATATCTGGCTGCCTATTATTATAATTACCGTTATCTTTTCCATCGGCATGCCGCTTTTTATGATTATAGGAAGCGAATCCATACTTCGGGATGAGGATACAGTTAATTTTATAACTAAAATGTTCGGGCAGGTCGAGGACCCGCTCAGGGTGCTTATAGGATTTATCCTGAAGCAGCTGCTTATTTTTCTTCTTGTGCTTCCGGCCATGGTTCCCAGTCTTATTGCACCTTCCTCTGTAATCATGGAAAAGGAGAATCAAACCCTGGAGCCTCTTCTGGCTACACCGGTCAAAACATCCGAACTTCTGCTGGGAAAGTCACTTACTGCCCTGGTTCCTGCTTTTGTCATTTCCACCATTAATTTTATTATACTGACTCTGGTGGTAGATATAGCCGCTTATTTAAAACTGGGCTATATGCCTCTTCCCACTGCAGAATGGGTCATTGTGGCTTTTCTGCTGAGCCCCATACTGTCTTTTATCCTTACCATGGCCAGCATCATAGTTTCTTCAAGGTCCACCGATATAAGATCCGCTCAGGGAATAGGTGCAATTATAATACTGCCCATATATCTTATTATCGGCCTCCAGATAGCGGGATTCTTCCTTCTAAATTTTATTTACCTTCTTGTCGGCTGTCTGGTGCTGCTGGCAGTATGCCCGCTGGTACTTAGACTGGCGGTTAAGATTTTTGACAGAGAAAATATACTCACCCGATGGAAGATGAAAGCTTAAGATTACCTTTTACCTGTAAACCAATCTTCCTTCTATATTTCTGGAAATATTCTGGTTATCCCTTAGATACTCTTCCAGGACTTCCTGTGCCGAGGTGGTTATTACCTTATGCTGACCCGCTTTCATCAGTTCATTATTGGCAGCATTAAGATAAGCACCGGAATTGCTGAAGTGATATCCCTGAAGGCAGATGGTATAAAATCCGTTATCATTAACAGGACTGCCGCTAATATCCAGTGATATGAGCTCCCCTTTCCTATCATCATAAACTGCTCTTACACCGCTGTTTACCTGATAACATTCTCCTTCACTGTTTCTATTTTCCTTTCTCATGATATAGGAAAATATTTTTTTAAGGACGGAACCCTTTACCTTATAACGATTTAAAAAATCATCATAAGGGAAGCAGGTTTTAAAATCTTTCAAGGTTACAATGGGACCAATTTCTTTTACTCTTATAGAGCCGCTTCCTACCAGCACAACATCCGCCTGTGAGGTTTCTCCAAAAGCATCTGCTACCAGATTCCCCAGAGAAGTCTCAATCTCGCGTGCAGGGTGGGTTAATTTTTTGGATAACTTACAGATTATAGTATTATATTTTCTATCAACCACATCCCTAAAAGAATTTATATAATCCTGAAGATCCTTGTCCGGCTCTGCCAGATTGCTGTCTATGGGAATAAGCTTCCATTTGAAATCAACGATACTGTTGGTATCATCGTCCACTACAAGATCAAACCTTCCAATCTGGTCCGAGCCTACCCCTGCCTGGGTTATCAGAATATTATTAACCTTTTCCGGTTTATTCAGAACGGTATGGGAATGGCCGCCAATAATCAGATCCACTCCCCACTGAGGCTTTAAAAGTTTTGCAAGTTCTATGTCTGATTCAAAACCGATATGGGTAAGCAGTATGGTCAGATCAATATCATCATTCTTGTAGGCATTGGTTATCTTGCCTACTTCCTTGCTGGCTTCTTCAAGGGATATGAAGCTTCCGATTAGCTCATCCTGTTTGATGGAATCAAGAACTTTCTCCGTGATTATACCTGTAAATAAAATATCAAAACCGGCTTTTTTGATGATTATATAAGGCGTCATCAGTCTTTTATTGTATTTCTTTACATAAAGATTGGCATTTACCAGAGGAAAATTGGCAACTTTTTCCAGAAACAGCAGATGGGGAAGGCCGTAATCAAGCTCATGATTCCCCAGTGAAACCACGTCCGGGGCCAGGTAATTCATAATCTCTATGGTAGAAATTCCTTTATATTCCGAATCTATAAGCGAACCCTGCACCATATCGCCTGAAATAACATACAGGACATTTTCCTCTTCCGCTCTTACTTTATTGATATAACCGGAAAGCAGGGCCAGACCCCCTATTAAATTTCCCTGCCCCTTTTTTACTTCTGCCAGAAAATCTCCGTGTATATCATTTGAATGAAGTATGGTAAATTTCTTTGTTTTCATAATGAGCCTTTCAGTTGTATATTCTCCTTTTTAACCAAGCATACCCTCGATTATAAGGTCGATTGCCTTATCCTCACTTATTCTTCTGGACATTAAGGTTTGAAGCTGTCTTGTGTCCACACTGCCAATTGCGGCTTCATGGGTGACTTGTGCCGTTGAATTTTTTACTTCAACAATAGGTATCGCACTTGCAACCGCATTGTCCCGTATTATTTCACTGCAGTCCACATGACCCCTCGAGTACCGCCCCGAAGCAATTAATTTGTTAATGATTTCAGCTCTGGCATTATGTCTCAGCGCTATTTTTGATCTTAAGACTCCTCTTGCATTCTCACCTATAAGCTGGCCTGCTTCTTTTATTTTTATGACATCATTCCCGGTTCCGCTTATCCTGGTTGCCAGTTCCATAACGCTATCTTTTTTGCAAACAATTTCATAGTCAATATCTATGGTTCCGACTCTCCCTTTCAAGAGCTCGAATTCTGTTTTAAATCTGGCCCTTTCCTCCAGTACTATACGTGCTTTTGGAATTACAGTTGTTCCTCCATATTCGCCGTGGATATGTCTCTCATAATAAGAATAGCGGGAACCCTTTCCTACCCTTATTTTCCCATCCATTATATGCTTCACATCAGTTGCATTGGGGAAAACACAATGTGCCAGGATTGAAATGCCGGAGTTTTCTTCAGTTTCTACATTTATTATAATCTTCTGTATCGCCTGGCTGTCGGTTATTCCGAAACAGAGATGCACGGGGTTTTCTATGACTGTATTTTTCTTGAGCCTGATCTCCACATTTACCCCATCTTTAATTTCCCTGGCTTTAACCACCAGTCCTTCAACAGTATTTGAATCTATAATTTTATCTTTATTGATCACCAGGCGCGCAGTATTTTTATCGCCTAAAACCGGATGGATACCGGCTATTTTATAAATATTCTCAATGTTCACTTCAGGACCCCATTTCCTCGGGTAAATTCTTATGATGGCAGGGGATACATCTTCCTTTAAAGTATTTGCTTATTTCCTGAATCGTTCCCTCCTGGATTATGCTGCCGCTGCATAGGAGAAAGGCATATTCCGCCTGTTTTAAGACCGCCAGACTGTGGGTTATCAAAATAATCGTGGAGCCGCTGGCCTTAAGGAATTTAATGGCACCAAATATATTTTCAAGTGAAACTATATCTATACCGGAATCGGGTTCATCCAGAATAGCTATCTTTGGGTTCATGGCAATAACAGAAGCCAGTTCAATCCTTTTTCTCTCTCCGCCGCTTAGACTCCTATCAACTGCTCTTTCCAGATATTCACCAGGATCCAGACCCACTTTCTCCAGTACGCCTGCAACGGATTTTAGATCCTTATTTTTAGAGGATACCCTGATAAACTTTTCAACCGTTATGCCCTCAAACCTTGCAGGTTCCTGCCAGGCAAGCGTTATGCCCTTTTTTGCCCTCTGGTAGACATTTAAATCTTTAATGGAGCTGCCGTTGTATAATATCTCTCCCTCAAAATTCCTGTATCCGTCAAGGCCCATTATGGCAAATCCAAGAGTTGATTTTCCGGCACCGTTAGGGCCCACAACAGCATGAATATAATCTTTTTTTAAATCTATATTCAAGTTATTTAAAATATTCTTTCCGTTCAGATTCAGGCTTAAACTTTTTATTTTAAGTATTCCCATTTTACAGTTCTAAATCAGTAAATTTATGATCATATCCGGGATAATATTTTTAATTACATCAAGGACAGTAATTATTATACACTTTCATCTGCATTTATCCTCAATTTCTTTATCGCATTCATCAGAAAAAGGACAGGCAGAACAAGCGCCTCTGGCTTTAAACTGCCTTACCGCAAACCATATGACTATACCAAGTGCCGCGGCACCTATTAAAATTACCAGTATTATTTCTAACATAGATCATCACCTCACCAAAATCCGAACAAATAAAACTTCTTCCTCTGTCTGCCCGGATTATTTAAAAAGACAATATGTATCTTGCCCGAAAATCAAATAAAAAGCCTTCCTATCTGAAACACCAGAAAGGATACCATCCAGGCAAGAAACAGTGTATACCCCATCTGAAAAAACATTTCCTTTGTGCCAGCTTCTTTCCTGAATACAACCATAGCTGTCAGGCAGGGAAAGTACAGCAGTGTAAACAGCATAAAGTTATACCCCACCAGGGGGTGGTAATTTTTATTCAGTACAGTCTTTAAAGGTTCCGATTGCCCGTCTGCCTCCTCTATACTGTAAAGAGTCCCCATGGTAGATACTATTACTTCCTTTGCTGCGATTCCCGAAATGGCAGCAACTGTCATTTTCCAGTCGAAGCCGAGCAGCTTAAATACCGGCTCAGCAAAACGGCCTATTCTTCCTGCCGCTGAATATGCCAGCCTCTCGCCTGCCATTTTACCCTCCACTGCAGCTATCTGCTCTTTATAATACTGCTGGGTTATGGTACCCGATTGGTATGACTGTTCTATTTCATCAATCTGCCCATGGTAATCTGTAGAGTAATTATTTCCAATCATGGGGAAGGTAAACGCTATCCACATCAGTATGGATATGGCCAGAATAACCGTGCCTGCCTTTTTTACATACATCCAGGTCCTCTCCCAGGTATGGATCAGCACACCCTTAAGGGTTGGAACACGATACGGAGGCAATTCCATAACAAAGGGATCAGACATACCTTTAAATCTAGTTGAACGTAGCACCTTGGCCATTACCACAGCCATAATTACACCTATTATATAAATTGAAAATATTACATTTCCGGCAATTGCCGGGAAAAAAGCCCCTGCGAACAAAATATAAACCGGAAGGCGCGCCCCGCAGCTCATAAATGTATTTATATGCATGGTCAGCAGCCTGTCACCTTTATTTTCAAGAATTCTTGAGCCCATATATGCCGGTACGGTACAACCAAATCCTATAACCAGCGGAATAAAGGATTTTCCATGGAGTCCTATTTTATGCATTATCCTGTCCATGACAAATGCTGCCCTTGCCATATACCCTGAATCCTCAAGAACAGCTATACTTAAAAACAGCAGCATTATATTGGGTGTGAAAACAATTACACCCCCTACACCACCTATTATTCCGTCCACCAGAAGTGAACTAATAAGTCCTTCCGCCATGTTGCTGGTTATAATTTCACTTAACTTCCCAAAACCTATATCAATCCAGTTCATAGGATACTTGCCGACTGTAAAGACGAATTGGAACATAAGCCACATTATTAAAGCAAATATCGGTATCCCAAGTACCCTGTTTGTAAGTATCCTGTCAACTTTCTCGCTTATGTCCAGCCTACCGGTGTCAACCTCTCTATAGGATTCCATAAGGGCACCGTTGATAAACCCATATCTTGCCTCTGCAATTATTACCTCAGGAGTATTCCTTAAAATACTGGTTATATGATTTATTGAACCTGTAATTTCTTTTTCGATTTTTTGATATTTTGAGCCCAGAGTTTCTTTAAGAACATTAATAATCTCATTATCCTGCTCCAGAAGCTTTACTATGATCCATTTTGTATCGAACTTCAGGGGAGGAATTTTTTCTCTTTTAAAAATCGCTGTAATTCTGTTTATTTCATTCTCTACTTCTTCACCATATTTTATTTCAATTTTTTTCTTCTTTTTACTGTTTACTTCTTCAATCACCGATCCCAGTACCTCTTTGCTGCCCAGCCCCTTGCAGCCTACAGTTTCCACAATAGGTGCGCCCAGAAGTTCGGATAGCAGGTCTATATCTATTTTCTTACCGCTTTTTTTGGCAATGTCAGCCATATTTAATACCAAAACCAGCGGTGAATCAAGTTCAATCAACTGTGTCGCAAGGTAAAGATTACGTTCCAGATTTGAGGAATCAATGATATCCACAACTACATCGGGTTTCTCGTCAATTATGAAATTTCTGGCTACAATCTCTTCCATGGAGTACGCAGTAAGGCTGTAAATCCCGGGGAGGTCAACTACATTTATCCTGTACCCTTTATATTCAACTACCCCTGTCTTTTTTTCAACCGTAACACCGGGATAATTGCCTACATGCTGTCTTAGACCGGTTAAGTTATTAAAGACTGTTGTTTTACCAGAATTGGGGTTTCCTGCCAGGGCAATGGTTATTTTACTCTTCATTCTCCAGCTCTCTTATTAGAATCTTTCCGGCCATCCCTCTTCCAATTGCAAACTTGGTACCCTTGACTATAATACAAAGAGGACCGCCCCTGGATGCTCGTGAGACATAAAAAATCTCATAAGGAATAAATCCCATTGCGCAGAGGTGAGAATTAAGCCTGCACCCTCCGTTGATGCTTTCTATCCTGTACTTCTTCCCGGGGACCGCGTCAATGAGCCTTATAACTTCCCCCCCGGGCATTGGAGCTTTCCAGTTTATCCTGCCCTTATGTCTTAAACCCCATCTTCTCATTTAAATTTAACCCTATTAATTTATATTAGACATGTCTAACTTTAATAGGTTTATATATATTTGTCAAGTTTTTTTAAAAATTTTGAAAAATATAATGAGAAGGACCGGAATTACTTATTTTGCAGTATTATTTCCGGTACAACCAGCAGGGTGCCTTCCGTGTTTTGCATAATAGTTAAAGTTCTTCAGCCATCTGGGATACCCTTCGGGACAAGTATCTATAAATTTAGTAAGTTTCATTATCCTGTCCAATGATTCTGCGCTGATGTAATGTTCAATGTTGCAAGCGTCTTCCTTTGAAGTATTACTACTCACACCGAGGATATCATTAAAAAACTTATACAACTTTTTATGCTTATCGTATACTTCTTTTGCCAGTCTTTTCCCTTTATCTGTTAATTCCAGATATGCATACTTTTCATGTGTTACCAGTTCTTTTTCGATCAGCTTTCTAACTGCATCGACCACCGATGGCGTTTTTACCTTTAAGAATTTTGCAATTTCCTTTACCCTAGTCACTTTATTATCAATACTTATTAAATATATTGCTTCCAGGTAATCTTCCATACTTTGAGATAATTTCTTCATTCTATTTTCATCCTGAAATAAACTAAAATTGTTAGATAAACCTAACTATAGACACTAATATAATCTTTGTCAAATCCGGGAAAATTATCTTAACCTTGTGTTGCAGTATGGGCTATATTACCACTCTATCCCTGCCTCTGGCTTTCGCCTTATACAGGGCATCATCGGCATATTTTATGAGTTGTTCGGGCTCTTCTGCATCAGAAGGGTAGCTTGAAACACCTATACTTATGGTAAGATTACCGGAAGGTTCTATTTTTTCTTCACCGTCAAATTTCTTCTTACTTACAGCTTCACGCAGCCTCTCAGCAAAAACCCTGGCGTTTTCTTTATTGGTTTCGCCACAAATCACAGAGAATTCTTCCCCCCCGTAGCGGTATATTCTGTCAATTGTCCTTTTACTTTTCAAGAATAATCCTCCTATTTGCCTGAGGATTGTGTCTCCCATCTGATGACCGTGATAATCGTTATATTTTTTGAAATGGTCAATATCTATCATAAGCAAGGACAGGCTCTTTAAATACCTTTTGGCCTCAATTATGGAATATTCTAAATCTGTATCAAATTTTCTTCTGTTAAAAACGCCGGTTAATTCATCCACTATGGTCAGCATCTTTATCCTTTTATAATTTAATGCCCTCTCTATTGCCACAGAAATTTCGTGAGCCAGGATGTTTAAAAAATATTCATGCTTGCTGGAAAAAGCATTGGTCTTTCTGGAATCAATATAAATAATTCCTTTTACTTCTTCTTTTACTATAATAGGGATGCATATCATTGAAGTCGTCTGTTCGCCTTTGGGAATACAGTACTTGAAGTAAGAATTTTCGATATTGCCGATAAAAAGTTTATTCTTTGTGGATAATATATACTTTATCAGCGGCATTTCCTTGCTGAATTCCACACTCCTTATGCTCTTACCAAAGCCGACTTCACTCTGCAGCTTTACTCCATCTTCATTTATCAGGATTATGGCACACCCGTTACAGTTTATTACCTTGAAAACCTTTTCCACAATCAAATCACAAACTTTTTCAAGCTCAAGTTCAGATCCTATGGAACTTGCTATACCGAAAATTGCTTTTAAAATTTTTAAATCAATATTCTCTTTATGACTCATCTTAAATTTAAAAGAGGGAATATAATTTCTTGAATTTTTTAAAAATTCTTTTAAGGGTTTGATACAAATCCATATTTTTTATAATTATATACCAAAGAGGATAAAATCGATATAACACATTACAATATTACCATGCCTGTCTGATGAATTTTTAAATTATTTATTTTTGAGTATAATATATGAAATATATATAAATATGAGTAAATGGTTTATTACCTTCAATGGATCTCTGTAACTTTTACACATTTAGAAAAGAAAAGGGTTTTACTTTACTTGAGCTGCTGATAGTCATACTCGTTCTGGTGGTATTTGCAGCAATTGCTGTCCCCAGCTATTTATTTATAATTGACAGGGCCAGGGAAACGGCCACCGAGACTGAAATGGGCAATATTGCCAAAGCCCTTGAGATATATATTGCAGATAACAATGCCTATCCGGTCTCAGGCGATTTTCCTGACGTATTGGAAACCAGTGAAATCATGAATGATGTCCCTGAAAATGATAAATGGGAAAATGCTTACCAGTACTCTTCGGCCAGCGGAAGCAGTTATGTTCTGGAAAGCTATGGCATAAACGAAGCTGACGGCGGAAGTGATGATATTGTCTTTGTAAACGGGATAATAACCGAAGATGGCGCTTATTCCAATTATTAAAATTCCTGTGATCTCACCATAAAAATATATCTATCGGCTTGTTTAAAAAGTATATCCGTAAGGCAGAAAAAATTAAAGTTAATTTTAACTTCCAGCTCTTTTTATTTTCTTTACAACAGCATCTGCAAATTCACTGGTACCCACAGCTGTGGGGTCATTCCTATTGGGCTTTAAATCATAAGTCACATATTTGCCTTCCCTGATATTTTCGGCAATGGCGCGTTCCAATATGCCGGCACATTCCTGTTCCTCTATATATTTGAGCATTAAAACCGCCGAAAGCATCATAGCAGTCGGATTTACTTTATTTAAACCTTTGTATTTAGGGGCACTGCCATGTGTTGGTTCAAACAATGCAATATCCTTACCGATATTTCCACCAGGCGCGACACCCAACCCTCCGACCAGTCCTGCAGCAAGGTCAGAAATTATATCCCCGTACAGGTTGGGCAGAACCAGTACATCATAAAGTTGAGGTTTCTGCACCAGCTGCATACACATATTATCCACAATCCTGTCTTCCGATTCTATATCATCATATTCTGATGCAACCTTCTTGAATACTTCCAGAAAAATGCCGTCAGAGTATTTCATTATATTTGCCTTATGCACTCCGGTGACCTTCTTCCGGTTATTTTTTCTGGCATATTCAAATGCAAATCTGATTATATTCTCAGAAGCTGAAGCAGAAATCGGTTTGATGCTTATTCCACTGTCACCTCTGATGCCGGCAGCTTTTTTTTCTTTAATGAAATTTATAAGTTCCTTTGTCTCACTGTTCCCTTTTTTAAACTCTATACCGGCATAAAGATCCTCGGTATTCTCTCTTATCACTACCAGATCTATATTGTCATATATACTCTTGACTCCCGGATAGCTTTTACAGGGCCTAACGCATGCATACAGATTGAACAGCTTCCGCATTGCCACATTCACGCTTCTAAACCCTGTTCCCACCGGAGTTGTTATTGGACCTTTTATACCTACTTTATTTTTCTTAAGTGAATCAATGACTTTTCGGGGCAGTACAGTTCCTTCTTTCTGGTAAACTTCGGCTCCTGCATTTACCACGTCCCATTCGATATCTACCCCAGTGGCCTCTACCACTTTAACCATAGCTTCTGTTATTTCCGGCCCTATGCCGTCACCCGGTATTAAAGTTATAATATATTTCATAGTTTAAAGCCTTTGTTTTTGGTAATATGGCCGGCCAGGCCCCCATCGTCCAATATCTTTATCATTATCCCCGGAAGAGGATTGAACTTTAATTCCAGATTGCCGGTCTTATTGCTGATTATTCCCTTTTTTAAATCTATCTCCAGTACATCTCCGCTTTCAATTTTATCGGTATTACAGACCAGTGCAGGCAGCCCTATATTAATGCAGTTTCGAAAAAATATTCTGGCAAAGGATTTGGCCAGAACCGCTCCCACACCGGCAATTTTCATCACTGCCGGTGCATGCTCCCTGCTTGAGCCAAGCCCGAAATTCATGCCGCCTACGACAAAATCACCCGGCTTTACCTTCTTTGCAAAATCAGGATCGGCGTCTTCCAGCACATGCTCCGCCAGCCGGGGTAGATTGGAACGAAGGTGGAACAACCTTCCCGGAGCAATTAAATCAGTCGAGATATCGTCGCCAAATTTAAAACTTTTCCCAATTAGAATTTTGGAATTTTTCTTTTTGCCGGACATTATCCCAGAACCTCCCTTGGATCCGCAATATAACCTTTAACAGCACTCCATGCAGCAGTAGCAGGAGATGAAAGATAAATAAACGAGTCAGGATTTCCCATTCTTCCCTTAAAATTCCTGTTCTGGGTTGAAAGGCACACTTCCCCGTCACCAAGTACGCCCTGGTGCACACCAACACATGGACCGCAGCCTGGCGGCTGTATCACTGCCCCGCTGTCTACAAGCGTTTTTAAGACCCCCTTCTCCATAGCTTCAAGGTACGTGTCTCTGGAAGATGGGACCACAATTAGCCTGACTCCGCCGGCTACTTTCCTGTCTTTAAGAATATCTGCCGCAATCTTTAAATCGCTGAACCGGCCATTGGTGCATGTCCCTATAAATACCTGGTCCACCATAATTTTTTCCAGGCTGCTTACGGGCAGAGCATTATCTACGGTATGGGGCTGTGAAACCATGGGTTCGATAACTGAACAGTCAATGTCTATGATTTTTTCATATTTTGCCCCCCTATCCGCAGTTATCTCCCTGAAACAATCAATCCTTCCCTGATCTTCCAGATACTTTTTTGTAATCTCATCAGAAGGGAAAATACCTGTTTTTGCCCCTGCCTCTACTGCCATATTTGAAATAGTGAATCTGTCATCTATACCCATCCTGGCTCCTACTTCGCCCCCGAATTCCAGAGCCCTGTAAGTCGCTCCGTCAGAAGTAATTTTTTCAATTAAATAAATAATTAAATCCTTTGCAAATACTCCTTTGTTAATCTTTCTATTGAAATTAATTTTAATGGTATGAGGAACCATGAGCCAGGTTTTGGCCAGCGCATAGCCCACTGCAATATCCGTGGAACCCATACCGGTAGCAAATGCTCCCAGCGCACCTGAAGTGCAGGTATGAGAATCCGCTCCTATTACTATATCTCCAGGGCAGGTATATGATTCTACAAGAACCTGATGGCATACCCCCTCACCGATATCGTATATTACCGCTCCCGTCCGGGATGCAAAATCTCTTAGAACGATATGGGAGTTTGAGAGCTCCTTCCTGGGACTGGGTGCCGAATGGTCGATGAAAAAAAATGATTTTTCAGGTTTCTTTACCTCTCTAAAACCCATCTTTTTTACCTGGCTTACTGCAAGAGGGCCGGTCCCGTCCTGTGACATTACCACATCCAGATCCACGACCGCAAAGTCTCCGGCTTTCAGTTCCCTGCCCGCATGTTCACTTATAATCTTCTCGGAAATTGTTTTTCCCAAAAAATCCCTCATTCCTGCTTTTTCTTCTTTTTAGCATATTCATTGTAGATATACATAAGCTCTTTATCAAAAAGAGGCCTCTTAAGGTCTATTGACATACTCCTGGCAAGCCCAAGTATATCGTTGGCCTGCTTATCAGTAAGCTCTATGTCAAACTCTTTGAATTTATGAAGGATGGTATGTGAACCTGAATGCTTGCCTACAACCAGCTGCCTGGTAAGTCCCACCTCACTAGGTTTGAACACTTCGTAATTCTTCGGATTTTTAATGACTCCGTCTGCATGTATACCGGATTCATGGGCAAACACATTAGTTCCTACAATTGCTTTCCATACCGGTATTGCCCTGGCCGAGGATCTGGCAACATATTCGGCAATTTCCCTGAATTTTGATGTTTTTATTCCCAGTTCTATATTCTCCAGATATTTCAGAGCCATTATAATTTCTTCCATGGCCGCATTTCCTGTCCCTTCTCCCAGACCGCCCACACTGGCTACCAGGCTGTAGGCACCGCCTCTTATTGCCGCTATTCCATTAGCGGTTGCCATTCCAAAATCATTATGGTTATAGACTTCCAGAGGAAAATTCATGGCATTCGATATGGTATTGATATATAAAAAGGTCCTGAACGGGTCAAATTTACTTACCGTGTCACAGATCCTGAACCTGTAGGCACCTTTTTTTCTGGCAATGGAAATTAACTTTAATAGAAACTCGAGATCGGCACGGGTGGCGTCTTCCGCACTTACAATAAAGTTAAGATTGTTCTGCTTGGCAGTTCTTATGGCTTCCCTTAATTTATTTATGACCCATGTCCTGTTTTTCTTATATTTTTCTTTAATATGTATATCGGAAGCGGAAATATTTATAACTACATTTTTAACCCCGCACTGTACCGCATATTCTATATCTTCCGGTTCAGCCTCACAATAAGCAAAAATTTTACAGTTTAATTTTTCATCTGCGATTTTCTTAATAATTTCTCTCTCAATTGCTCCCAGCGAAGGGGTGCCTACCTCGACCTCGGGAATTCCTATTTCATCCAGCATATTGGCTATTCTGATTTTTTCATGTTTTGAAAAGACCACACCTGCCGTCTGCTCGCCGTTTCTTAAGGTAGTATCTATAATATTTACATATCTTTTACTTTTTGCTTCTGTCACTTTTAGCCCCCTTCTTGCCTGATTTACTCCTGGTTGACCGGCTCTTATAGGATTTATAGGTATCGATAATCTCACTGTCAAAAAGAGCCCTTTTAAGGGATACGGTCTTATCCCTTATTATTTCAGCTAATTCTTCGGCCTCATTTTCACTTATCTTGAAGCCCAGAGTATTGAGCTTATAGATTATGGTATTTACTCCCGAATATTTGCCAAGTATTACTTTTTTATCCAGACCCACATCCCGCTCATTAAACAACCCATACGTTTTTGTATCCGACAGCACGCCGGAAAATCTACTCTCACTTTCATAAACAAATAATTTTCCTCCTACTATCGGCTTCCAGGAGGGAATGATCCTGTTTGAGGCCTTGGCTACATACTCGGATATTGACCTGAAAAGAGTGGTATTGAATCCCAGGTCCACTCCCTCGATATATTTTAGGGCCATAATCAATTCTTCAAATGCGGCATTTCCCGCTCTCTCACCCAATCCGTTTATGGTAGTATTTACATAAGTTGCTCCTGCCTTAATTCCTGCTATGGCGTTGGCTATAGCCATTCCAAAATCGTTATGGGTATGCATTTCGATATCTATTCCGATTATATCTATAATATTTTTAACTCTTATAAAAGTCTCAAACGGGTCAAGTATGCCCAGGGTATCGCAATATCTTAGTCTGTCCGCACCCGCATCTCTTGCCGTTCTTGCAAACTGCAGAAGAAATTCCATATCGGATCTTGAAGCATCTTCTGCATTTACTGATACATACAGGTTAAATCCCTTGGCATAATCCACACTGGTCTTAACGCTTTCCAGTACCCATTCTCTGCTCTTCATAAGTTTATGTTCAATATGTATATCGGAAGAAGATAATGAAATAGCCACGGCATCGACTCCGCATTCGATGGAGGCATCAATATCGGATTTTACCGCCCTGTTCCAGCCCAGCACGCTGCAGTTGAGTCCAAGTGCAGCAATCCTCTTTATCGCTTCTTTTTCGTCCCCTCCCATGGTGGGTATTCCTGCTTCTATCTGGTGCACCCCTACCTTATCCAGCATTTTAGCAATGGATACTTTCTCGTCATTTGCAAATACGACTCCCGCGGTCTGTTCTCCGTCACGTAAAGTCGTGTCGTCAATCTTTATATTTTTATGGTCGATTTCTGTTCCTGCTTTTTGCGAAAATTCTGTTAGTATATCTATTTCTCTCACACTTATCACTCCTTAAAACTAATAAATCCTTGCTTATATCTATAAAAATGGATAAGAAATCATTGTTTTTAAAAAATTTTGCTATAATTATAACATTTCTTAAAAAATATAACATTTATAATAAATTTTTCAATTTTTTTAAAAATTTTACATTTTTTTAGGTAAAACCGGTTCAAGTTATATAAATTTATTTAGTTTCAAAAAAGAAATATAATGATATTAGCAGAATATAGGCTGAAATTCAGATAAAAAATACTTTTATCCTAAGTTAAATCTTTGCCATGTTTTCTTCAGGTTTTCCTTTTCTTTTATGGGACATACTGTTTATAATTGGCTGATAGAGATTAAAAAAGCTGGTTTCGTTAGGCCAATCGCTTAAAAATTTGCCTGGTGCAACATTAAACCATGGTCAGCAGATTTAATTTCAGATGCTAATAATAAAAATTTTAAAAAATAGAAATTTTATTTTTATTTTAGCCTTCGTCCTTGGGCTGTCCATTGGAAATATGGTCGGCTGGGCAAAGCATCTGACCCTGCCTGCCCTGGCCATAGTTATGACCGTATCAATGACCGAGATTTCCTTAAAGTCGTTTCTGCCGCTTAAGAGCCTGCTGAAACCTGTACTTCTTGCCATACTTTTAAATTATTTTGCTTTTGCGGCGGTCATGCTTACAATGGCCTGGTTTATCATCCCTCAAAAAGAGATATGGATCGGATTTGTTATCATAGCCTTTGCCCCTCCGGGAGTGGCGATCCCTCCATTTACAGCCATATTAGGAGGAGACATAAAATTTTCCCTTATGGGAATAGTCGGGACATACATAGCGGCGCTTATCATATTACCGCTGGCCGGGTTGATTTTTGTGGG
>Ga0307419_10000105_pt1 | contig 33605 bp, 31 predicted proteins | sample SalMarWE160230MG_2_FD_202512 | JGI IMG/M metagenome (GOLD analysis project Ga0307419, IMG submission 202512) | Salt marsh sediment microbial communities from the Plum Island Ecosystem LTER, Massachusetts, United States - WE1602-30 | ecosystem: Environmental > Aquatic > Marine > Intertidal zone... | reverse complement strand
CCACCTTTGGGGGGCCCAACGTGGATCCGACGCGCGTCCTCGGCCAGGTCGCGACCGGCATCGGGTTTCTCGGGGCTGGTGTCATCATTGCCCGTGAAGGGCTCGTGAAGGGAGTAACCACTGCTGCCGTCATTTGGGTGCTCGCAGGCATCGGGGCGATGATTGGATTCGGACGATTCGCTGCGGCCATCGTCCTTGCAATCGTCACCGTGGGTATACTGACCAGCATTGAACTCCTTGAAGAGGGCGTCCGCCGGCTCCGAAGCGGTGAACATACGAGAGGAAGCGAAGAGTAGTACGGATTTCTTGAGATAAGACCTACCATACATCTGCAGTGTGAACCTTTTTCTCTCACAAGCTACTCACTACAGGAGCTAAGGAAGCGATAAACACATTGGGAAAAGAGCTTACGATGTCCAAACAACAAAGACAAAAAATTGACATTAAGGGGGAAAAGATCCACAAAACGTGGAAATTCGATAGATCTCACGAGGTATCAGCTGAAGGCGAAGAGGTAGCCTGACTTTAAAAAACAAAATGTACGGGAGGAAAAGATGAAGAGAAAAATAGCGTTGTTGGTATTGGTACTTTTTACCTGCAGTGTAATTTTTCTGATTGTAGGGGATACATTCGCCGCCGACGTCAGAATAGTGAGTGGAAGGGTAACGGCCATTTATCCAATATTTGGCAGCAAAGGATCACTGACAATCGAATCCAATGAAAAAATATATACGATATATACGGGCGTTAAAACAAACTTTCATCCGCCTCGCTGGCCAGTCCGCGACGATTGGGCCAGGGTTCGATACATAATTGACAGGAAAGGACACTATAGAGCTTACGACATATATATAGATTAAAACCATAAGGTAGCAACGCTAAAGCAATAAAAAACATGTAACAATTATAGAAAGCCACGTGACGCCGGCATCGATGCTACCTCGATGCCGGCAAAAAAATGATTAATTTTCTTGACGGAAAGGAGAAAAAACTATAAGCTTGGCTCATGCATTAGGCACGTAACACAGATATCTCCAAGATTGGCCCCATCGCAACCCAACATAACAGGGCAATAATGAGATAGTTGGCGGCCTATGGTTGACGCAAAAAAAGAGAGAAGAAGCTTTCAACGCATTTTTTTCTCGATTGAAGATGGGATCACAGGCAAGTTTATCATTACAAACCTTCGCACGGAGTTAGATTTATTAACGGCCAATGTTATCAACTTAAGCGAAGGTGGTTTAGCTTTAGCCCTCAGTAAAGATCGGGGGAAGAGGATACGCATAGGAGATTATATAATCCTTACCGAGGTCAAGGGAATAAAAGATCTCGAGTTTCTCAACAATGTTGAGGCACAAATTAAGTGGATTCTGGACAATCCATCATTAGAATTCGTTGGATTCGGCTGCGAGTTTCGCGATGCCCCTGAATCCATAAAAGATTCGATTCAAACATTTATCGATTCTTGGCATATGGAGAAAAATGGGAGCGAGCCCTAAAGGAGAATATCGCCACCGTGTGACAGTGGAGAAAAAATATAGATCCGATTATACATCGTGAGAAGGCCCGTAGATGCCCTGAGGTCCTTCTTGAGAGCAGAAGAACCAACCACATCAATTCCCACCGACAAAACCTATAAAAAGATCCGGGCGCATCTCAAGCGACAACTTGACTTTTTACATCGCGACCCTATCTTTATCTATAGGTCCTCTAACGACGATTTCGTAAGTTTGTAAAAAGAGGAGGAGGAATATTTGCTATGCCTGCGAGGAAGGCTTGCGGTAGCCAAAGCACGTTTGATGAGGGATGCGACGAGTCAACTAAACTCCTGAGAAACAGAGGGGGGTGCCGCAGATGCATATGGTAATTAATCTTCTTGCCGTGCCGAGCATCTTCATGTTTGCAGCAATTTTTCTCGCTACAGGGCAATCAGAATTCGAGACAATAAAGGGCAGGAATACAATGAAAGTAGCACAGGTACCTGATCGTACCACACCCTCCATAGACGTCGCAGCACCGACTGCAACAGAGACAGCAACATTTGCGATGGGGTGATTCTGGGGTCCAGATGCCCGGTTCGGGCTCATTCCGGGTGTTATGAGAACCCGCGTCGGTTACGCGGGGGGGACGACGAAGGACCCTTCATATTACAACCTGGGCGATCACGCCGAGACGATCCAGATCGACTACGATCCCGCCCGTATCTCCTACAAGGAACTATTGGCAATCTTTTGGGCCAATCACAATCCGACAAGGTCAGCTTTGAAGCGACAGTACATGTCAACGATATTTATCCATAACGATGAGCAGAAGCGGCTGGCACTCGAAACGAGAGACCGTGCGGCAGCCAGGGCAAAAGGCACGATTACCACCGAAATCGTCCCTTTTGCTTCGTTCTATCTGGCAGAGGAATATCATCAGAAGTACTATCTGCAGCAAACACCGGAGCTCCTGAGGGAGTTCAGCGCCATCTATCCCGCCGCCCGAGATTTTATCAATTCCACGGCCGCAGCGCGCGTCAATGGTTATCTCAGCAGCTATGGCTCGCTCGCAGACCTCACGGGAGAGATCAGCACCTTTGGCCTCTCTCCGGCAGGCAATAAAAAGCTGCTGGAAATATGGCAGTCACAGAGGGGTGGACCACAACGATAATCTCCCTTGGGCGTGCATCAATAGGCAAGCGTGATCTCTATGGCTATGCATAAAAGAATCCGCCAATTCTTTTTCCCATCCTTAACACCACGATTCCTTTGAGGTAATAGAGGTCCTACAAAAATATGACGGTTGCATCGCGCCTCTCTTGCTCACGGTATATTTTCTATAAGCTAACCTAGTTGACCAGCAGAGGAGAATCCGATACACTCTTGAGCGGAGATCTTGAATCAGAGAGGCACCGTTGAGGGATGCCCTACCTTGTGGGAAATCGTTATCCGCCGTGATTGAGGAATGCCTCATTCGTGAAAGGAGGTATACATGGGCAAAGATAATGTTGTCTTTTTGGAGGTCATAGAATGGTTTGATGAAACCGGGCAGGAACTGGTGCACCGGATACCGGAAGAAGGTTCAGGCGAAATCAAATTGGGTGCGCAGCTCATCGTCAGGGAGAGCCAGGCCGCTGTCTTGTTCTACAAAGGTAAGGCCGGCGACGCCTTCGCCCCCGGCCGACACACCCTGACGACGGCCAATATTCCGGTTCTGACCAAGATCTTGGCCATACCGTGGGCCATGACCAGCCCACTGCGCGCCGAGATATATATCGTCAACATGAAGGTCTTCCCCAACCTCAAGTGGGGCACCAGGGACCCGGTTGCCTTCAAGGACACGGACCTTGGCCTGATTCGCCTGCGAGCCCACGGCGTATTCAACATTCAGGTGGTTCAGCCGGTGCTGTTTATCAACACCCTCGTGGGGACCATGGGGATATTCACCACTGAGGAAGTTGATGAATATCTCAAACGGGTCATCGTCTCGCGCTTCAATGACCATCTGGGCGAGCACTTGGACAGCCTCTTCAACCTCCCGGGCAGGTATGACGAACTCTCCGAAGGTCTGCAAAAACGGCTGCAAGCAGACTTCAGTCGCTTCGGCATCGGGCTGGAACACCTCTATATTACCTCCATCACTCCCCCGCCCGAGGTACAACAGGCCATTGATGATCAGAGCCGCCTCAGTGTGCTGCAGGATCTGGACAAGTTGATCAAGATGAAGGCAGCCATGGCCATGGAAAAGGCCGCTGCGTCGACCGCCGCAGCCGGCTCGGGTATGGGTATGGGCATGGGGCTCATGATGCCGGCCATGTTTGCCGAGGCGTTGAGACCCCAGACCGGGGGTGGTACCGGCCCGGCACCTCAGCACGCTGCCAACTGCCCTGACTGCAAAAATCCGGTCCCTGCAGACGCCGCATTCTGTCCCCACTGCGGTCACCAGCAGATAGTTTTTCATCAATGCACCACGTGCGGCAAAAACCTGCCGCCGAACGCCAAATTTTGTCCCAAGTGCGGAAACCCGGCGGATACGAAACCGGCAACTCCAGTCTGTCCTCACTGTAAGGCAGAAAACTTGCCCAACGCCAGCTTCTGCAATCAGTGCGGAGAGAAATTAGGATAGATGGCCTTCACCATTGAGCAGGAGTGTCCCCAGTGCGGTGCGCCTGTCGAACTGGATGAAACTGACCATCTGATCCTCTGCCCCTTTTGTAATGTCAAAAACTATCTCTTTGCTCGTGACTATTTCCGCCTTCTCTTACCCCACAAGGCACTCAATCAAGCGATCATCTACGTGCCGTATATGCGCTTTAAAGGCGAAGTATATCTCTGCAAGGGCGCATCTATCGATCACAGCATTGTGGACATCACCCATCAGGGTACGGCCTATGAGCAACTACCCATTTCGCTGGGACTCAGACCCCAGGCCATGAAGATGAAATTTGTCACTCCGGACGTGCAGGGTACCTTTCTGAAGTGCACACTTGGCCCTTCTGATGTAGTAACCATCGTGGACAAGCACATGTCTATTTATTCGCGCGGCAAGCTCTTCCACCAAGCCTATGTCGGAGAGGCCTTCAGCCTGATCTACCTGCCCCTCTTTGTGGACGATAATAGGATTTGTGATGCGGTTATAAACAGACCCATCGCCAAGCTGCCCAATGGCGAAGACATCTTCTCCCCGGCTGGAGACGCGAATCCCGCGTGGAATATCACCTTTATAGCCACCATATGCCCCCAGTGCGGCTGGAATCTCGATGGCGAAAGGGACAGCGTGGTCTTGACCTGCAGTAATTGCGACACGGCCTGGGAGGCCTCTGAAGGCACATTTGCCCAGGTGGAATGCGGGACCGTACCCGGCCAAGGGAAAGAACTGAGCTATGTGCCCTTTTGGAAGATAACCGCACGGGATGAAGAAATGGGTATCAACACCTATGCCGATATGATCCGTATCACAAAACGGCCCGTAGTTATGCAGGGCAGGTGGGAGAATCAGGATTTGGCATTCTGGATCCCGGCCTTCAAAATTCGACCCAAAGTCTTTTTGCGCCTGGCCGGACAGATGACCATCCTTCAGAAGGATTTTGCAATAAAGGAGAATCTCCCCAAAAAGAATCTCTATCCGGTTACGCTATCTCGAAGCGAGGGCGCTCAGAGCTTAAAAACCACCCTGGCCAGCGCAGTGATGACCAAAAGGAAATTCTATCCCCTGCTGCCACAAATCAACTTCGCCATCACAAAATCCCAGTTGGTATACCTTCCCTTCGGGGCCATGGGACACGATATAATCCAGGAGCACCTCAAGATAAGTATCAACAAAAATACCCTTAAATACGGCCGCTATCTCTAGATAATACTGTAGTGGACAGAATATATCATCGGTAACGTCTGATCAATCTGGGAGAAAGCGATAATATTATCCTTCCGGGTCAAAAAAAGAGTGCAGCCCCCTTCGTCGCCTCAATTCAATGGGCCTCAGAAAGGCGGTAATCCGCGATCTCATAATCCCCTGTGAACCACTCAGGACGGATACTTGACAATAATAATTATTATATGTTAAACTTTTCTGCACATGGTATGCAAAGACTGTTTGTAATGAAACCAAGAAGAGTCTGATCACATAAGGGGTAAATAGTGCCTGTAAAACTCCTTATCGCCGATGACAGCACCACCATTCAAAAGGTCTTCGAGAGGACCTTTCCTCCTGCGGAGTTCACCCTCAGTTTCGTCAACAACGGAGAAGAGGCATGGGCCAAGGTGAGGACGGAAAGGCCCAATGTGATTATCGCAGACATCAATATGCCTGCAAAGAACGGCTATGAGCTGTGTGAGGACTTAAAGAAGGATCCCGCTCTGAAGGATATCCCTGTGTTGCTGCTCATTGGGATCCTGGACGACTTTGACGAAGATGAGAGCCGTCGAGTGGGGGCGGATGGCTTCATCATCAAGCCCTTCGAGGGCAATGCCGCCATCAGTAAGGTACGCGAGGCCCTGGCCAAAGGAGGAAGTGCCCTTCCGGCAGAAGGGCCTGCGGGTGAGGGGGCTGAAGAGATTATGGAGATGGCTGATATCGTCGCCAAGCCCGCCGCCGCACCGCCACCCCAAAAGAAGGGGGCTGAAGATATATTAGACCTGGCGGACATCTTCGAGGAGGCCCCCACAACACCGACACCTCCTCCACTACAAAAAGGGAATGAGGATATATTTGAACTATTAGATGTTGCGGAGCAACCCGCCGCCGCACCGCCACCCCAAAAGAAGGGGGCTGAAGATATATTAGACCTGGCGGACATCTTCGAGGAGGCCCCCGCAACACCGACACCTCCTCCACTACAAAAAGGGAATGAGGATATATTTGAACTATTAGATGTTGCGGAGCAACCCGCCGCCCCGGCAACGCCTCCTCCAAAAAAGAAGAAAGAGGATGAGGGATTTCTCCTGCAGACCCCGCTGAGGGAATTGGAAGAAGAGCTAAAGGCCGAGTTTCCCGAGGAAAAAACGGGGTTGGAGGAAGAGCTGGAGGCGGAGTTGAAGGCGGGGTTGCCGGAAGGGGAGACGGAAGTCAAGGAAGATCTCTCCGTACCACTCAAGGAGGAGGATTTCGGCACGTTGGAGTTGGACCTCCCCTTCAATGATTCGGATCTTGAACCTCAGGCCAAAGATGCCGACTGGACCGGTCTTTTCGGAGAGTTGGGTATAGAGGAGCCCGGTCAGGAGATCAAAAACGAGAGGCTCGGAAGCATCCTTGACGAGAGCACCTCGGAACTGGAGAAAATCGAAAGGCTGGCCAAAGCGAAAGACGAGGAGGTCGAAAAACAGGAGGAGGAGTTTGCTGAGAAATTCATGGAAGATTTTGAGCCGGTATTCGAGCCAGGGGAGGATCTGCAACATATCGACACCAAAAAAGACCTGAACATTCCCGCGACGGAGGGGAAAGAAGACCTGGCAGAGAAGGTGACCTCAGCAGTGGGCCATGAGTTAGAAGAAGTTGTGGAGAAAATTATCAAAAAAAAGGTCCCCGAATTGGTGCGCCAGGAGATAGATCGGTTGAAAAAGGAGTAGAGGAGGATGAAAGGCTATCATCATGGCCGAGCAGTGGGAGAAAGTCTATGATCCAAAAAGGGTAGAAGAGAAGTGGTATAAATTTTGGCTCGAGAAAGGGTACTTTCGGGCGGAGCTTGGTTCTCCGAAAGAACCCTTTTCTATTGTCATCCCGCCGCCGAACATCACTGGTTCCCTCCACATGGGACATGCCCTGAACAATACCCTGCAGGACATCCTCGTGCGCTTTCAGAGGATGAAGGGTCATAACTGCCTCTGGATGCCCGGGACGGACCATGCGGGGATCGCCACCCAGAATGTGGTGGAGAGGGAGTTGGCCAACGAAGGGTTAGACCGTCATCAACTGGGCAGAGAGGAGTTCATCAAGCGGGTCTGGAAATGGAAGGAGAAATACGGCGGGGTGATCATCAACCAATTGAAGAAATTGGGCTCTTCCTGTGACTGGAGCAGGGAGCGCTTTACTATGGATGAGGGGCTCTCGCAGGCGGTCAGGGAGGTCTTTGTGCGCCTGTACGAAGAGGGCCTGATCTACCGCGGGGACTACATCATCAATTGGTGCCCGCGGTGCCACACCGCCCTCTCCGATCTGGAGGTTGACCACCACGAGATCCCCGCCCATCTCTACCACCTGCGCTACCCCTTAGAAGAAGGGGGGCATGTCGAGGTGGTGACCACCCGTCCCGAGACCATGATGGGAGATACGGCAGTGGCCGTGAACCCCAAGGATAAACGCTATAAGAATTCCATCGGTAAGTTCGTCATCCTGCCGGTGGTGAACCGGCGTATTCCCATCATCGCCGATGCATATGTCGATCCTGAATTCGGCTCCGGGGCCTTGAAGATCACGCCGGCCCACGACCCCTATGACTTTGAGATCGGACAGCACCACAACCTGGAGGCGGTGACGGTTATTGACGGCGAGGGGCACATGACCCCGGAGGCCGGCCCCTACGAGGGTATGGAGCGGTTCCAGTGCCGTGATAGGATCATCGAGGACTTCCAGCGGGATGGCACCCTCTTGAAGATAGAGGACTACAACCACAGCGTGGGGCACTGCTACCGCTGCAAGACCATGGTGGAGCCCTTCCTCTCCAAGCAGTGGTTCGTCCGGACCAAGCCCCTGGCCGAACCCGCTCTCAAGGCCGTGCAGGAGGGGCGGACCAGGATCATCCCCCCCATGTGGGAGCGGACCTATTTTGATTGGATGCAGAACATCCGCGACTGGTGCATCTCCCGTCAGATATGGTGGGGGCATCGGATCCCGGCCTGGTATTGTGACGACTGCGAGGAGGTGACCGTGGCCAGGGAGGAGCCCACAAAATGCGCCCACTGCGGCTCCGCGAAGCTCAGGCAGGAGACCGACGTCTTGGACACCTGGTTCAGTTCAGCCCTGTGGCCCTTCTCCACCATGGGGTGGCCGGACGCAACCGAGGAGCTGAAGCTTTTTTACCCCACCTCGGTCCTGGTGACCGGGTTTGATATCCTCTTCTTCTGGGTGGCGCGGATGATGATGATGGGGCTCAAATTTATGGGTGCGGTCCCCTTCCGCGATGTCTACATCCATGCCCTGGTGAGGGATATGGAGGGGCAAAAGATGAGCAAGACCAAGGGAAACGTCATCGACCCCTTGGTGATGATCGAACAGTATGGCACCGATGCCTTTCGCTTCAGCCTCGCCGCCTTCGCCGCACAGGGGAGGGATATCCGGCTCTCCGAGGAGCGGATCGAGGGATATCGCAACTTCGCCAACAAGATCTGGAACGCGGCGAGATTCTCCGCGATGAATCTGGAAGATTATCAGGATGACCAACAGGGGATAGACCCGGCGCAGTGCAGCACCCCTGATAAATGGATCTTGGCCAGGCTCAACCGGGTCACCGCTGAGGCGACACGGGCCCTGGACGAGTACCGATTCAACGAGGGGGCTCAACTCATCTACCACTTCATCTGGCACGAGCTGTGCGACTGGTACCTGGAGTTGATCAAGCCCTATCTCTATCATGCCGACAAAACCCGGCGGGCCATAACCCAGAAGACACTGGTCTATGTCCTAGACAAGACCCTCAAGCTCCTCCACCCCTATATGCCCTTTATCACCGAAGAGATCTGGCAACAACTGCCTCATTCAGGTGAGAGCATCATGATGGCCGACTACCCTGAGGTGAGGCCGGAGCTGGTCGATGACGAGGCGGCGAGAGAAATGGAGCGCATTATGGGGGTGATCACCGGCATACGCAATATCAGGGGTGAGATGGGCATACCCCCCCTGACTATGGTAGACATAATCCTGATCGCCGAAGACGAGGTGATTGCCGAGGCACTCAAGGATCACCTGGAATTTGTCAAGGACCTGGCCAGGGGCAAGGAGGCCCGGATCATGGTGCAGGGCGAACGCCCCCGCGCCGCAGCCACGGCCCTGGCCGATGGGGTGGAGGCCTTTGTCCCCCTGGAAGGGGTGATCGAAGACCCCCAGAAGGAGCAGCAGCGGCTTACCAAGGAATTGACCAAACTCCTCAATGACCTCGAACTCACCCAGAGGAAATTGGCCAACGATTCCTTCCTCGAAAAGGCACCTCCTGACAAGGTCCAGAAGGAGCGGGATAAACTGCAGGAGTTCTCTCTCCTCAAGGAGAAGCTGGAGCAGAGATTGGCAATCTTCCGGGAACTGGTGGAGGGCAACTGAGACGAGTCACAAAGAGAACACAGCAATGAGGTGAGAGATGAAGGTTGAGAGAGGAGAAGTAGAGCATGTGGCGCGCCTGGCGCGGTTGAAGCTCTCTGACGAGGAAAAGGAGCTCTTCACCGACCAGCTGAACGCCATCTTGGATTATATGGAAAAGCTCAATGAGCTGGATACCGGCACAATTGAGCCGACCTTTCATGTGGTCTCCCATCAGAACGTCATGCGGGAGGACGAGGTGAAGGCGTCCCAGCCGCAGGAGGCCGCCCTGGAGAATGCGCCGGATAAGACCCAGGGGTGCTTTAGGGTGCCCAAGATCATCTAGAGAGCACGAAAGGGAAAAGAGTGTACCGCCTTACTATCCATGAGCTTCACGAGAGAATGCGGAACAAAGATGTCACCGCACTGGAAGTCACCGAGGTCCTCTTGGAGAGGATTCGTGAGGTCGATCCCCGGATCAAGGCCTACCACACGGTAACGGAACAGGAGGCGATGCGGGGGGCTCAGGAGGCCGACCGCAGGATAGCCGCGGGAAAGGCCTCACCGCTGACAGGGGTGGCCCTGGCCATCAAGGACAACATGTGCACCCAGGGGATCAAGACCACCTGCGCCTCGAAGATCTTGGAAGATTTCATACCCCCCTATGACGCCACGGTCGTCAAGCGGCTGAAAGAGGAAAATGGCGTCCTCCTCGGCAAGACAAATATGGATGAGTTCGCCATGGGCTCCTCCACGGAAAACTCCCGCTTTATGGTCACCCACAATCCCTGGAACCTGGAGACCACGCCCGGCGGGTCAAGCGGCGGCTCGGCCGCTGCCGTGGCTGCCAATGTCTGCATCGCCGCCCTGGGGTCCGACACCGGGGGCTCCATCAGGCAGCCCGCTGCCTGCTGCGGTGTGGTGGGGATGAAGCCGACCTATGGGAGGATCTCCCGCTACGGCCTGGTGGCCTTCGGCTCCTCACTCGACCAGATCGGCCCCATTACCAAGGACATGGAGGATTGCGCCATCCTGCTTAATGCCATTGCCGGGCACGATCCCCTCGACTCCACCTCTATTGATCTCCCGACCCCTGACTATTGCGCGGCCCTGGTCAAGGACGTCAAGGGCTGGACCCTGGGGGTGCCCAAGGAGTTCTTTGTGGAGGGGATGGACCCCGAGGTGGAGGAGCAGGTAGGGCAAGCCATCAGGGTCTTGGAGGGTCTGGGGGCAACGGTGAAAGAGATCTCGCTCCCCCATACCGGTTATGCGGTGGCTACCTATTATATTATTTGCACTGCCGAGGCCAGCTCCAACCTGGCCCGGTATGACGGGGTGAAATACGGCTTTCGTGCACCCGGGGCCAAGGAACTCATGGACATGTACCTGGAGACCCGCTCCGAGGGGTTTGGACCCGAGGTAAAGCGCAGGATCATGCTGGGGACCTATGTCCTCTCCTCCGGATACTATGACGCCTACTACCGCAAGGCGTCCCAGGTGAGGACCCTCATCAAGGATGATTTTGAAAAGGCCTTCGCGGGGTGCGACGTGATCATCACCCCCACCACCCCTACCCCCGCCTTCCGCCTCGGGGAGAAGGTGCAGGACCCGCTCCAGATGTATCTCTCGGACATCTTCACCATCTCCGTGAACCTGGCCGGCGTGCCGGCCCTCTCCATACCCTGCGGCTTCAGTAAAGGGGGGCTCCCCATCGGACTTCAGATCATCGGGAGGCACTGCGAGGAGGAACGAATCATCCAGGCCGCCTACACCTTTGAGCAAAACACTGACCACCATACCAAACGACCACAACTTTCTTAATTACAAGTATTACCTTTTGACAGAACGCTCTTACATGGGTGGCCCCGTTATTCCCTCATGGGGATTGATGGTAACCTTCTTCCTTCAGGAGAAACTCCTCCTCTAAGGGGAAAAATATTGACTCTCTGCTTCTATCAATACTAGAATACTAGTATTAGAATAAGCTTAAAAACACATGTTAGCTCAGGAAAGAAAATGTAACTATACTTTGTTCGTGATATAATTACAGTGGAGGATTTCACAGATGACCAGAGAATTCAATGTCGTTATTGAAAAGGATGAAGACGGATATTTTGTCGCATCCGTCCCCGAGCTGCGAGGCTGCCACACGCAAGCAAGATCCCTTGATGTGTTGATGAAGCGGGTGAAAGAAGCTATCGAGCTTTGTCTTGAGGTCGAGGAACCCGTATCAAATGAATTCATCGGCATTCAGCGTGTGGTCGTCTCCTCATGAGTAAATTCCCTGCGGTTACCGGTTCACAACTTATTAAGGCCTTTCGGAAACACGGTTTCGAAGTGATCCGTGTTAAAGGAAGCCACCATTACTTACGCCATCCCGACGGACGGTGCACGGTTGTACCCGTGCACCGTGGAGAGACGATCGGACGTGGGCTTCTTGCTCAAATCTTGCGAGATTGTGAACTCGCCAAGAGTGATCTACAGAACTTACTCTAAGCGAATAAGCCCTTGGCTATGACGCCTATCAGACATCGAACAGCTAACCCTGTACTATTCTTTTCCCCTTTTAGCCCTTAATCAGGGGAGATAGGACTATGAAAAGCGCAAAACTCTTGTTGCTCTTGTTGATCGTTGCCGTTGCCCTGGTCCTGATCTTTGCTCACCTTCTGCCAAAGGGTCCCAAGATCATTGTCCGGAATAAGGGCGACGTCAAGGAGACTATCTATGCGCTGGAAGACAACTCGATAAGCCTGACCACGTACGAGACCGAGCTTAATAAAGATATCCTGCGCCTGCGCTCGAAATCAGAGCTCCCGCTCAAAGAGCAGGTTGCAATCATATCCAGGATCCTTAAAAAATTGCCGAAAGAACGGCGATTCCGCACCTTCTTTGTCGGCAGATTAATCTATGCCTTTGGCGCTGACAGGACATTGTCTGAACGGCTATCCCTTGCCGCCGCCCAATCGCCCCTCTGGGACAAGGAAAAAGGCCGTCCGCGATCCGGCCATGAAAATAAGTTTGTCAAGGAGATCGCCAACCAGGCCATGATCTATCCGGAATTAAACGAGATGTTCGCCCAGCATGGCTATGAGATCGAGGTCTCCGGCGTGGAAAAAGTCCTGATCGACCCCCAAACCAAGCTCCCCTATGACTGCATGACCTGGTTTTCGCTCAGCAACCGTTAATTCATTTATGAATTAACGGGTTAATGTAACCTGCGTTCCACAAAAAAGCCTTGACCAACGCCCTTTTGCTCAATAGAATTGATTCATTAGGGGGACAAGCTTAAAAAATAATGTTAGATCGCTTCGGAACGAAAAACGGACTGCTTAGATGAGTGATGCGGTATTCATGGTTATGCCCTTTGACGACAAGATCGCTATGAGCGTATATCGCCACAGTACAAAGCCTATTGTGGAATCGTTTGGCTTCAGAATTCAACGTGCTGACGAAATCTTCTCGGCTAATCCGATCTTCGACGACATCGTCACCGCAATTGAACAATCATCAATTGTGATTGTTGACATATCGGGACGTAACGCAAATTGCTTTTACGAATTAGGCGTAACGCACACCCTAAAAAGAAATAGGACGATCATGATTACTCATGACGACTATGATAATGTGCCATTCGATATCGCCCATTTTAGAATTCTTAAATATGAGAACTCAATTGAGGGAAAAGCTAAGTATGAGGAGAACCTGAGAAAAACTTTGCAGTCGATAACGAGTGGCTTGCCCGAACTTTATAGAGGAGAATTCGATACCGTAATGGATATCTACAAGGGGCTTGAACAAAATATCGACCTTTACACGATTATGGCGTTACCAAAAGTCAGTCGGCCAATTGGACCTGACAGTCCAGTCGAGGTCGAGGGCCATTTCAAAGACCAAAAGCCTCAGATGGGGGCTACTAGTGGAAGTGCTTTCCTTGAACCCTTTAGGCTGCGTCGCTACGTCGAAATAGCTGGCGATATCTACACACTTACCGCAAAAGGACAAGCGTTTGTCGATTACCTGAGCTCAAAGGGATATGTGGTCGATCATTTAAACAACGATACTTTCACCCCCGGTTACGTCTCGTGGTGGGAGCAGGTTAAAAAGAAAAAAACTAGTAAACCTAAACAATCTAACTGACACTTCGAGGCGGTCGCGGCAAGCGACGCCATGCCGCTCTCAAGAGCAGCGTTGTACATTACATAAAAGCAATGAGGATCAAATCCTTACCCTTGAGTTTTTAAACACCCGATTGCTCACCTCATCAAACCTAAAAAAACATACATACTCATTCCAACCCCTGAAGAAATTCCTCTGGCAGCCTCCTCAGCTTGCCCCCCTCAGTGATGTAATGCCACTACTTCACGAGCCACCCCTTTTAGCCCTTTCGCGCTCCAAGGCAATCTGCCGTGCCAGGAAAATCTTTGCCAGGCTCTGATACGGAACATCTTTCTTGTTGGCGAGGATTTTAAGCTCTTCCAACATATCCTCCGGCAAGCGAATCGAAATAGATTTCAGAGACGGCTTCAGATTGGGGAATACAGCCCTTTTGGCATTCTTCGCATCAAAGTAATCCAGAGGAGAATGAGTTGCCCAAAACTCTCGCTCCTCGTCCTCGTTCTTGAACCGCGGAATACGGTTATCCCTTTTCTTCATAAAACTTCCTCTCCTTTTTGCTCATGTCTCGTGCAGAAATAATTCTAAGGAGATCGCCCCTCTTCGTGAATATTACAACAAGGAGTCGACCAGCATCTGTACGGCCAAACGCAGCCCATCGCCTTTCTGAGCGTGAATGCCCCGGATCGTCGAGTACGATTAAGGGTTCATTAAAAAATATCTGCTCACATTCCCAGTTCTCGACATTGTGCTTGACTAAGTTCTTGTCGAGATTGCCCTCGTCCCACTGGAACCCGACAAAGCCCTCAAATGCATTTTCCATCTTCATTAATTGTATATGCTAAAAATATACATGTCAAGACCGCAAAAAAGAAAGGGATCAGTTGCTAAAAACTGATAACTAAAACCTACTCCTCAACCCTCTTGCAACCCCTTAAGAAACTCCTCAGGCAGCCTTCTTGGCTTGCCTTCCTTGGTAATGCAGACCATCTGGTTTTTCCCTTCGGCGAGGAGCTTTCCATTATCCTTTAAGATAACCCGGTGCTGGAAGGTAAAGGAGGCCCCTTTCACCTCGGAGACCTCGGTCTGTACCTGTATCATCTCCCCGTACCGGGCCGAGGTTATAAAGTCCACCTCCACCCGTTTGATAATGAAGTAGATCCCTTTCTCTTGCCAGATCGCCAGGGAGAGCCCCCGGGCTGCCAGATACTCGAACCACGACTTCTCAAAATACGTGAGGTAGTTGGCATAATAGATCACGCCCCCGGCATCGGTGTCGCCGTAATAGATTCTAGTCTCCCACATACTTCCTCCTTGACCCCATCAATCGTTTTGTGTTAATTTTTTATGACTTAGGTCCCATTAGTCTAATGAAAGATACGGTATCTTGTCAACGGGAGGAGGCATGGAGGAGTTCCATCGCATACAGCGGCTGCCGCCCTATGTCTTTGCCCAGGTAGATGAGCTCAAGATCGCCGCCCGCAGGAAGGGCGAGGACATCATCGACCTCGGGATGGGGAACCCTGATCTACCCACCCCCCAGCATATCGTGAATAAACTGGTGGAGGCTGTCCAAAACCCCCGCAACCACCGGTATTCCGCATCCAAGGGGATCTATAAGCTTAGGCTGGCCATCACCGATTGGTATAGGCGCAATTATGACGTTGAGCTCGATCCCGATACCGAGGCCATTGCCACCATCGGATCAAAGGACGGCATCGCCCATCTCGCCCTGGCCACCCTGGGGCCTGGGGACGTGGTCTTTGTGCCCGACCCCACGTACCCCATCCACAGCTACTGTGTGGTTATTGCCGGGGGGGACCTGCGCAGCATCCCCCTGGCCGAGGATGAAGACTTCTTCGAGCGTCTGCAGGCCGCCACCAAGCTGACGTGGCCCAAGCCCAAGATGCTGATCATCAACTTCCCTCACAACCCCACCACCAGGGTAGTGGATCGCCCTTTTTTCGAAAAAGTGGTGGAGTTCGCCCGGGAGAACCAGCTCCTGGTGGTCCATGACCTGGCCTATGCCGATCTGGTCTTCGACGGATATAAGGCGCCCAGCATCCTCCAGATCCCCGGTGCAAAGGACCTGGCAGTGGAATTCTATACCCTGTCCAAGAGCTACAGCATGCCCGGTTGGCGGGTGGGCTTTGCCGTGGGGAACAGGAGGATGATCAACGCCCTGGCCAGGCTGAAGAGCTACTTCGATTACGGGATGTTTCAGCCGATCCAGATCGCGGCCATCATCGCCCTGAACTCCAAAAAGCGGTCCGTGCAGGAGATCACCGAAATCTACCGATCGCGCAGGGACATCCTGGTCGACGGGCTCAACCGGGCGGGGTGGCAGGTGGAAAGGCCCAAGGCCACCATGTTCGTCTGGGCCGAGATCCCCCCTGCCTTTCAAAAGATGGGCTCCCTGGAGTTCTCCAAGTTTCTCCTCAGGGAGGCCAAGGTGGCCGTCTCGCCCGGAATCGGTTTCGGCGAGTGCGGCGAGGGATATGTGCGGTTTGCCCTGGTGGAAAACGAGCACCGCATCCGGCAGGCCGCCCGGGGAATAAGGAAGATACTGCAAAAATGAAAGAGATCAAGATAGGGCTCATCGGCTTCGGCACCGTGGGCGCCGGCGTAGTGAAGATACTGCAGGACAACGCCCCCCTGATAGCACAGCGCCTGGGGGGGGAGATCCGCCTGCACAAGATCGCCGACATCGACCTGAAGCGGGACCGGGGGGTGCAGGTGCCCAAGGAGATTTTGACCACCGATGCCGAGGCGGTGCTCGCTGACCCCCAGATCGCCATCTGCGTGGAGCTGGTGGGCGGGATCGAACCGGCGCGCACCTTCATTCTCAAGGCCATGGAACAAGGCAAACATGTGGTCACGGCCAACAAGGCCCTGCTGGCCCTCCACGGGGGGGAGCTCTTTGCCGCCGCGCAGGCCAATGGCGTGAGGATCGGCTTTGAGGCGAGTGTGGGCGGGGGCATCCCCATCATCCGCTCCCTCAGAGAGGGACTGGTGGCCAACCGGATCATCTCCATCTTCGGGATCCTCAACGGGACCTCCAATTATATCCTGACCAGGATGACCCAAGAGGGGAAAGGGTTTCGCGAGATCTTGAAGGATGCGCAGCGATTGGGCTACGCCGAGGCAGAGCCGAGCCTCGATGTGGAAGGGATCGATGCCGCCCATAAGCTCACCATCCTGGCCGCACTGGCCTTTGGGGTTCGGGTGAACTTTAACGATATCTTTGTCGAGGGGATTGCGCATATCACCCCCCTGGACATCCAGTACAGCTCGGAGTTCGGCTATCGCATCAAGCTCCTTGCCATCGGGAAAGGGGATGAAGGAAAAGTGGAACTGAGGGTCCATCCCACCATGCTCCCGGCCCATCACCTCCTCTCCACGGTGGAGGGTGTCTACAACGCCATCTACCTCTCCGGGGATGCCGTCGGTCCCACCATGTTCTACGGGCAGGGGGCCGGTGCGCTCCCCACCGGCAGCGCCGTAGTGAGCGATGTGGTGGATCTGTGCGGTGACATCATCCACGGCGTCAAGGGCAAGGGCGGGGATTCCCTCGCTCCCTTCTGGTCCTCCGAGGGGGGAAGGCTCAAGGCCATGGAAGAGGTGGTAACCCCGTACTACCTCAGGTTTACCGCTGTGGACAGCCCCGGTGTTCTCTCCAAGGTCTCGGGTATCTTAGGGGACCATGAGATCAGCATCGCCTCGGTGATACAGAAGGGGAGGAGGGTCAAGGGGGCGGTGCCCATCGTCATGATGACCCACGAGGCGGTGGAGAAGAATATCCAACGGGCCCTTAAGGCAATAGACGGGCTTGACATCATCCAGGCCAAGACCACCCTGATCAGGGTGGAGGGAGCAGTGACGTAGGGTGTGATAGGGGGGATTTTTGATAAAGGACCTTTGAACCGCTATTACCTGAAAATCCAACTCTTACATTAAGGCCCGATACCCTTCTCCTTTAAAAAATCCAGTCCATCGATGATTTCGTTGCCTCTGGCCTGGGGATGGATCTCCATAATCTTTATCGCCCCCTCCGGGAGATATTTTTTCACCATCTCGAAGTCGATCTCCCCCTTGCCCGGGGGTTTGTGGTCGTCTACTCCAAGGGCATCGTGCAGATGAACTCCCACGAGGTGGGAGGCATATGATTGCAAAAGCTCCTCATGTCTCATTATCCCCAAGGTCTCAAAGACCGCGGCATGGCCGGTATCGTGCCAGTAGCCGATGGGACCGCCGAGGAATTGATCGAGGATGATACCGATTTCCTCTTTGTCGGGCATCTCCTGGAAGTAGTAGCGGTTTTCTACCCCCACGATCACCCCCAGTTGCTCGGCCCGCTTGAGGATCGCATCCAGGCTGAAGAGGAGCGCATCCAGATGGGGATCGCGAAGGCGGCTGCGCTCCTCCCGCTCCTGCTGGAGGAGCTTTTCACCCTCATCATTCCATCTGTCCCCCCGATAGAGCTGCTGCAGCCCGTCTCTGGGCAAATCGGTTTCCACCCTGCCGAGGTGCAGGACCACTCCCCGCGCCTCCAGGTCGTGGGCGTGCTCGAGGGTACGGGAGGTATAGGAGACCCCCTTCTTCCGCTCCTCCCTATCCAGCGATGCGAGGGAAAAGCAGTCACCGCTCGCCCGCTCAGGGGGGATGATGGCGGGGACGGGAAAGTAGTTGTGGATGCTCAAGACCTGAATCGAATTATCGCGAACACGGGGGCGGATCTCCTCATAGAGCTGCTCGGTAATGCGATACTCCAGCTCCACCCCCTCAAATCCCAGATCGAGGATGGGCCCCAGCAGCTCCTCGCCCGATTGGGCGTCCCGGGAGGTCCAGACCGTGGAGAGTCCGATCACCTGATGGCCTCCCTCCAGTCCTCCAGGTCCCGCAGGGCCCGCTCGGCCATACGCCTACGCCTCTCTTGCTTGCGGCCTTTGCCGCCCAGGGGAGGGAAGAGGCCGAAGTTGATGTTCATGGGCTGGTAGTCGCTGGCATAGAGGTTGGTAATATGCCCCACCAGGGCCCCCATGGCCGTGGTCTTGGGAGGGGAAATGATCTCCTGTCCTTTAAGGGAGCGCGCTGCATTGACCCCTGCCAAGAACCCCATGGCCGTGGATTCCATATAGCCCTCCACCCCGGTGATCTGGCCGGCGAAGAAGATCCGGGGGTCACCCTTGAGTTGCCCATGACCATTCAAGAGCCGGGGTGCGTCGATAAAGGTGTTGCGGTGCAGGCTCCCGAACCGCGCGAATTCCGCCCGCTCCAAACCGGGGATGAGGCGGAAGATCCGCTCCTGCTCGGGATAGGTCAGCTTGGTCTGAAACCCCACGATGTTGTAGAGGGTCCCCTCTCTGTTCTCCTGGCGGAGCTGCACCACGGCAAAGGACTGTTCCCCGGTGCGCGGGTCTATCAACCCCACCGGCTTCATGGGGCCGAAGGCAAGGGTATCATCGCCCCGCTCGGCCAGGTCCTCGATGGGGAGACACCCCTCAAAGGGCACGGCCTCCTCAAATGCACGCAAGGGGACCTTGCCTCCCTCCTGAACGGCCTTGACGAAGCGATAGTATTCCTCCCTGTCCATGGGACAGTTGACGTAGTCTGCACCCCCCTTGCCGTATCTGGACGCCTTGAAGGCGACTTCGAAGTTAAGAGAGTCCGCCGTGACAATGGGGGAGATGGCATCGTAAAAAGCGAGAGAGCGGCAGTGGGTCAATGCCATGATGGCCTCGGCCAGGGCGTCAGAGGTGAGGGGGCCGGTGGCGATGATCACTAACCCCTGTTTTGGGATAGCGGTTGCCTCCTGCCGGACGATCTCGACCTCCCCCCTTGCCTCCAGGGCCTCGGTGTTGAGACGGGCGAAGACAGTTCGATCCACGGCCAGGGCTGTCCCGGCCGGGACCCGGCTCTGATCAGCCGATTGGATAATGAGGGAACCCAACCGGCGCAGCTCCTCTTTGAGGAGGCCGGGGGCGGTGTCCAGTACCTCTGACTTGAGGGAGTTGCTACAGACCAGCTCCCCGAGGAGGGGGGAATGGTGGGCCTCCGAGAAACGCTTCGGCTTCATCTCGAAGAGGGTCACCGGTACCCCCCGGTGGGCCGCCTGCCAGGCCGCCTCACACCCGGCCAATCCCCCGCCGATGATCAGAAGACGCCCTTCATGCATTGTCAATTTCCAATGTGCCCATTTTTGAATACAGCTCTTTCAATCTAAAACCGGTAACCGCTCTCCTTTTTTACCACAGCAACCATACTCTGACAATGAAAGGGCCCCGGCTCGGGGCTGGTGTGACTTAGTATTGCGGTGTGGTGAGCTGTGATCTATTACTTTGTTATATATAACAAATCGGCACCACGGTGTCAAAGAGAGGAGATGTATTGACTTGGAGGGGTTATGTCATTACCATAAGAGAGATACACTCCCCTTAATTCATTGAGTGGAATTGAAAAGATTCGAGAGGTCAAGCCCATTTGTCTGTTCCCCCTGCTGACAATAAGGAGAAAAGGCGTCTCCTCGAAAAGGTCTCTGACGCGTTGGAGAAAGAGTATGGAGTTCCGGACACGGGTCCTTTAGATGATCCTTTAGAGGTATTGATCCGCACCATCCTCTCCCAAAATACCAACGACAGAAACCGCGACCGTGCCTATGAGGAGTTGAGAAAGAGATTCCCCCGCTGGGAAGATTGCTTAGAGGCCGATCAGGACGAGATCGCCGAGGCCATAAAGGTGGGGGGGCTGGCCCGGCAGAAGTCGAGGCGGATGAAGGAGATCCTTCATTGGGTGCAAGGGCAGTGGGGGAGCATGACCCTCGCCCCGCTCTGTGCAATGGAGACACGTGAGGCTCTCGGTATCCTGCTCACATTGAAGGGGGCGGGACCCAAGACCGCCAACTGTGTCTTGGCCTTCGGCTGCGGCAGAGATGTCTTTCCGGTGGATACCCATATCTTGAGGGTCACCGGGCGGTTGGGCCTGATCCCCGCTCAGACGACGGCGGAGAAGGCCCACGAGCTCTTGGCCCAGCTGGTCCCTCCCGGCAAGGCCATCCCCCTGCACCTTAATCTCATTAGATACGGGCGGGAGCAATGCAGGGCCCGCCAGCCGCGATGCGGGCACTGTATCTTTCCGGAACTATGCACCCTTCCCCTGGAGCAGAGAGGTGAGTGAGGACTGGTACAGAGATAAAGAGAACACCTGCAGGATGGAGGAACTCCTGCATCTGACCAAGAGGGCGTGGGAGCACGGAGACGTGCTTGCCATCTCAGGCCTTGAGGGGGGGAGCAAGGGGTTCTTCATCAGCCTCCTCGGGAGGGAATGCTCCCCTCTGCTGGTCATCACCCCAGATCAAGATGGGGCAGAGGTCTTGTGGGATGCAGTACGCTTTTTTGCCCAACCGGAGGAGCGGGAAGGGATCCTGCTGTTCCCCTCAGATGGCATCCCCTACGGGGATATCCTCCCCTGGGGGCTCATGAGCCAGCGGATGAAGACCCTGCGGCATCTGGCTGAGGACAGGGCATCGTTGGTCATCGCCCCCATCCAAGGGCTTCAGGGCACGGTCATCCCCAAGCAATCGTTTATCTCCTCCCTGATCCGAATCGAGGTCGGAGAAGAGCAGGATCTGGAAAAGCTGATCAGGAAGTGCATTGCCCTCAACTACACCCGCGTTGCGGTGGTGGAGGAGCACGGTGAGCTGAGCCTGCGTGGAGGAATCATGGATATCTATCCTGTCGATCAGGATCTCCCGCTCAGGATAGAGTTATTAGGCGATCAGGTGAACTCTATTCGCACCTTCGATGTGGAAACCCAGCGGTCAGCACAACAGGTTCAAGAGGCCGTCATCACCCCTCTTGCGGGAGAAGGCAAGGGCACCCTTTTTGACTATGTATCCCCTCAAACGCCCATCCTGTTTGATAGTCCTCTGGAGGCCGAACAGGGGGCGGAGGAGTTCTGGGAGCAGCTGAAGCGGTATGAGAAAGAGGATCAGTATCTGACTGCTCCAAGGCTCATGACGATGATCAGACAGCGGCCGCGCGCAGAGCTGGGGGGCTGGGAAATCACCTCACCGGAAGGGCAATGCGCACCGAGGGTAGCCCTGCGTGCCTCCTCCAACGAGGATCTCTCCAGGGAGATCAGGGCATCGGGGCTCACGGTCTTAACGAAGGAGATTCAGGAGTGGCTGAGAGGGAAATGGGCTGTCTACCTCACCGCGCAGACTCCAGGCCAGGGAAGACGCCTGGAGGAACTCCTCGATGATTTCGGGTTGAAGGCGGTCGTACGGGACTCCTTCCCTCCTCACGCCTTGAAGGATCGCGGCCGTCTGTCAATCGTGGTAGGGGACCTCAAGGTCGGTTTCCGCCTCCCATACGAGGGCGAGGGACTGGCGGTGGTGACTGAGGAAGAGATCTTTGGCCTGAAGAGAAGGGTCGGCCATGGCAAGCGCGCTCAGTCAACGCCCTTTTCCACCTTTGAGGACCTCAAGCGGGGTGATTACGTAGTCCACGTCGACTACGGGATAGGGCTCTATCGAGGGTTGGTAAGGTTGGAAGGTGAGGGCGTGGAAAACGACTACCTCCTCATAGAGTACGAAGGGGAAGATAAGCTTTACGTCCCGGTGGATCGGTTTAATCTTGTCCACAAATATATAGCGACGAGAGAAGGACCCCCCATGCTCGATAGGTTGGGAGGGCCATCATGGAGGAGGACAACAAAGCGGGTGAAGCGGGCGGTCCAAGAGACGGCCAGAGAGCTTCTGGAGATCTATGCCGTCCGGAAGGCCTTTCAGGGGTTCGCCTTTGCTCCTTGCGACGCTTACTTTAAGGCGTTCGAGGCGGCCTTCGCATATGAGGAGACCCCTGATCAGGGGGAGGTCATCAAGCAAGTGATGATGGATATGGAGGAGCAAAAGCCAGCGGACCGGTTGATATGCGGGGATGTGGGCTATGGCAAGACAGAGGTAGCCATCAGGGCGGCCTTCAAGACGGCCCTGGATAACAAGCAAGCAGCCGTCCTGGTCCCCACCACCGTCCTTGCTCAGCAGCACTACCTGACATTCACCACGAGGCTTCAGGGCTACCCCGTCGTGGTGGAGAGCCTGAGCCGATTCAAGTCCCGAGCCGAGCAGGGGGAGATCCTGCAGCGGCTCAGGGAGGGGAAGATCGATATCATCATCGGAACCCACCGCCTCCTTCGAGCAGATGTCTCCTTCAGGGATTTGGGCCTTTTGATCATCGACGAAGAGCATCGCTTTGGAGTCTCTCACAAAGAGCGACTCAAGGAGATGAAGAAATTGGTGGACTGCATCACCCTGACAGCTACTCCCATCCCGCGCACCCTGCAGATGTCCCTCTTAGGTATCAGGGATCTGAGCTTGATCACTACCCCTCCCCCAAATCGCCAGTCAATCCGCACCTATCTCGTCAACTTCGACCAACGGGTTATCAAGGAAGCCATTCGTGCAGAGGTCGGCAGGGGCGGACAGGTCTTCTTCGTCCACAACCGGGTGAAGGACATCGATGAGGTGGCCTCCCTGTTGCGGGGGCTGGCCCCCGAGGTCCGCGTGGCAATAGCTCATGGACAAATGCGGGAGCGGGACTTGGAGGCGGTAATGATGCGGTTCGTTGAGGGGGAGATAGACGTTCTGGTCTGTACCAGTATTATCGAGTCCGGGCTGGACATCCCCAACGCCAATACCATCATCATCAACCATGCAGAGCGTTTTGGATTGGCCGACCTCTACCAACTCCGGGGGAGGGTGGGAAGATCTGCCCAGCGGGCCTGTGCCTATTTGATTGTCCCGCCCCGGCAGCACCTCTCTCGGGACGCACTCAAGAGACTGCGGGCCATTCAAGAGCTGAGCGAACTGGGCTCCGGCTTTCGGCTCGCCATGCGAGATCTGGAGATCAGGGGGGCGGGTCACCTCTTAGGACACGTCCAATCGGGTCACATCGCCGAGGTGGGTTTTGAGCTGTACAACAGCCTCATGGAGAAGGCCATCAGAGAGCTGAAAGGTGAGGAGATAGCGGAGCGGGTAACCCCTGAAATCCATGTGCCCATTGAGGCCTTCATCCCTGCTGAGTATATCACCAACGATAATCAGCGTCTGAGCTTCTACAAGAAACTTGCACTCCTGGAAGATGAGGGGGAAATAGAAGGGGTCACGACGGAGCTGCAAGACCGCTTTGGCCCCCTTCCCCCATCCCTGTTGAACCTCTTGGAGGTCATCAGATTGAAGATATGGTTGAGCACATACTCGGTGAAGCGGTTCGAACTCAGGGATGGCACGGTGGCAGTGACCTTTATTCCCGAAGGGGCCGTCTCCCCGGAGAAAGTAGTGGGTCTCATCGAGCGGGGGAGCGGCAAGTATCGGCTGACCCCGGAGATGCGATTGCTCTATACGCCCGAAGCGAGGGACTGGAGGGGGGTACTGGATGAAACGAGAAACATCTTGCAAGGGTTGGTTTGATATGATAGCCTTTTGCGAACATGAATGGATGTAACGTTATAAAAACAGGTAACGTATGGTGGGTGATACCCCTCCTATTCTTCCTCTTCTCCCCCCTATCATGTGACAAGGCTCAACCCCTGAAGGGGAAGGAGTTGACGAGGATAAACGATCGCGTGATTACCCTGGAGGAGTTTGAACAGGAGATGGAACAACTCCCGCCATCAGCCAAGCTGCAACTAATCTCCGAAGAGGGCAAAGGGAAATTTTTACAAGATCTCATAGACCAGGAACTCCTCTTGCAGGAGGCAAGAAAGAAGGGACTGGACAAGGAAAAAGAGATTCTGGCCAATGTAGAAAGGTTAAAGAAGGGATTGCTCATTAATGCCCTCGGGGAAGAACTCTGTGCCGGAAGGGACGAGGTCAGCGACGAAGAGGTAGAAGCGTACTATCGGGAGAACAAAGAGGAGTTTATCCTGGAGCAGGTGTGGGTCAGACATATCCTGGTTAAAACCCTCGAGGAGGCCAAAGAGATCAAAAAGAGGTTGTATCAAGGCGAGGATTTTATCACCTTGGCGAAGCAATACTCCATCTGGCCGCCCACTAAGGTGAAGGGGGGAGACCTGGGCTATATCAAGCGGGGTATGGTGCACAAATCGTTTGAACAGGCAGCCTTCGCCTTGAAGAGACGGGGGGAACTGAGCGACATCGTCAAGACGGAATTTGGTTATAATATCATTCGCCTTGAAGACAAGATAGGGCCTCGACAGCGCACATTTTCCGAAGTGCGAGAGGAAATTCGAAACTATCTCAGGAACAAAAAGAGGGAGAAAATCCTCACTACCCATCTACATGAGTTGCGGGAGGAGGCTCAGATCATCACGAATGAGGGTTTGTTGCTATCTGAGGAGAAAGAGGGCTCATGAGGCTTTGTTTCAGGTTCCTCGTCTTGATCGTTATTATTGTGGTCATGCTCCCCTCCTGCAAGGGGAATATGCCGGCGCACATCGTGGCAGAGGTTGATGGAGATCCCATCACCGTCGCTGAGTTCACCACAGAACTCGCTCCCCTGGTAGGGGACTATCACGCTTCTCCCTCGCCGCAAGAAGAAGGCGGATTGAAGCAGCTGAAAGAGGCCCTCGCGGATCAGCTTATCGAGCAGAGGCTTATACTCCACGAGGCCCCAAAGATGGGAATACTGGTGAGTGACGATGAAGTGGAGGAGGCCTTGGCCTCAATCAAGAGGAGTTATCCTGAAGGCGGATTTGAAGAAGTCGTACCAGATGAGGCTTCCCTCCTCCAGTGGAAAGAACGGTTGCAGCAGCGGCTTCTGATCGAGAAGGTCATCACCCGGGTCTCACAGGTTACCTCCCCCATCGACGAAAAGACCATGAGACAATACTACGAACAACATCGGGAGGAGTTTGTGCTTTCCGAACAGGTAAGGGTGCGACAAATCGTGGTCGAAGACCGCAATGATGCGGAGAATATAATCAGAAAGCTCAAGCGGGGAGACCCCTTTGACGAATTGGCGAGGCGATATTCCTCCGGTCCTGAAGCCGGAGAGGGAGGCGACCTGGGATTCTTCGGCCGAGGGGAGATGCCGGAGGAGTTTGACATAGTCTTTTCATTGCAAGAAGGGGAGATCAGCGACATCGTACAGAGCCCCTACGGTTATCACATCTTCCAAGTTGTGACCAAGCAGGATCAGTCTGAATCGGGCTTTGCTGAGGTGAAGGCGCAGATTATGCAGGTGATCATACGCGAGAAAGAAGAGAAGGCATTCCAAGATTGGTTGAAAACGGTCAAGAAAAAGGCAACCATCAGAGTGAATGAAAAGGCCCTTGAGGGCATAAAGCTTACTGTCCCTCAAGAAGAAAAGAATAAAGAAACTCAATAAAGAGGGGGTATTGAGCGATGGTGCAACGGGTATTGTACATTATGTTCGTCTTCTCTCTGCTTATACCTTTCTCCGCAGCGGGGAAGGTATTTGATCGAGTAGTGGGTGTCGTGAATGGTGAAGTAATCACCCTTTCCGATCTCGACAATGCCATGCCACAATATGGAAGGGACAACATCCTTGATGAGGGGAACTCTTTGGATAAAGAAATCAAGCTGCGCCAGGCCCGCAAGGAAGTCCTGGACATGTTAATCGAAGAGCGTCTCTTACAGCTGGTAGCCCGTCAGTTTGGCATTAAGGTCGAGGACGAGGAGGTAGACAAGGCCATTGAGAGGATGAAACAGGCGGGGAATGCAAGCGATGATGAGATGATAAAAGAGCTCACTGCTCAAGGATTCAGCATGGAGGGGTATTCCCATTTTATCAAAGCACAGCTCAGAAAGGCCAAGATCATAGACACCGCCATTAAGCCTAATATTTCCATGTCTGAGGAGAAGCTGCGGGAATATTATCAGAACCACACGGACAACTATCTATTCCCCGAGGTGAGGGTGAGCCAAATATTGATTCAGATCTCCCCCGAGGTAACACCCAAAGATAAAGAGATAGTCCAGAAAAAGGTTGAAACTATTATGCAGAGTCTGAAGAAAGGGACAGCATTTGCGGAACTGGCCTCACGCTATTCTGATGACAAAGCCTCAGCTCCCTCTGGAGGGGATCTCGGTTTTTTCAAAAAGGGGGAGATGGTTCCTGAGCTCGAAGCAGTGGTATTCTCGATGAAGAAGGGGGAAGTCAGTAGGGTCATTCAATCCTCTCAGGGGTTTCTTATCCTCACGGTGACAGATATACGAGGAGGATCGATTGCACCGTTCGACGAGGTAAAGGAACAGGTAAAGGAAGATTATTACCGGGAAGAGGTGACCAGCTGTTATGCCAAGTGGCTGAAGGATCTGAAAAATCGCGCGAACGTGGAGGTAAAGCTTTAAATCCCTCTGTTTTGAACCCAAATCATGCGATGTCGTCCCCCCCTTATCGCCATAACCATGGGCGACCCTGCCGGCATAGGACCCGAAATCATCGTCAAGTGCTTCGGTGAAAGAAAGCTTTTCACTCGGTGCCGCCCCCTGGTGTTGGGTGATGAGGCGATTCTCACGTATACCATTCAATGGATGAAGGCCCCGGTGGTAATCAAGAGGATCACGGAGCCGGGGGAAGGGGCATTCAAACCGGGTGTTTTGAACCTTATATCCTTGACCGACCTCGCCCCTGAGGCAATCGCCACGGGCACACCGCATCGGACAGGTGGAGAGGCGGCCTACCGATATATCGAGAGCGGGGTGAAGATGTCACAGACGGGTACTGTCGATGCCCTCGTGACGGCCCCCCTCAGCAAAGAGGCCCTCAATGCTGCCGGATACCCCTTCCCCGGCCATACAGAGCTCCTCGCAACAATGACCGGGGTAGAGGATCAGGTGATGATGTTAGCGGGTCCCCGATTGCGCGTGGCCCTCGTGACCACCCATCTCTCTCTTCGAGAAGTCCCCGCCGCCCTGTCAAAAGAAAAGATCAAGAGGACCATCACCATCACCGTTCAGTGGTTGAAGGAGTATTTTGGGGTCAATGATCCAAAGCTGGCCGTGGCGGCCCTGAACCCCCATGCCGGAGAGGGGGGGCTTTTCGGCACTGAGGAGGAGGAAATTATCATACCTGCCATCGAGGAATGCCAGCAGGCGGGTATTGCAGTCGATGGCCCACTCCCGGCGGATTCCCTCTTTTTCCACGCCGCTCAAGGAAGGTATGATGCGGTCGTATCCATGTATCATGATCAGGGGTTGATCCCCTTGAAACTCCTCCACTTTAGAGATGGCGTGAACATCACACTGGGATTGCCCATCATCAGGACCTCTGTCGATCATGGGACGGGATATGACATAGCTGGTCAGGGGGTGGCTGATCCGACGAGCCTCATCAACGCCATTCTGATGGCTTCGCGGATGGCTCTCGTAAAGAAGGGCAGGGGTTAGGATGCAGCATTGGGTTATCTTTCTGCTGATCGGCTTGCTCATCGGAGTGGTTGGTGGGTTCACCGGCCGCGGCGGTGGATTAGCTCTCGTCCCCCATCCTTCTCTTGATGGGTTTCGAGACCCATGAGGGCTGTGGGAACAGCCTTTGCGGTGATCCGGATAATCACGGTGGTTGAGTTGTGAACTGGATTATGGATTTAGATACGTCACTGCTGCGTCTTTTAAACGTAGAGTTGACCCATCCGCTCCTCGATCGGTTTATCCCCCTCTTTTCCGATTTTGATGTGTGGAAGATCCCCTTTATCCTTCTTTTGGTAGTCATTGTGATTAAAGAGCGCCTCAAGGGGGTGTTCATCGTCGTGGGCCTTGGGTTAACCATCCTGCTCAGCGAAACAATCAGTACCAAGATAATGAAAGAATTCGTGGAAAGGATCAGGCCGTGCCACCTCCATGAGTGGGTGCGTTTGATAGAGGGTTACTGTCCCGAATCCCCCGCTTTCCCCTCAAGCCACGCCACCAATATCTGTGCAGCAATCACGTTCTTATACTTCTTTTTTCCCCGATGGCTCCTGTTCGTAATGGTTCCCTTAGCCATCCTCGTGGGGTATTCCCGGGTCTACCTCGGGGTTCACTACCCGCTTGATGTCCTCGGGGGGGCGATACTCGGGTTAGGATGTGGGTGGGGGATCTTTTTAGTCTTTAAAACGTTCGTCTTCCCAAGAATCGGCATTGAGGCGAGGCCTGCCCGCGTCACAGCGAAGGAGGAATCTTCAACCAAGAGGCGTAAAAAGGTTAACAAACATTAACTGTCAAAGAGTTTGTTCTGTGGGATGTGATTCTGCTTCAGTTTTGTTGCCTGAGATTAAATAGGCTCACCAGGGTCCGCGGGCACATTTTCTTTTTCCTCGCTCCCCTCTTGTCCGCCTTCGTCTTGCTCCCATTGAGGAAAGATGAGGTGGATAGTATCCAACGGGTCCACGTAGAGTTGCACGGCGCATGCGATCTCATACTGGTCAGCGGTGATGAGCTTTGATGTGAGCATCAGCGAGAGGACTGTCTTATATCGCTCCAAGGCCCTCTTTGGATAGCGGAGGGGGTTATACCTCTGGGGACTTGGTATAATAGCGGCAAGCAGGACACTCTCGAAGAAGTTCAGGTCGGCAGGGAGCTTTCGGAAATAATGCCAGCTCGCCGCTTCAATCCCATAGACGCCAGGACCCCACTCGATAACATTGAGATATAATTCGAGGATTCTGTTTTTACTGAGATGCCTCTCCAATTTCCAGGTGATAACCGCTTCTTTCACTTTTCTTACCAGTGATTTCTTTTTGGAAAGATAGAGGTTTTTTGCAAGCTGTTGGGTGATGGTACTTCCCCCCCGAACAGGTTTGCGCCTTTTGATATTCTCCCAGAGGGCATCCCTTATAGCAGATACGTTGAATCCGTTGTGATGGTAAAAGGTGTCGTCCTCTGCAACGACGACGGCGAATTGGAGATCTGGTGGAATTACGGAGAGGGGGGTCCACTGGGGATTCTTCAGCCCCACAATGAAGGGGATTTGCTTGCCGTTCCTATCTCTTACTAGAAGCGTCCTGTTATAGTGGGGGTTCTTGAGAGGACGTACGTCTGGAAGGGAGTGGACGAGAAACCATACAAGAGCACTGTAGGAGCCAATCAAGACAAGGCCGGCGATCAGATTTTTTTGTGAAAACATGCTCTTTGAAATAACCATGAGATATTATACCGTTACAAAAATATTTCCGGAATCAGACATTAAACCGAAAGTGAATGATATTCCCATCCTGCACCACATAGTCCTTCCCTTCCACCTTCAGCACCCCCTTTTCCCTGGCGGCATGTTCTGAGCCACTGCTCATGAAATCATCAAAAGATATAATCTCTGCCTTGATAAAACCTCGCTCCATATCACTGTGGATCTTTCCCGCTGCCTGTAGAGCGGGAGTCCCTCGGGGTACGGTCCACGCCCTGAGGTCTTCGTTCACCGCGGTAAAGAAGGTTACGAGACCAAGGATATCATACCCTACCTGTATCAACCGTTCGAGACCGGAATCCTTCAGCCCCAATTCGTGGCGGAACTCCTCCCGTTCCCCCTCATTGAGCTGGGCTATCTCTGCCTCCAGCTTTCCGGCGATGATCACCACCACGGCATCCTCGGCCTGGGCCAACTCCTGCAACTTCCTGACATATTGGTTCTGTGCCACTGCCCCCGGATCGTCTACGTTGGCCACATAGAAGGTTGGTCTGGCGGTAAGGAGTTGAAGATCGGGAGGGAGGGTTTTCCCAGCGGCCATAGTCACTGCTTCCGCCCGCTGCCCTTTCTCTAAAACCTCCTTGATCCCCTCCAAGAGACGGGATTCCTCCGCTACCCCTTTCTCGCCCAGTCGGAGGAGCCGATAGAGCTTTTCCAGCCTCCTGTCCACAACCTCGAGATCGGCCACAATGAGTTCGGTATCGACTATCTCCACGTCCCGTCGGGGGTCTATGGTACCGTACGTATGTGCTATATCACCCTCGGCAAAACATCTGACCACATGCGCGATCGCATCCACATTGCGTATATGCGCCAAAAACTGGTTCCCCAACCCCTCCCCCTTGCTCGCCCCCTTGACCAGCCCTGCGATGTCGAAGAACTCCAGTGTCGTCGGGGTGACCTTTTTGGGCTTGATGAGGTGCGCCAAGGTGTCTAAGCGTTTATCAGGAATCGGGACGATGCCGATATTGGGTTCGATGGTACAAAAGGGATAGCTGGCTACCTCGGCCGCCGCTGCCGTGAGGGCGTTGAAGATGGTCGACTTCCCCGCATTGGGAAGCCCCACTATACCGCATCTGAATCCCATAGCCCTCCATTGAAAAGTGTCTCTCGTACTTCTTCATCGGCAGGCGGCATCTGGAGCTCTTTCAGTTCCTCCTTTGCCACCCACCTGACCTCCCGGCATCCTATCGCCGTGGGGGTTCCCGACGTTATCCTGCATTGATAGACCAGTAAGAGGATATTGAAATATCCATAGTGTTTGAACACCACCTGACCTATCTCCCCTATCTCCACCCCTATTCCCAGTTCTTCCCGCAACTCCCGTTTGATACATTCACCGGGCCCTTCATCCTCCTCCAGCGTGCCCCCGGGAAACTCCCAATGAAGACCCCACTCGTCACCCTCCTCCCTTTGTGCCACCACGATATGCGCCCCTTTCGTAATCAAGGCAGCTGCCACGACGAGGGTTTTCATTGAGTGGGTTTCTTTGCGGCCTTTTCTTTTTTGCGCCCCTCTTTGGCCGCTTTTATCTTTTTCTTTGCCTCCTCCTTGTGCTTCGCTTCCTTCTTTCTGACCTCCTTCTTTTTCTCTTTCTTCTTTTCCTCTTTTGTCTTCATCTCCTTCTTCGGTTGCACTTCCATGATCGACCGCTTAACGATCTTCCCTTTGTGTTGAGCGAAATCTACTTTGATATAGACCGTATTGGGGAATACCTTAAAAACCGTCCCTTCCTTTTCTCCATTCCCAAAAGCAAAAGTAATCTTATCACCGATTTTCATCTTATTCTCCTTCCTCAGAAGACCTTGCGCCAGTAGTGGTAGAGAATCTTTTGATACTCCATGATCACCCTCTTCCTGTCCCTCTCTCGTTTCCACCATCCTTCGGGGTTATACGAGTCGTAGGGGGAGGGGATACTGATGACCGTGGCCTTCCCCTTGAGGGCATCCTTGAAAATAAGGTAGGCACGCCTGGAGTGGTATTTGGATGTTACCAAGAGAACAGCCTTATATCCATTCTGTTCTATGAAATTGCTCACCTCTTGGGCCTCATCCCAGGTATTGGTGACCTCCTGCGAGGAGGTCTCGATTGCAGCCAATGGGACCCCGAGTCCTTCGAGGATGATAATGAAAAGGTCCCTGTTTTCCATAATATCTATTTCTTGACGTTTGAGCCCCTCCAGCCCTTCCATTTGTTCCATTCGAGGGACAAAAACGATCTTCGCCAAACCCTTGTTGTAGAGATCTGCACCGCCCCTGGCCCTGATGACCGTGTCGTCCCAATTGGCCGGGATGACGATCACGTCAGCTTGTTGGGGGTCCTGCTGATAGACAAGGTAGCGACCGATGGCTGTGAGGATGTATTGATGTGAGGCGATGAGCTGGATGATGACAAGGGCCATAATGATGAGGAAGATCAGCTTTCCTCTTCTCATCTGTTCCTTTCTCCTCGCCTTTGGATCTATCATTGAGGGTTTTGGTCGTCTCCGCATGGCGTCTTTTTACCTTTTAGCATAGACCGCACTGAATTTCAACTGATCTCAGCAACGGGTAACGTCAACATGTTTGTGTCAGCAAGAGGAACAGGGTACCGGTTCCTTTGGCCAAAAGGCCACCTCCGGGTTGTTGGTTTTCGTAACCGAACACGGCTTATAAGACTCTTTCCATACTGGTACGCTCTGAAAACACCACTATAAGTCTGACTCTTCTTCTCGCCTCCCGGAAGCGTCCAGTGGCTCAAAAGCCCGCTCGGTTAGGAAGAAACAGCCGCATCTGCGTTAAAATAATTTTGTACCAATCCGTCTTCATTCATAAAGTTTTGTTGCCATCGTCGTCATAAATCATCACATACTATCCGTGTACGCTCTGGTTTCCTCCTCGTCTCCTCGCTCTCTAAACAAATCCGGATTGGTATGAACTCACGTTTAATGGTTTGATAAAGAAAGCTTCTACAAACAAAAAAGGCGTTCCATCCGGGACGCCTTTTTTGTTTTCATTGTACTGATTAAGCGAGCTTCTCTTCACCGATCCTCATGCTGTAGAATGAACGATACACAAAGATCAGAGCGACTACGAAAAAGGCAAGGCCGAGGCCTATCTTCAAACCACGGCTTGTCATCGTCACCGCGATCTCTGTGGCAAGCAGGCCGAAGAGCGTGGTGAATTTGATGACGGGGTTCATGGAGACCGAAGAGGTATCCTTAAAGGGGTCGCCGACAGTGTCGCCGACAACGGTCGCTTCGTGCAGCGGAGTGCCCTTTTCTTTCAGGTCTACCTCGACGATCTTCTTCGCGTTATCCCAGGCACCGCCTGCATTTGCCATAAAGATAGCCTGATAGAGGCCGAAGAATGCGATGGCCACAAGGTAGCCGATGAAGAAGTAAGGATCAAAAAAGGAGAGTGCGAGAGCAAGGAAAAAGATAACGACAAAGATATTCACCATACCTTTCTGCGCATACTGGGTACAGATCTTTACTACTTCCTTGCTGTCCTTGATGGATGCTGCCTTTTTTTTGAGGTTGATTTTTTTCTTGATGAAGACAACGGCCCTATATGCGCCCGTTGTGACAGCCTGTGTCGTAGCGCCGGTGAACCAGTATATAACGGCCCCACCCATCAGAAGACCGAGGATGATCTTGGGATTTAC
>Ga0307419_10000104_pt1 | contig 33734 bp, 27 predicted proteins | sample SalMarWE160230MG_2_FD_202512 | JGI IMG/M metagenome (GOLD analysis project Ga0307419, IMG submission 202512) | Salt marsh sediment microbial communities from the Plum Island Ecosystem LTER, Massachusetts, United States - WE1602-30 | ecosystem: Environmental > Aquatic > Marine > Intertidal zone... | reverse complement strand
TATCATCTAATGTCATTTTAACAAGACAATCAGCACATACTGCTCTGGGCGGAAAGTGAACTTTATTGCATTTTGGGCACTTACTTCCAAGAATTTTCTTACTATCTTTCAATTCTTCAAAGAATTTGACAGCAAGTTCCCCAATTGAATAACGGTATGGCAAATCGGTTTTCCACTTAATTTCAAAAATATCTTCGTTTCCTTTTCTTCTTTTACTCATTTTTTTCACCTCAATGGTTCATTTCCTAAAATCATTACTTCAGTCCATAAACTTCCGCCAAATCCCATTGCAAGCGCTTTTTCTACATCTGGGACTTGACGCTTTCCACCACGATCCATGATCTGAATAGCAGCTTCAGCTACTCTAACTAATGCAGTAGCACCAATGGGATTCGTGCTTAAAACCCCTCCTGATGGATTAACGGGTAATTCTCCGCTCATCTGAGTAATCCCTTCATCGAGTAATTTACCTCCATCACCTGGTTTACAAAATCCTAAAGCTTCTGTCCAAGAAAGCTCGCTCCAAGAAGTGGGTTCATATATTTCTGCTACATCCAAATCTTTTATAGGATTTTTTATTCCTGCTCTTTTATATGCTTTTTTAGATGCAATGGTCGCAGTAGGAAGATCATACATCTTGTCATCCGTTCCAAACGTATAATAATGAGCTGTTTCTACTGCGTGAAACCAAGCCGGAGTGTCCGTGATCTTTTTAGCTTCTTTTTCATTTGCAAATATTAGAGCACAAGCACCTTCACTCTGGGGGCAGCAATCATGTAATCTTAGGGGATAAGAGATGACCTGAGAACTCATAACATAATCAATCGTAATATCTGGCATCTGAAGGTGAGCAAAAGGATTATTTGCTGCATTGCTTCTATTTTTAACAGTCACCTTTGCAGCTTGTTCTGGAGTTATCCCATATTTTGCAGAATACATTCCCGCCATTAAAGCAAGGGGACCTAATGCTCCTGCTAATGAGGGTCTTTCCCAAACCGGATCGAATGCCGTGATAATACCAGTCGTGGCACCTCCTTCATTCAATTTTTCCCAACCTACAACAAGAACTTTATCATATATTCCTGAAGCAATATTATGATAGCCACAAATTGCTAAAGAACTTCCCGTAGTTCCCCCTGTCGCAATTTTTACCACTGGTTTTAAATACCCTGGAGCAGCATCAATCCCAGTCCATAACTCAGAGAAATTGATGCCTTCAAAGTGATCCATTTAGTATTTAATATCGATGTGATATCAAATATTACCAATTATGATAGCATCAATGTCTCCGGGTTCTAATTCTGCATCCTTAAGAGCCATATCAACTGCTTCATAGATCATTTCTGGGATATTAACATCTCTTCGCTTACTCCTAAATTTAGTTTGTCCTATTCCAACAACTGCTACCTCTTGTTTAGGCAAATTTTTTCACCTCTTTTAAACACAAATGTAGAGTCAATATTTTTCATATTCATAAATTAATATCTTATGTTATTTTATATAACAATTACCATTAGTACAAAATAGATTGAATAATAATGTAAAAGTTATTTCTAAATCAAATAAGATCAAGATATAATAACCTCTAGAACAATTTTACCTCTCTGAAAGTTATATCTCGAGGTTTTGTTAATCTTCAGGATTTGGTTTGATAATATAAATTATATTTGATAAAGGACCAAATTTAAGGGTATTAAATCTCGTATATAATTTTTTTTTTTAGTATAATCAATTCCATATGCTATTCCATACCTTACAGTCGAAATTCTTAAATCTTCTCCAATTTGACCCGTTAATTCGTCAAATGCAGTTTTTTTTTCAATTTTCTTCACTTCGATAGCAACTTGATTACCTACAGATAAATCTATATGACCACCAGCAAGTTCTTTATTCAACATTATATTCGGTAACTTTGGTTTTATCAGATTAAAAAGAAACCTATTAAAGTCTTTTTCATCAATTAATTTATCCCTCGGTATTGACTTTAAATCTATTTCAGTGTTTAAAATTTTAATTAATTTATCCCAAGTTTTTCTTGATTCCTCAAAAATATCAATTCCTTTATTATTAAATTGGTATTCCCCATATGCTAAACTGTAATTGCGCAATTTAATAAGAGTGCGATAGATCTCTGACTGTCGAGTGTTTAAGATTAAATAATCGGAATAATTATAAACATCATACAAAAAAGTTGAAAATGTTTCATTCTCTTTTTGATATACCCATGTAAAATATCTTAATATAAAAGCTCTGAAACCAATTAACTTTAAATTTTTACTACTTTTATTACTAACAGTTTTATTTAGAAATAAACTAAGCCTTCCTTGAAGATCAGCATATATTTCAAGCCTATTATTATTTACAATTTCTTTTTCAGTTAAATAGACTTTTTTTAATTTATCTATTTTATTCTGGATCAATGGTTTGAAGTATATAATATTAAAATAAATGAAAGAATCAAATTTTAACTCTCTTTGGATTAAACTTATAAAATCTGGCTTAATATCCCCTAAAGTAAATAACGCTATAAGAAAGTCAAAGATGTCTTTCTTATTATCATAGTAATAATTAATGAATTTAATATAGTTAACTTCTGTATTAGAAGAATATATCTCAACTCTGAAAAAAAAAAAATGTTCTTGATTCCTTCTCACTTTACTCTTTATATGAAAGATTTCTAAAGTAACATTGACTTTATTTGGTAAAATTACTTTTTGAAGATGTTTTTTTAAAGTTTTATTACCTCTATTTATTGGCCATATTTTTATCAACGAGTAGACCTCGATTGTATCAAAGCATTCAGTGAAATCATATGAAAAAAGCCATTTGGGTTTATGTTCTTTGGTGAAAACTAAATCTTCATTAAAAACAATAGGTATGTAAATAATCAGCGAATTTGGATTTTCAAACAATTTTATACACTAATATTAATAATAAATCTTACTTATTTATATTTAGAGAGGTAAGGTTGGTAGGTTCAAATCCTACCTAACAATAGTTTATTATTGTTAGTAAGAGCATAACCTTACCCCTTTTTTATTAGATTAGATTTATGTAAGTCTTTGTGATATCTGGTTCACGGTTATTCCTATTTTCTTTATCCTCCCAGCAAAATACTATATAAGATCAAAAAAAAATGATAACGAATTTATTTTTGAGGAATACATTCTTTTATTAATACAATTAATCTTTCTAAATTCTTAGTATTATCTTCAGGTGCTAGACTCGGGGCTTGTTTTGTTAAATTAGAGTAATAATTTTCATTTTTACCACTTAATTGAAATTGATATGGTTGATCTCCTGATAGTATAAAGAATTGGATTGTTAATAGGGATTCCTCTCCTTCTTCCTGAAATTTAAAACTAGGTTTAATTGGACTATTTGAGGGTATAACCTTAAATGATCCTTCAATGAATTCAGTTAATTTTAAATGTCTATACAACCTCATTATAGTCTTTCTTTTCAATTTAGGATCTTCCTTAATCCTATCAAATTGCTTAAGATCTTCAATAACTAAATTTAATGGATTCCTAAATCTTTGAACAAAGATCCTTCTTATTGAATATTCTAAATAATAAATTGCTAAAGAAATTAAAAATCCAATCAAATAGAAGCTAGTTATGAAAATATTATTTTGGAATAATCCTGATAAAAAAAGAGTTCCAAATATACTCATAAACATTATTAATATGGTTTTTGTTTTAGATTCCGCCATTTTATTCATTAACTATATAGAAGTTTATTTCTCGATAATTATATGCTAATTAAGGTATTTATAAATTCGTAATAAAAACAATATATATCTCTACCATTCTCTCATTCTCTTCCTTTTTCTTACTAAACTATCTGGATAACTAGCTATCATTTTATTGAATAACTTTGGACCTAAACTCAAACCCCAAGCTGAACCATACGCTGATTCACGATACGTAATTTCATAAGATATTACCAAAAAATATATTTAAAATAGTTTTTTAGAAAAAGAAAAACTAAAAATAATCAGACTTGAATTAATAAATACTTTCTCTCTCACACTATTAATACTGAGATATTTATTAATATTATTAAATAAATTTTAAAATTTAGAGTAACCTTAAGTGGATTATGACTGGCAAGAATAATTTAAAAGATATTTTATTAAAAATTGTAGGCTACTTTCTTATCGCTTTTCAATATTTACCAAATTCTTCAATTTGGTTTGGAATAATGAGTCTTCCTTTAATCAGTTATTTTTTTTACTTTTTTCAAAGACCTGAAATATTATGGTTAGAACTCACAAGTTACCTCCAATCGATAGGTTTTTATATCACTCTATTAGGATTCGTCTTATTTATTTATTCTACTATTTCTTTAATCAAAAATCGAAAAAAACTATTTATAAATGGTCCTTATAAATATATTCGTCATCCTCAATATGTTGGGATTATTATTATGACGTTTGGTTTAACTTCACTCAGTTTGGATGCATACCCTATAAATCCTTTTTATCCTCTCTACCCCATTGAATTTTTTCCAAAATCCGGGATACTTTTTATTTGGATTGTTGAAGTCCTATTGTATATTATATTAGCAAAAATCGAAGATTTTTCTTTAAAAAATAAATATGGCGAAAAATATTTGGATTATGCTAGGAATGTCCCATTCATGTTTCCATTCTTGAATATATTTAATGAGAGAAAGAAATCCTACAGCAATATCTAATTTTTAGTGAAAAATTAGAAGTCTCTCTTTATTTAAATAGAATATAAAATATTAAACAATAGCAAAAATTTATCAGAAAATATTTAATATTTAGGTGAAATCAGTATTTTTTTGAGACAAAAAAATTTGAAAATAGTATTATTAATCCTCCTAACGTTATTCATACCATTCTTATTTGAGGAGAACATTAATATTATCGCTTCTTATTCAGGAGAAAATACAACAGCGAAGAACTTTATACCTTTGGAGAGTCGTTTTATTGAAGAAAAATTAGAGATGAATATTTTTGGGTAAGTCCAAAAACTTTTAAGTCCTACGGACGAAAATCCAATCCAACGAGATGAAGAAGGGAATTTACTACTTATTCATAATAAGAAAGGCTTTGTAGATATAAAAATTGATTCTCGATTTGGAAAATATAATTTTTGGGATCTTGAAGTCAAACAACAAATATTTTATGATCTAAATGATCAAAAGATAGCGAGATATGAAATTGAAGATCCATTACAAGGTTTTTTTAGTGAATTAAGAGTAATTTCCTCAATTCTTTCAATAAATATTGCGTTTGATAACGGAGTTTATCAATTTAATTATGATGGAATATTAGAAATAGATAATAGAGTTTTTAATTTAACTCCATTAATTACTCCAGAAATTAATCGCTTAGAGATTGATTTATCAATTACTGACGATATCAATATTGATGAAATTATCGAATGTATAGAAATTTTTCAACAGAATTCTTTAATAATTGATAATAAGAAGTATCTTGAGACTCAGAGTTCCCAATCACCATTAGCAGCAATCACATTCACTGATTATGGACTTGTTCATGAAAATTGGATTAAAGAAGAAGGTTGGGTTGGTTCAGCAGACTTTAGCTGGTTGCATACTTACTTAAAAGATAACACAGGAATAGATATAGGTGTAAGGCGCTATCATGGTTATGAGTCTCAAGTAAAGAGTGATTTACAGTTCTATAACAAGGATTATGTTGAGGGAGGTCATGGTTATGTTCGTAATGTATTAGCTTATCAAATGGTTACACATGGCGGAGATGATTATGGTAAAGATGAGTGGTACTTATATACTCATGTATTTAATCAGTGGTTATGGTTTACTTGGTGGACGTGGGAACAGTTAGGTACTATATACCCTTCAGAAATCGAGAATCTTTGGTATCACTTATATGATCCCCTTAATGATATAGAAATCGATGTATATCCTACCAATACGATAATATTTGCAATGGTCTGTCATGGATTCTATGATAGTCCTGATAGTATGGCTAATGCATGGTATGATAATGGAGCAGAAGCTTTTATCAGTGCAATTATTAGTATTCCAGTTGTGGGTTCTGATGATTTTAATCTTGCATTTTGGGAAGAACTCTGCGAAAATGGAGGAACTGTTGAAGATTCCACAATAGCTTTGTGTGATTATTATAATAATCATATTGGGAGTGGATGGAATTTAGGAGATGAGTGGAGAATTTTAGGCAATGAAGATGCTACAGAACCATAAATTTTAATCAAGCTTTTTTTTTATATTAATTCTTTTTGAAGAAATTAACCAATTCACATCTGACTTTGGACAAAGCAAAAAGAAAGTGCTGTATTGTGTTGACTCTAAAATGATTCATACTTAGCTGATCTTCTAAAATAAGTGGGATTATTAAATAAAAATTAGTAATTTATAATTGAATATACTTTATTTTAACCAATGTTACCTATGAGGATCGCGTCAATATCCTTCGGTTCGAGCTGAGCATCATCAAGAGCCATTTTAACAGCTTCGTATATCATTTCAGGGATGTTTACATCTCGTCTTTTACTTCTAAATTTTGTTTGACCAATTCCTACTACAGCGGCATGATTTTTTGGCATCTTTTTAGTCCCCTCCAAAAATTAATACACAATTTCCTTGAGAACATATTCCATTCATCCCATGTGCTAAACCGAGCTTGGCATCGTCAACTTGGCGTTTTTCAGCGTTTCCCATTAGCTGTGATGCAATTTCTGCAACTCTGATTAAGCCATTTGCCATTGTTGGATTACTAGATAAAACTCCTCCAGACTTATTTATTGGAAGTTGAGATTCAAAATGTTCATCAATAAATTTTCCTCCTTTTCCTTTATCACATAATCCTAATGCTTCATATATCATTAATTCGTGAAATGAAAACGCATCATATACTTCAAACACGTCAATCTCATTCAGAGGATTTGCAACGCCCGCCATTTTATATGCGGTTTTGGCTGCTAATTCCAAACCAATAAGATCTGTCATATTTCTATGACCTAAATAATATGCATCTGTACAACTTCCATATCCTTTTAACCATACTGGTGTATCTGTAATCTTTTTTGCTTTCTCTTCACTTGTTAATAACATCGCTACAGCTCCATCTGAAAAAGGTGGTAAATCTAACTCTTTTAATGGATATGCCATCATTTTTGATTTTAGCACGTCATCAATCGATACTTCCTTTTGTAAATGAGCATATGGATTGCTAAGAGCATATTTTCTATTCTTTACCGCAACCTTGGCAGCTTGTTCTTCAGTTATTCCATATTTATTCACGTACATGTTTGCCATTAATCCTGCAGACGAGATTTGATCTAATCCCAAATGCCTTTGATAGTAGGGATCAAATATCGAATTGTTAACTAGGTATTGGTTTACCTCTGAACATTTACAATGTGAAACCACGAGAACAGTATCATAGGAACCCGATAAAATTCGCATGGCACCATATACAAATGCAAAAGCACCATCTCCGGAAACACGAGACTCTCCCTTTCTTACCGAACCCACTGCATCTTGAATCGCCATGTTTGCAATCGTTCTTCCATCATTGAAATCATTTGAACTAGTAATTACACAGCCAATATCATCATTAGAAATTCCTAAATCATTATGGAGTTGCTTTACAACTTCAAAAACTAATTCTGATATAGTTAAATCAATTTTATCTTCTTCATATTTAGTTTGAGCACAACCAACTATAGCTACTTTATCCATTTTTGATATCCATGTTTTTAATTTTTAAATTTTTATAATGAATTATTATTATATTGAGTAAATGATATTTAAATAGTTTTAAACCAATTTAGTTGATAAGTTCTCCTCCTCTAACAATGTGATCTGTTTTAAAATTTAAATAGAAAGATGATTAATTTTAATTCAATATAATCATAATTGAATATTAATTGAAAATTCAAATGAAGTGAAAATAAAAATGTCGGAATCAAATCCAGAAAATAAGTTGGTCATTTCAGCAGCTCTAGCTGGTGCAATTACAACTAAAGATAATAATCCAAGTGTTCCTTATACAGCAGAGGAATTTGGAGATGAAGCAAAAAAGTGCTATGATGCAGGTGCAGCAATAGTTCATATCCATGCACGAGATCCAGAAAAAGGTAATCCAACACATGACTTAAACCTAATAAAAGCCGTATTGGAAAATATTAAATCAAAAGCTCCTGATGTAATTATCAATTTAAGTAGTGCTATTAGCTCAGTAGCTACAGATAAACAGAGAATAGCACCGGTTCAAACCTTCAAACCGCCTTTAGCTTCTCTAAATACAGCATCTATGAATTTCGCTGTTGGAGATTACCGCACTGGAAAAGTTGGTATGGGTGCTGGTAATATTTTTGAAAATACCTTTAAAACGATAGCAAAATTTGCGAAAGAGATGAAAAAAGCGGGAACGAAGCCAGAAATGGAAATATATGATCTAGGTGGCCTATATAACATGCTGTTTCTTAACAGATCTGAAGGTGATTTTACTCAACCACTCCACTTCCAGTTTGTTTGGGGCGTACTCGGAGGAATTCCTTTCAATCCAAGGAATTTTTCCTTAGTATTAGATCTAATACCTCCAAAGGCTACATGGAGTGTTTGTGGAGTTTCTAAGCAACAATTTCAAGCGGGTTTATGTGCTGCAGCTTTAGGGGGTCATATTCGCGTGGGTTTAGAAGATAATACACGAGTAATTACAGGCGAGTTAGCTAAAGGAAGTTACGAGCAAGTAGCTTGGGCTAAGAAAGTTGCTGAGATCGCAGGACGAGAGATCGCACAAGGTGATGAAGCGAGAAAGATCTTTCATTTAAAGAAAGAACATGTAACATTATAAGAATTAGATTGAATTTAGATTCAAATTCCCACACATTTTTTTTTATCTTATTTTTTTAAAGATATTGACTACCATTAAGTGAAAGCTTCAATTAATTGAATTATGATTCTACCTAAAGAAAATTAGTTAAAAATTAATTTTCCAATAAATTTTTCTTGCGAATATATTCATCTTCTGAAATCTCTCCATTAACAAATTGGAGTTTAAGAATTTTCAATGGATCATCATCGCTTTTTTTTCCTAATCTGTCTTCAGATTGTTTCAACGATTCAGCAATAGACATCTTTATTAACATACTTAACTGATTATTTAATCCCGCTTCAAAAACTTCAAGTTTTGCGTTTAACATTTTTTTCGCTAATTTCCCTCCCCCCATTTTTTTACCCGCAGTAATCATTTCAATATCAAGATCTAACGATACTTCAATGCCATACGGTTTCTGTTCAAAAAGTACAGGAAATTTTACTTCCATGCTCGTTGCCGGTAATAACTGAAACTTAGTTTTCCTCTCTTCACGAGGACCTATTTCAATAATCTCAATAATGGCACCTCCTTCTGAAAAGGTTCGTGCTGTGAAATTCTTAATAAAATGCTCGAAAAATATGTTAAAATCCACGGGAATTTCTTTAATAGCTTCAACAATAAAAACCATATAATCACCATCATATTATTTTAAAAAATAAACACTATACTCTTATAAAAATATAACTAATTTCTCCTAAATAAAGATAAAATCATCTTAAATATCAAAAACAGATTAATTATGGTTATATACTTGTTTAAAGTGTATAGAAAATCCTTGTTTAATTAAAAAAAAGAAAATAGAATAGTATTAATATGTAAATCCTTCAGGAAGTTCTGATTCTGATGTTCCTTCAACAACGAATCTAAGGTCAGTAATTGTATAAGTAGGTGATTTGGTATTAAAAATAGGTACTACTCTTTTATCAATTTCAGGTTCTCCTACTGCTAAGACACTCATGAGGATTGTTACTACTCCTTCAAACTCTACATTTATGAATTTTATAGGTATTGGAAGAGAATTAAATGCACCAGACCTATGAGTGATAATGTAGGAATGAATTTTTGCGGTCTTTTTTGCCAAATCCGTCATATCAATGACAGTATTTTTCCTTAAGCAATCAGGACAATAGATCCTGAAAGGTTGATAAATTGATCCTTTTGTATCACATTTCTCATTATCACATCGGGTTGCCATCAATCTTCCCTTTCCCAAACTTTCGAAAAAAGGTGCTTCTCCGCCGTAGGAATGGATATATGTCATATCACGAGGGTTGGTAACACCAGCTAATTTCCCAGTATCCTTATTAAATATTGGTTGATTAGCCTCTGGAATATGAAATACACCTCTTGGCTTATATCTTCCATTCACAATATCAACAAATCCTTTTTCATTTTCTGTTTTAGGCATCTTTTAATCCTCCTTAAGTAAGTTATTTGGATCCATTAGTATTGTAGCAGTAACATGCGAACCAACTCCAGCGTGACTTATTGCTAAACCTCGTTTAGCATTCTTTACTTGCAAACTAGTCCAATCATCTGGTTTTTCACGACTAAATGCATCCCATTTCTCTTGAGGTTCATGTATTTCATTCCAGCGATTCCATATATGGTATCCAATCTCTGCGATTTGCATTAAACCCGTAGCTCCCACAGCATGCATGCATCCTATTAATCCTCCACTTAAATTACTTGGTAATTTACCTTGTTTTTTGGTGTGTGGATTGATGAGATAAGCATCTCCAGATTCAATATAATCTCTCCCTTCACCATAAGGACGCAATCCTACATCTTCATAAGATTGAATATCGCTAATGGTAAATGCATCGTGAAGTTCAATCACATCAAGATCTTCAATTGGGTCTTTAATTCCTGCCATTCTATAAGCATAATATGACGCCATTCTAGCTGCTAAAAACCCGGTGAATCCTGGATATCTATCCGATCCTGGGAATCTCGTACTTAGATCTTTATAGGTTTCTGGTGTTTCATTTGGCAATAGCGGAATTGTCATGTTTCTTCTGTCAGCAACTCTTAAAGTATGGCTTCCTGCACCTATATAAATTCTAAGGGGATGATCCGTAATTTCATAAGCCGTTTTTTCATCACATACAATACCACAAGCAGAGCCAACGCTCATCAAACAACAATCTAATACCCGAAGTGGATGGGCAACAATTGGCGAGTTATTTACGTCTTCAACAGTAATCTTCATTGGTCCATGAGCATGGGGATTCATGCGTGCATATCCACGATTTTTTACAGCAATTTCTGACATTGTATCTCGAAAAGATTGTTCCTCCTTTCCAAATATTTTCCAATATCGTTGAGCCATTACTGCATAATAACCCGTGTAAATATGTCCTAAAGGAGTTTCCCAATCCTTATCTGCAGCAGCAGAAATAAGATGGTTGCCCTCGTCTGTGGGTACTTCATCCATGCGTTCCCAACCAAGTGCTAGTGCACAATCACTATATCCAGAAGCTACAGTTTTTACAGCCTCCCACATAGTAGAACCTCCCGTAGCACCCCCTGTTTTCACGCCTATATTCCCTAAGGGATCCAAGCCAAGCCTATCATGGATCACAGCTTCTCCTAGAAGTTGATCTCCAAAATGATCTGCAAAATGACCATAATAACATGTGTGTATGTAACTCTTTAGTTCTGAAGGTGTCATGTTAACAAAATCGGCAGCAGCGGTAAATGCTTGAATGCATAATTCTTCAGTTCTAGTTTCAGGGAATGCTCTATCGAATTTAGACATTCCTACAGTAGCTAAATAGACAGGGCGCATCAACTTAGGAATTTTTAATTGTTTATCGCTAAATTTTATCATTTTTTACACTTTAAGTTTATTTTAAATGTATAATTAAATCTATTTACTACTAGATTTGATATTTTAATATTAAGAAGCTTTATGATTAAAACTTACCAATTAATTCTGAATTATTAGTGGGAATAAATTCCAACACTCGTATCAAGGTAAATTTATTATTTCAAAAAAATGTATGATCTATCATGGATACTAGAATCGCTGAATTCAGCAAGATCCGTATTTCGAAATATGTACCTGAATTGGATTTACTAAATAATCCCGTATTAAACGCTCAGGAAAAGGAGTTTCTGGCAGAATTATATAACTTTATCGAAAAAGAACTTGATACTGAACTTAGAAAATTAGAGGAACTAAATTATATTGTCGAAGAACCAACCCAAGATAAAAAGAGAGACCTTGTCGTTAACATAATGAAAAAGTTATCTGATAAAGGCTATTACTCAACAATTTTAAACGAAAGTGAACATGAAGTTGGTAGAATCACTCGAAATGCTTTAATTGCATATGCATTATGTGGTGGCAGATGGAGCGAGTATAGTGAGAGGTATATAGCAGGAAATTATAGTATTGAAATGGGAAGGCTTGCAGGTGGCACTTTATATTGCAACCCCGTGAATTATGCTTCAAACAATTCTCAAAAAGAGAAATTTTTAGTTCCCGTTGCCAAAAATGGTCAAATAGGAGCATCCGCAATGACTGAATTTAATGCAGGTTCAGATATTTTCCGAATGGAATTGGCACTCCACGAGAGAGATGATAAAATCATTGCAAAGGGAAAGAAGCTTTTTATTACTAATGGAATGATCGCTGATTACATCATCTTATACGGTCGTTTAAATAATGGTCAGTTAAGCGCAATTGTGGTTGACACTGAACATCAACAACTTAAAGATTTTAGGAGTACTAGAATCAGCACTTATGGAATGACCGATGCATTCGTCAGTAGATTAATATTTGATAGGGTAGAAATTCCTAAAGAAAACTTATTAAGAGGTCACGGATTGGATATTGCATTTCACCAATTAACTGAAGAACGACTAGTAATCAGTGCAGAAGCATTAGGTGATACAATGAAAAAGCTACTCTATTCTCACGCTTATGCATTACAAAGAATACAATTCGAACGCAGACTCCATCAATATCAAGTGATTCGATTTCCAATCTCCTCCAAGATTAGAGAATTAAATTTATTGTTTTCGGCGCTTATTCAATATGTAAGACAATTAGATAAAAATCCAGAATTAGCTGGTTCAAAATTAATGGCAGCCAATGCTATGGGATTAAAAATCAGTGCAACGGAATTAGGATTTGAGAGCGCTATTCATTGTTTCAGAACTTTAGGAGGAAGAGGATTTACAAGACAATACGCAAACGAAATAGGTCTAATGGATCCCTATTGTATGGTTCATGGTGGAGGATCGAATTATGTCTTAGAAGATAGCGAATCAAGAAGATTTTTCAAGTTTAAACCATCACGCAATGAATTGGAGGATTCAATACCTCGAATTGACTATTAGATTAAATGAATACAAATTTTCTTTCAAAATTTATAACGAGATTACATTTAAAACAGAGTTACTATAATTCATCACCGATTAAATTATTAAATATCTTTATAGATTATATAATGAAGATGGATCAATATCAAGTCTTTGACCAATTTAATATCACTCCTTTAATAGAACAATTTAAAGGACTAACAATTGAAGAACTTTATCCCAATCATCAAATTGTTAAAAATTCAATGGGTCAGTTCATGGAAATCATATGGGAAAATGTTGATATTCCCCAAGATCTCAATCTAAAGTCTTCTAAAAAATCCATAATCTATAACCTAAAAACAGTATATTATATTGGTGAAAATATTGAAAAGCGATTAAAAAATCGTGGAGTTAAGTCACTCTATGATTTAAAACACACGATTAAATATGGAAAACCCGCAAACGAATTATTGAAATTTATAAAAGAAAAAGATTACCCTGCATTGCTTAATAACCACTGTATATATGATATTGATACCACCTTTTGCTTTAATTTGAAGGATTTTTTATTTCTTGATATTGAGACTTTAGATCTTTATGATAGTCCCATGATAATGATTGGATTAGGATATTTTATCAATTCATCCTTTGAAATTCATATTTTATATGCTAGAGATGTAAGTGAAGAGATTGCAATTTGCGAGCATTTAAAGAATTGCGTATTTCCAAACTTCAAGAGTTTTGTGACATTTAATGGACGTTCTTTTGATATTCCATATATGGCTAATCGGTTTCTCTACTATTATAATAGTAACCCTATGATTAGGGATAATGATAAACCTTACGATTCAATTAATACCATTTATCACCATATTGATTTATATCATAATTGTCGCAGGAAATTTAAAGGTTTATATGAAAAATATAGCCTAACCCACATGGAAGAAAAACTGCTTGATTTAAAAAGAGAAAATGAGATGCCTAGTAGCCTTATCGGATTTAGTTATAGAAAATATCTTCAAGATCCTGATAGATATGTTGGATTAATGAAAGAATGCATTGATCACAATTTTTTTGACGTATATTCAATGCCTCTGCTTCTTCAAAAATTATTGGCAAAATAATTAATATTTCTAAAATTGTTTTATGTGATTTATAATGTATAAACCGCAAAATAATTATGACAGTACGTTAAAATCCTGTCAAACCATAATTAAGAAATTAGGGGATATAGAAAACGTAATTAAAAAGAAATCTTGTCTTTTAGGATTTGATGGATATGTTGATTCACTCTATTCAGTAGTTCAGAGCAGAAAGAGCGCAGATGAATGGACTAAAATGAACACGTTGAAGAAATTTGGAGAGTTACTTATAGATGTCGCCGGGAGTTCGGCAAATGTTGAGAGAGTGTTAAAAAAAAGAATTTTTGGTGGATTTGCCCCTAATACATGCAGAGCTATCAACGCATTAGGAGCAAAAGTCTACCTGATAGCTGCTTTAGGTTATCCGAAGATTAACGAATTGTACATCCCTTTACCTAATGTTCAATCAATCGCTATAGCTAATCCAGGTCAGACTTTAGGGTTAGAGTTTGATGATGGCAAAGTAATGATTACTGATTTTGAACCAATCCTTAATATAACTTGGAAATCGCTTTTGAATATTTTAAACTTAGATGATATAATTCAAATGATTGATAAATCAGACATCTTGGGTTTTGGACACTGGGCTTTAGTGCCAAATTTGAATGACATATGGAAGCATTTTTTGACTGATCTTTTTCCTTCAATATCGAATCTGAAAAATAAACTCTTTTTTGTAGATATCGCTGATATTAGAAAACGATCAGCAAATGATATAAATGATTTAATTAGCGTTTTACAAAAAATTAATGATCAAGTTCCTGTACTGCTGAGTGCAAATGATCAAGAAGCACTGTATCTTTCAAGAGTCTTACCCAATATTGGAAATTTAGAAAAATCTAATATGAGCGATTTTATTGAATGTGGAAAGTCAATAAATAGAGAAATAAATCTGTCCTATCTGGTGATTCACTCACCTCATTTTGCCACAATTTCTACAATAGAGGATCATTATTGGATTACTGAAGGGTTCACATCAAAGCCCAAATTTTCTGTTGGTGCTGGAGATCATTTTCACTCGGGAACAGTTTTAGGTTTATCCAGTGGTCTCACACCTCCTGAAGCTATTCTTATGGGTAATGCTCTCACGGCTATTTTTGTGAGAACTGGAAATTCTCCGAACTTTACTCATTTATCTCAATTCATAGCTAGATACATAGAATTTATTACGAGCGATAATCCTAATTTTCCCTAAGAAAATTACTTGATTTATTATAACAAAAAACCAATTATATCGATAATAGAAACATTAAGAAACCTTATTTACATTCCAGAATTTTTAAAATATGGTTAAAATGATAGATTTGGAAAAAAAATTATTTGATCAATCATGGACTTTCAAAAATAGAGAAAAAATCGTCCATAAAATGCAAAGTAGCCAATATGACGTTGCGATCATAGGAGCTGGGATTACAGGATCAGGCATTGCAAGAGAAGCAGCAATGAGGAACTTGAGCGTTGCGATAGTTGATATGCAGGATTTCGCAGCTGGTACTTCATCAAGAAGCACAAAGTTAGCACATGGTGGAATTAGATATATTGCTCAAAATGAAAGGGATTTAGTCAAGAGCGCTACTCGTGAAAGAAACTGGATGAGGATTCAAATACCCCATTTAGTTAGACCAGTACCGTTTTTTTTACCAATTATAGAAGGAAGTAAATATAAGAAACGTGATTTTCAAGGGCTCACTAAAATTTATGATTTTTTAAGTGATGATCAATCAGAGTTTAAAAATTTTAAAAAAAGTAAAACCTATAAAGCTGAAGAAATCTATGAGCTTGAACCAAAATTTAATAGAAAGGGTCTTCAAGGTGGTGTAGTATACTACGATACAAACATTGACGATGCTCGTTTGACTATTGAGGTACTTAAAGAAGCAATGGTTAGAGGCGCTGATGTATTAAATTATTGTAAGGTCACTGATTATATTAAAAGTAATAACAATATAGTTGGAATAAAATGCAAAGATGTAGAAAATGATTCTAAATTTGAAATTTCAGCTCGATTGGTAGTAAATGCAACGGGTATATGGGCTGACAGTTTAATAGAAAATTATCCTGATACCATTCCAAAGCCATTAATTAGACCAACTAAAGGAGTCCACCTATTATACAAGCGTGAAAATATAGGAAATAATATGGCAAATGGTCTTTATTCAAGTATAGATAATAGATATTTTTTTGTTATTCCTAGAAATGATAAGTATACACTTGTAGGAACAACTGATACAGATTATCAAGATGATTTAGAAAATCCCTTTTGCACTAAGGAAGATGCTGATTACTTAATCAAATCACTAAAAAATTACTTCCCAAATGCTGAACTTGATTATAAAAACATTCTCTCTACTTATGCTGGTATAAGACCATTGGTAATGCAAAAAGGGAAACCAGAAAGTGAAGTATCTAGAAATCACATAATATTTTTCTCCCCTGATGGATTACTAACAATAACGGGTGGTAAATTGACAGAATGGAGAGCGATGGCTGAAGATCTGTTCATAAAAATTGAAGAGAAGAAGATCTTTTCAAACGTCAAGAGAGAGCCATACTTTAGTAGACAAGAGTTTATCATTGCACTTACCAAGGAAGAGTGGGAAAAGTATTTAAAACGCTCAGGTATAAACCTAGGAAAAGATATTTCTGACCATCTTTATCAGCAGTATGGAAAAGGAGGGATCAAAATAATAGAACTGATTAAAAGCGATAACTCCTTAATGGAAAGATTAATTGAAGAGAATAACTTCATCAAAGCAGAAATTGTATATACTTTACGTTATGAATTCACTCCGCATTTAATTGATGTATTTTGTCGAAGAACTGAAATGGCTTTATGGATAGATCATAGAAGAGCATTAGAAGCAGCTAAAAAAGTGGCAAGTATTATGCAAAAAGAATATTCTTGGGATGACGAAACAAAAAATAACGAGATTGATCAATACATAGAATATGTTCGCAAAGCAGTTTCATTTATTCATTAAAATCTTCAAAATAACATAACTTGATACATAAATTAATATGAACAGCTCAACATGATCTCAAATTGAGTGAATATTTTAATAATATTTAATTATAAAAAAAGAATTTTATTTTTATTTTATTCCCATTTTATCTAACAACTTGTATAAACCTACTTTTAGAAAATCAGTTATCACAAAGAATCCTAAAGCGTAAACCCAAACAAAAATTGCTAATCCCCAACCCATTGCTGGTAGTAATAATCCATAAACGGTGATTAAAGTAGCTATTATTTGTGTTACAATTATTGCGATGAACAATATTTTCTTAGGCTTGATTGACCAAAAAGGGCCTTTAGTACGAGCAACAAAGATTGTCAAATGTCCTGCTACTGATAGCTTCAAATAAATAAAAGATTGGAGTAAGATTGGACTTAAATGAAAGATATTTAATCCAATGAATAGAATTAAAAAAGAAGAAACTACCCCAAAAATTCCTAAAAAGGTGGCAACCAGTAAGAGCCTCTTCATATTCCAAGTGAGAGGTTCATTTTGATATCTGACGTTATCATAAGAGATTGTCATAATAGGAATATCATTGAGAATTGCAAGCAATACGATCATTAAGGCAGTAACGGGATAAAAATTAAAGAAAATAATCGATAATGCAATGAAAAATAAGATTCTAATCGTCTCAGCAATACGGTACGTGGAATAATTAGTCATTCGTTGAAATATATTTCGACTTTCCTTTATTGCATCAATTGTTACCGAGATACCTGGCTTTGTAAGTACAATATCAGCTGCAGATTTTGCAGCATCGGTCGCTCCAGCAACAGCAATTCCAACATCCGCTATCTTTAAAGCTGGAGCATCATTTACACCATCACCAGTCATGCCAACAATGTGTTCTTTTTTCTGAAGGAGTTGTACGAGGTGGTGCTTATGTTCAGGAAAGAACTGGGCAAATCCATCAGCATTTTCTACAGTGTTCTCTACTTCCCCATTTACTTTTTCTAGATAATCGTTTGCGGTTATAATGTTCGTACCCAAATTAACTTGTTCTGATATTTGTTTCGCAATAGCTATATGATCCCCAGTAATCATTTTGACATTAATTCCCATTGATTGAGCCATCTTTATTGTTTCGGCTGAATCTTCTCGTGGGGGATCAAATAAAGCAATTAACCCTACAAAACTCCATTCATCATGACCATTTGTTTTAGCCACTCCCAAAGCTCGATATCCTTTAGATGCAAAACTATCTACATAATGATTTACCATCTCACTAGCACTGTTATCTAATAGCAAAGATAGAATAACTTGAGGGGCTCCTTTTGACACCTTAAAACATTCAGTACTAGATATTTTTCTTTCTTGGTCTATATTACATATGGTTTCAATTTCTACTTCAGTTCGTTTGATGATTGGATCAAATGGCTTAAATTTTAATACATTATATAGCCCTAAATCATTTTTTGTAGAAGAAAATGTTCTCAACTTATTTATAATTGCAGTATCAATCGGATCTTGATTCTCTTCTTTAGAAGCTAAAGTAGCATATCTTAATACATCTTCTTCAGTATAGTTTAAAAAGGGGATTACTTTACCAATTGTAAGTTCATTTTTTGTTATGGTTCCTGTCTTATCACAACAAAGTACATCAATGCTCGCCAATTCCTCGATCGCTACAAGTTTACTGACAATTGCTTCTTTTTTGCTTAATGTTATAGCTCCAATCGCCATTGTAACTGAAAGTACTGCTGGTAGAGCAGCAGGAATACCAGCTACTGTTAAGATTAGAGCAAATTGTAAGGTTTGTAGAATGTTTTCGTGCCTAATTGTAGCAATTACAAAAATTACTAATACGATAACAATAGCTAAAGTAATTAAATAATTACCGATCTTCATTATTGCTTTCTGAAAATGGCTTCTTGTTTTTGATGAATTCATTAATTTTGTTGTTTTTCCAAAATAAGTATTTAATCCCGTACCAGTAACAACACCAACCATCTCTCCTTGTTTAATAATTGCACCCGCGTATTCTGCATCCATAAAATGCTTTTCAACAGGTAAAGATTCTCCAGTCAAAGTAGATTCATCTACTAATAAATAATCTCCTTCAATAAGCTTAATGTCTGCGGGAACAATATCTCCAAGCCGCACACGAATAATATCTCCAGGAACTAATTCTCGTGCTGGCAAAATTCCCCACCTATCGTCTCTTAGTACTCGGGCATTAATAGCTAATCGTTTTTTTAACAATTCAATGGCGTTATCCGCCTTATGTTCTTCCCAAAACCTTATTAGTGCATTTAACATCAACAATGAAAAAATAATCCAAAAATCATCCCATTGTTGATCAATAACAGACATTATTACTGCTGCTTCAATCATCCATGGGATAGGGCCCCAAAAATTCTTCAAGAATTCAATAAATGGATTCTTCTTTTTCTCTGGGATTTCATTTGGACCAATCTCCTGTAATCGTTCAGAAGCTTGAGAAGAAGTAAGTCCACTTTGTTTAGTGGATAAACTTAATAAGGTTTTTGTAAGATCATTATTTTTTTTTAATAAATCAGTTTCAATACACGTATTAATCACTACATATTTAACTTATCATTATAACTTATTTTTATTGAAAATGGTTAGTTAAATTAAAATAATTCTTTATATTTCAATTTTATGATTTCAGAAGGATAAATATGATGAATCCGAAAAGCTTTTAAGTGAAAAAATTTCATAGATTAACTATTTAAATGTTTCGATTGAGAATATTTCAAAGGTTAACTATTTAAATGTTTCGATCGAAAAATCATTGTATTTAAAATTTTTGGATTTCAACTGTTCTATAGGTTACATTGTCTAATAATACAAGAAATAAATCAATGAGATTTAGATAATATATAATAAAATTAAGACAATTATTGGACTAGCTATAATATAAATATTCGAGTGGTGTTATTTATCATAATAAATTATTAATTCAAATTTAAAGAGTGAAAATAAGTGTTATATCAAATTGATTTTACCGAAGCATTCTTACGACCACTAGCAAAATATGGAGGCTTTTTTATTTTACTACTTGGAGTTATTTGGATGATTTATGCATTTTATGAAGCGAAAAGACGAGGATCTTTTAAAGAACGGAAAGTTGAGGATTGGAATTTTAAAATCACCAAGTTCTTAAAAGTTCTAACCTTTTTGGGATTTTTCATAGGAATATTTAGCATTTTATGTGGTGTTGGAGGTTTAATTCTTAACGAGCCACCAAGCTTAGCTTTTGCTGCTCAGCAATCTACACAGGGAATAATTCCTCCAACAGTTAGTGTTTTTTCATCAGCATTGCTTATTATTCTAGGGATTCTCACATTTTTGAAACCCTTAAATGATCTTCCTATAGGAAGTGTATTAGGGTTATTAGTTGCAACTTTCGTTGTAATATTTGCGTCTTTAGCAATTCCAGATACAGCCGTGAAAGTTATCGCTGTTTTCATAGATCCTAAATTGTTCATGATTATCTTGTTCATCGTGGTTTTTGCAATTGTAGCATTAACGGTGAAATTTTATATCGGTAGCTTAATGGCGATTTCGAAAGCAATATCCTGGCCACCGTTGGCTTTCATAATTGCAGTATTTTGCTTGCTTCAAGGTTTTCTCTTGCTAGTGATCGGTGTATCAATAACGGGCTTTTTTTAGCTTCTTTCAATAAAAAATCTTTATTTTCTTTTGCACCTTTTTTATTAAAAAAATGAGAAGTTGTGTTTATTTTCTCGATTAATTATTCCTATAATATCATTAGTAAAATCATAACTACAATTTGGACATTTTTTCTCATTCGTAATATTTATTTTTGTAAAACTATATCCACGTCTGCCTATTATTAGATGATTACAATTTGGACAGTAAGTGTTACTCCCTTTCTTATGCAGTAAATTACCAACATAAACATAGTGTAATCCGGCACCTTTAGCTATATTATAGGCTCGATCGAGAACATTGTGAGGAGTATTCATCTTAGAAGGTGCTTTAAAATCAGGATGGTAAGCAGAAAAATGGGTTGGCGTGTTTTGTCCTAAATTTTTTACAACCCATCTTGATAGTTCTTCAATATCACCTTCACTATCATTTAATTCTGGGATAACTAAATTCGTGATTTCCACGTGGATTCCATTTTCTTTGAACATTTTCGCAGTATTAAGGACTGGTTGTACTGATTTGACACCACATATCTTCTTATAAAAATCATCTGACATTGATTTAATATCTATGTTTGCAGCATCTATACCGGCTTCTATTAACTCTTTTGAAGCTTCTGGAGTAGAATATCCATTTGTTACCAGGATGGTCTTAATATCCTCTTTCTTAAGCAATCGATTTGTATCTAATATCCATTCATGCCAAATAAGTGGTTCATTATAGGTATATGCAAGTGTTTTTGCTCCACTTTTAATGACTCTTTTCACTAATTGTTCTGGTGTCATTTCAATTAAAGAAATTTCGCGACCCTCATATCCCTTAAGGTCGTAAAAACCATCTTTTCCATCATCTGTTGGGATTGCTTGGCTAATAGACCAGTTTTGGCAATTTTGACATTTAAAAGAGCACCCAATTGACGCAATCGAATAAGCTGTAGCCCCTGGCCAATAATTATAAAGAGGCTTCTTCTCAATTGGATCTAAACTGCCAGATGATATCATAGATCCATAAATTAAGGAGTAAAATTCTCCATCAATATTCTTTCTTGTTCCACATATTCCCACCTTATCTGGAAAGACAGTACATTCATTAGCACATACGTGACATTTAACCTTATTTTCATCAAGTTTATCAAATAATCTAGCTTTTACCTTCATTCAAAATAACCTTGCTCGGAAATTAAATGATTATTTTATCTCTAAATATATAATAGATAAGAAATTTTATATTTCTTATAGATTTAAAAATATCCTTTATAATAGAATATGGTCATATAAAATGTCAAGAATAGAGGAGGCTCTATCAAAGTTTAAAGAAGATTTTAACTGTGCTCAATCTATCTTTAGCACTTATGCACCTTATTATGGATTAGATCTGGATAGCGCTATAAAAATATCTACTGGATTTGGAGGAGGAATGGCACGTAGTGGCAGAACCTGTGGTGCAGTGACTGGTGCTTATATGGTACTTGGATTGAAATATGGTATGGAGCTAAGTAAAGATATTGAAGCCAATGAAAAGACATACCAGATTATCAGCGAATTTTCTCGCCAATTTCAAGAAAATAACGGGTCATTGATGTGTAAGGAAATACTTGGTTGTAATATTAACACTCCTGAAGGCTTAGATTATTTCAATCAACATAAATTATTAGGAAAGAAATGTATCCAATGTGTAAAGAATGCAGCAGAGATTTTAGAAGAACTGTTATAGCTAGAATTAAAATTATTTAATCATTTCGTACTTATGGTTGAAAATAAAGATGAATATTCCCAAGAAGAGTTAGAAGCTTTACTACAAGAAAAATTAGTCAATTTGAATGATTTGGAACAAATTGGTAAGGATTCCAGATATTTCCAAGAATTAAGTGATATTGCTTTAATTCAGCTTCAATTAGAATTATATGAGGAATCGGAAAAAAATTATTTGCTATGTTTGAAATATTTTCAATTACTTAAAGATAGATTGGGGCAAGCTTCAGTTTATGGATTATTAGGTACTCTATTTCTTAAAAAAAAGGTATTTGAGAGATCCTTAGAAAATTATCAAATTGCAAATGAAATATACTTTGAATTAAACCAAATACCCGAACAACTTACATGTTTAAAGGGGATTGGAGACGCTCTGATAAACCTTGATCGATTAGATCAAGCATCTGATATTTTTTTTAAGTGCAGCGCAATTGCTTCAGATAGCAATGATATTTATAGCATTTTAGACTGTCTTGAGAAACTCATATCAATATATGAGAAACAAGATGATTGGGATGTAGTCTATGAACTCTATGAAAAAACACTAGAATCTTTTATCAAGTTAAAAGATAACCAAGGAACGATCATATCACACTTTAATTTAGGTATTATTAAGCGAAATCAAGGAAGTTATGAAGAAGCGTTATATCAATTTAAAACAGGTACCAATCTAGCGATTGAGTCCAATTATGTTGAATTAATAATAAAAGGACTTAGTTATGTCGGTGAGTGCCTATTTTATCAAGGAAAAATGAATGAATCTAAAAATCAATATATAAGTGCGCTTCATTTAGCAGATAATGTAAAATCTAAAAACGCGATTTTACAGATTAAAATACTCTTGAAAACTTTTGGAATGAGTGATAAAGACATTGATGCTGATTTGGAACTTTATCGCAAAAAAAAAAGTTAACTAGAGTTTAATAAATTGAGAACTATAGATTCAGTTCAATTAATTATATTTAAATATACTTTTTTTATATTAAAAATAGCATAATAAAATATATCATCCAAATGCATATGCCAATTTGCCATTACTGTAAACATGAGATCGAAAAGGATTGGAAATATTGTCATTACTGCAATAAACCATTAATAACCGATGTAGATATTGGATTAAATAAACGCATCCAGCAATCTCATAATGAAAGTCCATTCTATTATTCTGAAGTAGGGATTGAAGAAGATATTCATGATGTACAACCATACTACGATGAAGAAGTTGAAGAGAGTTTAAAAAAGATCGAACAGGAGTTAGTGGAAAAGGAACAGATTGGTGAATCTATTGGAGATCTATTACTCAAAAAAGCTAGTATATTTTATAAAAAGCGGGATTTCGAATCAACTTTAAAAAATCTTGAACTTGCTTTGAGAAATTTTAGTGAGGATAATGATTTATTGAATATAGCTATAACTCACAATGAAATTGGATTATTACATGAAGAAAGAGGTTATTTTGAGCAAGCTATCTATAATTTTGATTCTGCTCTTTCAATTCTAAAACATATTAATGACCAACAAAAAATTATTCAAGTATTAAATAATCTGGGGAATGTGCATTACCTTTTAAAGGAGTGGGAAGAAGCGTATAATAAATATCAAGCAGCATTAGATCTCTCAGAAAAATTCGAATATGAATTAGATGCTGTGAGAACCTCAAGTAATCTTGTTGAAATATTATTCATTTTAAAAGATTATAAGAGAATAATTAAAATTCTGAAGAGAAATGAAAGCTTCTTTAAAGAGAATGAAAATCTCTATGGAATAATTCAAACCCGTATTAAATTTGGAAAATTATATTATTATTATGGTGATGTTTACTACAACCAATCTTATAAATTCTTAAATGAAGCATTAGATTTAATAGAAAGAATAAAAGATCAAATTTCCATTTATGATAAAGCGCGTCTAGAGTGGGAATGTTATCTCTATTTAGGAAAATTAAGTCTCATGTGGGAGAATGATACTGACGCTGAAGATTTCTTTCTAAAGAGCTTAGCTACTATTCGAACGTTTGAAATACAAGATCACATTAAAGAAGGAATAGTTTTAGAAGATATTGCCAGTTTCCATGCTTTAAGAGGAGAAGATGAGAGTGCAATTGAATACTACGGATATGCAATCGATATCTATGAAAAGTTCGGCGATAAAGAAAAAATGGCAGAATTAAATTATAAAATTGCCAAGATCTATAATGATTATGTTCAAAATAAAGATAAAACTATTGAGTATTATCAAAAAGCATTATATCTATATGAATCACTTGATTCATCCAAACAGGTAGCACTTATTCTTGAAAGATTAGGAGATATCTCTATAACTACTCATGATATAGAAAGCGCATTAGATTATTTGGAACGTGCAAAATTACTCCTTGAAGAGATTGAAGACACTACTGAGATAGAAATAATCAATAAAAAAATAAGCACAATAAATAGGGGTTGATAGATTTAGTCTTGTTCACTCAAGATTAAAATCCTCACTACGATAGACTTTTACACCAAATTCTTCGAATCCTAATGAAGAAATAAAATTATATGATGCTTTATTTTCGTGATATACTTCACAACGTAACTCTTTCACACCTATTTTCTTGAAATGATTCCATGTTGCCATTCCAAGTATTTTTCCAAGTCCTTTTCTTTGAAAGCGAGGTATAACTCCTAAACCTGCTATGATTCCATATTCTTTTTTAGGTCCTTCAAGATCTAATATTGCAAATCCACCATCAGTTCCATATACACTTGCGATTAATATGACTGTTTCTTGATAATTCGCAATTTTTTTAAGAGTTTCTAGAGTTATTGGGGTATATGGAGTGCAACTCGTCATCCAACTTCTATTATATAGAATTACTACGATTTCTAAATCCTTTGAGCTTGCTTCTCTAATTTTAGCTTTAATAACACCATGTTCAATATTTCTACTTATCTCTGCTTCAAATTCACTCGTTATTTTTTCTACAGGTAATCTCATTTGAATATATTTCATACCTGAAGTCAGAATTTCATCATCTATGTCATCTTTCGTTTTTTCTTCTTTGTTGAATGACAAGAATAGGCTTCTAACAGCTTTCTTTTTAAAACTATCATTTGAATTTGACATAATACACTACTTCAATTCTTTTAAATATTAGGTAAAAGAGATATTCATCAATAAAGAAGTTTTGTTGATTAATTTTCTTCTAGTTCAAAATCTTCTTTTCGGTATGTTTTTTCTCCGAACTCTTCAAATTGGAGTCCTTTAATAAATTGGTAAGATGCTTGATTATCTTTATACACTTCGCATCGTAATTCTTTAATGCCTTTTTCTTTTAAATAACTCCACGCAGCTAAACCTAAGACTGTACCTAAACCTTTTCGTTGATAACGTGGAGTAATACCAAGTCCAGCTATAACGCCATATTCTTTATTATCGCCTTCTAAATCAAGGATAACAAAGCCTGCATCCATTCCATAGACTCTTGCTATCAAGAATATTGTATCTTGATGATGAAATATTGTTTTCAATGTTTCCTTCTCTATTGGACGAAATGGGGTCCTAGAAGTAAGCCATGCTTTGTTATAAATTTCTGTGACTATTTCAAGGTCTTTTTCAGTGGCTTCTCGAATTTTTGCGTGATATATATTAGCTTCTATCTTCTTTTTGATGATATTTTCGAATTCTTTAGTTATTTTTTCTATAGGTAATCTCATTTGAATATATATCATGCCTTGAAGTTCTCTTTCGACTCCAAGATCTTTTTCTCTTTCTAAATGTGAAAAAAGTTTTCTTAAGGTGGCTTTTTTAAGATCTAACCTGTTTTTCAACTCGGGTTTAATTTTTTAACCAACTCTGAATTAATTTACGAATTGCTTAAATTGTTGCGAATCTGTCGTTCGATTTCATCGTTTATCATATTCTTCTTCCTTAGAATAGAGATTCCTTGCTGGATTTTCTTGTTAAGGTTTATATCCTCTAGTATATTTTTATTTTCGCATGAAAATTCGAAATTGGATCTAAAAGCCATGTCATCTTCTATCTTTTCATAAATTTGATTCTTAAGCATTTTCAATTCTTCAGAAATTTCATTATAGATATTATTTGGATCTTGACTAACATTTCCAGGAAAAACTATCCGTAGATTTTCTTCCATAGTTTCATTATCTTCGATAAACATTGCATAGAGTGGCATGTAAATCCACTGAATAGGTCTTGAAAAAATTTCAGCTTGATTGTCGTTTAAAGACCAGCTTATGAGATCCCTTGCTTCTTGTAAGCAATTACTTTGTTTTGTTTTGATTATTGTTTTTATTTGAGAATATAAATCTTCAATTTGTTCTTTAAATGTATTGATTTCAGAGATTTTTTGTTGCTTTTCCATTTCAAATTCAGATAAATGTACATCACGGGCTTTCATTTCTGAATCAAGACGAGTAGTTAAATCTGCCATTCTCTTTTTTGCTTGTTCATCGATGAGAGGGCCTCGTTCCTTGATTTCAGTATACTTTTCTCTTAATGTTGCTACTGTTTCTAAATACTTATGCCCTTCATTTTCCAAGTACTTAAAATGATTATCGAATGTGTTGATCAAATCTTCAAATACTCGACTTTTAAGAGTATCACTTTGTGTGAACATTTTATTCTTTTTAATAGATCCCTCAAGTTGGTATTCTATTGTTTTAAATAATACAGAAATGCTTTCAATTAATTTTTTCTTTTCATCCCCTTTCCATTGCTCAATTTTATCTCCCTCTAAAGCAAGTTGCTCTCGTACTTGAGAATTATCAATTATCTTCTCTGTTTTCGTAATTTGGGAAGAATATCGTGACTCAATATCTTTGAATTGTACATTGAGTTCGATTAACCATTTATCAACCTCTTTCCCAATTAAAGCAATCTGGTTTTCCCAACGTAAAGCGTTTCCTTTCATGTAATCAATCATATTTCTATATTTTTCAGCTATGTTTAAAGCTAGATCTGTAGATAATGCCGAATCTAAAGGCATATAATCTATAATTGGTTGATAATCGATAAATGGTAAGAGTTTAGCTAAAGTTTGCAAAAATCCAGGATGAATTAAGCTTTCTATATTCAACTTTTGAAATTCAGATTCTTCTCCTTCTCCTATTTCTTCCGCATCTAGGTCCTTATAAGCTAACACTTCATAAATTTTTGAAAGTTGTTCAATTTTAGTTCGATTTTCAACATTTCTGATTAAATGCCCAATCATCGGTTGTCTGGGAGGATTTGACAATTTTCCTTTTCTTGAAAATAACATTAACCCATCTAGTATGATATGAGTGCTGATCACTCCTTGAATGCATAAAAAGGGCCAAAGTAATCGTGAAAAGCTAGTTATTTTTTCATCTGGTTTCTTATCCTTAGTTAATAAATAAAAGGCTAACGTCAATTCATCATTTTCATTAATAGGGGGGATATTTGATGGTGCATTAAATAAAGTCAAGAGATATTGACTACCATGAATAGACAAGATTTATTCTCCTCAATTATATTTTATTTTGAAGCTAGATTTTAGTTCTATGTCATAAATTATTAATTTAATCAAGTTAATTATTACTATAAATTTTATACTTTTATTCTATTGTTTTAATATCTAGACATTCAATTAAAAAAAATAATAATAAGGAAAAAACCTTACTATTTGAGTTGTTCATAGTTATTTGCAATAACTATTAATAGTAGTGATAATAATATTAAAAGCGGTGATAATGTCGCACTTACATGGTAGTATCCAACCGAACTTAGCACTCCTTGCAGAATTCTTCCTAAGAAGTAGATTAAAAATCCGACTGCGTTTAAAGCATAAGATCTTCTTAAAACGCCAAATGTTCTCTTCGCTAAAGATAAATATAAGAACGGAATAATTGCAACAAAAATTGGTAATAAAATGAAATTAAGAACAGCTCTTCCCACGGGGTATCCAAAGATTGTAATTAAACTTGATGCGTTTACTCCATATTTAGAAACAAAGTCGGGATCCATAAAAAGTGAATCAGGTAAGATAAGTGCTGCTACTCCAATAAAAATGGGTATGATAATTAAAAGAAGTTTTAAAGTTAAACGCACATTTTTTATTCTTAGGAAACTTTTTAAATTTTCTTTTAAACTCTTTCCCCTCTTACTCTCAATATTTTCAGCTAATGGTGGAAATAAAAGAATTCCTAATATTACCATTAAGCAAGCTATTCCTAACCATGTAGAAAATGTAGCATATCTATATAATATCATCAATAGATTAACTAATTCTGGATTTGCCAGCAATCCATATAATTCTGGAGCATAAAAATAATATATTATGAAAAAAACCCTACCTACTGCTAAGCACAAAAATAACAATGAAAAGAATAACCAATAGATCTTCTTGGATGTTCTAAATCGCATTAATAAGAAATAGAAGAAAATTAAAACATAAAATCCAATTATAGCATAATATAACCCACTTTCTATTCCGCTCCAGAGAGTGAAAAACTGAAATGGCATGTCTTGGAGTATCATGATTATCAAATAATTAATTTAAGTATATTTTGAACTGATTAAAGTTAATATAATATTTATAATAATATCTTTTTGTTATATAAAAATTTATTTTATTAATTTTGATTATTGGGATTCTTAAAATACAAATATTATCACCCATTTTAAAAACCATTGCGTTGGAGTAAATTAAAAAATGAATATAGAAGATAAGATTGAAACGTTCAATTCTTTTTTAAAACGACGGGGCTTTATTTGGGGGCCTTCACCTGAGATCTACGGAGGACTTTCAGGATTTTATTCATATGGACCAGCGGGTATGGCTTTAAAAAACAATATAATATCGATATTCAGAAGGGAGTTGAGATATTTTGGTTTTGGCGAAGTAGAATGCCCTACCATAATGCCTGAGATTGTATGGAAAGCTTCTGGACATTTAGATCGCTTTATTGATCCGATATTGAAGTGTTCAAAATGTTCTAATCTATTACGAGCAGATAAGTTTCTGCAAGAAGTATTCCCAGATCAAATGATTGATGGTATGCCTTATGAGAAAATGGATCAGTTAGTTAGAGATAATAAAATAACTTGTCCTAAGTGTGATACTCCATTTGGAAATATTGAGGAATATAACCTAATGCTTAAAACACAAGTAGGTGCAGGAAATACGGTATATTTGAGACCAGAAACAGCAACAACGACCTATCTTTTATTTAATCGCTTAGACCAAGATGCAAGAAGGCAATATCCTATAAGAGTTTTTCAATATGGAAAAGCATATAGAAATGAAATTTCACCCCGACAACAAACCCTTCGCATGAGAGCATTTGATCAATTTGAATTACAACTCTTTATAAGTAAAGAACAAGAAATAGAATTTGAAGATTATGAAGAGATTAAAGATGTTTTTTTACCGCTTCTGGATTGGAAGATGCAAGATAATAATTTAAGTGAACCAAAAATTACATCCCTTAGTAAAGCTATATCAAATGGTATATTGAAAAAACAAGCATTTGCTTATTGTATATATTTAGGTTACTACCTTACAAAAATTTTAGGATTTACTGATGACATTATAAGATTAAGACAACATTCCCCTAATGAAAGAGCTCATTACGCTGATGATGCTTGGGATTTAGAAATCAAAACTAATCAATTTGGGTGGGTTGAGATTTGTGGAATCCATGATAGAACTGATTATGATCTTAAATGTCATGGTAAATTTGCGAATGAAAATTTTGAAATTGCAATGGGTTCAGACCCAAAAAGCAAAGAAGTCCCTCAAATCCTTGAGATAGCTTTTGGTCCTGATCGAATTATTTATACTTTACTTGAAACTTTATTTGAGGTTGAAGAAATCAAAAATACAAAAAAGGATGATCAAAGGATTGTCTTAAAATTAGGTTTAGAATTAGCTCCAAACACGGTTGCGGTTTTCCCATTAAAAAGAAATGAAGAAAGAATTAGATCTCTAGCAAAGAATATACATTCAAAATTGAATGAAAATAGAATAAATTCTTTTTTTGATGAAAAAGGAGCAATTGGGAAGTTGTATCGCAGACAAGACGAATTAGGAACCCCTTTTTGCATTACAGTAGATTTTCAATCACTCGAAGATCAGACGGTTACCATTAGATATCGAGATTCAATGAACCAAGAACGTATTAATATTTCAGAAATTACAGATTTTTTGAAAAAAAAAATAAATCAATAAAACATATTAACATATCTCTAAAAAACTGAAGTTTGCAGAAAAAAATTTTAAAGAGAAGAAAATTTTTTAAAAAGATACTTAGAATAAAAAAATAAAATAATAGTTATAAAGAGTTTAACATGAATTCTATCCCTAATATTATGCCTCATTTAAGGAGGAATAAAAAACGAGATAATTTCAGGAAGATATTGTCTCTAGTATTAATAACTTTTATGATAATCAATGTCATTTACTTTTCACGAAATAATTATCAAAATAAAATGCAAATAGCAGAACTCCCTACCCAAGAATTTTATGATGAGACTCAATCGGGTTTAAATCCTTCTGCTGGGATTTCATTATTCCAAGATCCTTTTACAGTAAATTTTGATAAAATTTGGCAATTTTTTGGTGGAAATTATAAAACCGAATTAGAAATGGGTGTAGATACCTACTTTAGGACGGGAGATGCATCTGGAATAATCACGGATGATACTGTATATCCAATTGATACATTAACACTCTATAATACTCTACTGCGAAACGATTTTGAATGGAGGGAATTATATGGGAAATATTTAACTTTAAAATCATTTCCTTTTTGGTATGAAGGGGCAGACCCATTTTCTTACGGTTTTGTTAGTGCAGTTGATAATTCTACGAAGCAAATCAGTGATGATCGCAGATCTTTAATAGATAATTTAATGCCAATATCAATGCTAATTGAAAATATTGGCGATGATATTAAAACCTTATATAGTACGACTCCAGTTCAGTATCCAAAAGATTCGATTGAAGAGATGTTTTATTTAATAAATTCTTCACAATTTTGGGATGCTAATCACTTAGGATTTTCAACATTCAATTCCACTGATTTTACAGAAAATAAAGACACTAAAAGCAATTTGTATGCAATTTTGGCTACCCTGCAAATTAGGAATGCATATGAACGTTTAGGCTTAAATTCAGCTATTAAGAACAGAGCATATGAATTAGCTAACATGACAATGGATAAATTACTTAATAAAATGTGGGATAATATTGACTATGGTTTTTATGATTTTGCTATGAATGATTGGGATTCATCGGGTCTACCGGGAGCCAGATATAAATATTTGGATGTTAATGCGTTGGGAATCATTACCTTACTTGAGTATTGGTTAGAAACTGGAATGACGGAGTCAACATTATTAGATAAAGCAATTGAATCATATGAGCAAATTGTACAATATTTAGAATATGGTTCAAATAATGTTTATTATTATAGTGCTGACCGAATTTGGTCATCTCTTATTGACCAAAAAGTTGATCTTGAAGCAAATTCTCTCTTTATGCTCGCTTGTTTGAAATTATTCGAATATACGGGAAATTTAACATATTATAATACTGCGTTTGATCTTCATACTACTTTTGAAAATAATTTTTTTGACCCTTCTGTAAATGCATATGATAACTCTATTCTTAACCCTATAGATGATGGAAAAAACCTAAACGCAAATTTAAAATTAATCGATGCCTATCAGGAAGCATTTGAGATTTATAGTAGTACGATTTTAAAAGCTACTTTTAATGTTTCTGCCGAAGTACCAGATTTCATATTTAATGAGCAAGAATTAAATATTGATACTATATATCGAGTAGAAAAAGATTATGATTATTTTAATTACACAACAATGAGTTATCAAACTTCTCAACTTCAATTTAATATAACATCTGCTGATACAACTTATTTAATCAAATATCCAAATGGAACTTTATTCAAAATAGTGAATCGAGTGATTACAGGAGATATCACGAACTTTAAATATGCGATTAATGATAGCATGTCAATCGGGCAGAATTATAACTTGTATATCTATGCAAATTCTTCAATGTTTGGGACAGCTCACATATTAAGGAATTTTAACGTTATTTCAGGTTTAGTAAATTCTACGATTTTGGGATTACCAAATATATTGTATCAAGGACCAACCTTCAATATAACATTACCTATAAATAATACGCGAAGCACTGATGTAACTTTAAATATTACAATGGAGGAAGGCGATATTAATACTGAATCTCAGACATTATTATTTCCTTCTATGGTATTAACAAATGTTTCTTTTAATCTGACAGCAAGGTTAGGTGCTAGCATTGGATCGCACAATATTAACTTTAAATTTCAATTAGGTAATATCTTATATTTAGAAGTTATTAAAATTGTGAACATTGGTCATTCATTTGATTACTCTGATTTTGTATATGAAAATAAAGTAGTTAAAGGTCAAATTATCTATGTATCATTCAATATGATAAACTTTTTACCTAATAATACACAATCGATGAATGTGACTTTTAGAGGTCCGGATATCCTCAATATTAAAGAAGAAATCACCTTGCTCAAAAATGAAGTGAAGTCTGTATATTTTAATTTATTAGTTTCTGAAGATATAATCAAGAATTCCATAAATGTAGATATGGATATATCCAAAGGAGATACAATTTATTATACGAAATCAATTGAAATAGAAATATTACCTAGTTATGAGATATTAAGTGTGTTCTTTCCTAAAGTCGTTAACCAAGGTAGCATTGCTTCATTTACGCTTATTATAAAAAATAATAAAGAAACTTCCGAAAGTTTTTCATTATATGTTAATGGAGAAAAGTTGCCTACAAATATAATAGGTTTAGCTCCTGGTGTAAACCGAATAATCGCAGAAGTGGTCCCGACTCTAAACCCTTATGATTTCATTGCAAAAACTTTCACTTTTGAACTAAGAGATAGTTTAGGAGAAACAATTGTACAATATTATTTTAAAGTATCAATAGAGCTCTCACCAACAAATTTAA
>Ga0307419_10000102_pt1 | contig 33867 bp, 21 predicted proteins | sample SalMarWE160230MG_2_FD_202512 | JGI IMG/M metagenome (GOLD analysis project Ga0307419, IMG submission 202512) | Salt marsh sediment microbial communities from the Plum Island Ecosystem LTER, Massachusetts, United States - WE1602-30 | ecosystem: Environmental > Aquatic > Marine > Intertidal zone... | reverse complement strand
ATCTATCAAGATGGGCACCTAGCGCTCATAATGGTCAATTTTGGAGATATACAATAATTGGTAAGGGTATCACAAGAAATAATTTGATAAACAAAATGAATGAAAAGTTCAGGAACGATTTAGTTAATGAAGGTAAATCAGAGTCTACCATCAGATTGAAGATCGAAAAAACTCGAAATCAATTCTTAAATGCTCCTTATTTGATCTTACTTTCTCTAGATACACGTGATTTGGAATTGTATGATGATGATGAACGTAATTTAAATGAACTATATATGGGAATTCAGAGCATAAGTTCTTCTGCAACTTATTTGCTATTGGCTTTTGAGATTAAAAATCTATCATCATGTTGGTATTGTGCGCCCTTGTTTGCACAGAAAATAATCCAGAAAGATTTAAACCTTCCTGAATCATATATCCCTATGGCTTTTTTTACTGTAGGATATCCTGAAGATGTTCCTAAAACACCTTTTCGCAAGAATTTAGATGATATTCTTTTCGTTATTGAGGATTAGAATGGTGATTTGAACTGAGAGAAGATTATTACACTATACTTGCGGGAGGGGTGGGCGCAGCAAAGTTTATTCAAGGATTAGTAAAAGTGGTAGATCCTAGCAAATTAAAAATAATCATAAATACAGGGGATGATATTGAATTATTTGGTCTCATTATTTGCCCAGATATTGATATAATAACGTACACTATTGCTGAAGTTGTAGATAAGGAAAAAGGATGGGGTTATAAAAATGAATCTTTTAATTGCCTAAGCATTTTAAAGAAATATTACGACTATGGATGGTTTAATGCAGGAGACAAAGATATAGCAACGCATATTTATCGTACTGATTTATACCGTAAGGGATTTTCTAAAGCTCAAATCACGTCTACAATATGTAAGAAATTGAAAATAAAATCAGAGCTTATTCCAATGAGTAATGAGCCCGTCGTAACATACATTGAAACACCCTTGGGAGAAATACATTTTGAAGAATATTATATAAAGCATAAATCTCAACCCGAAATTTTAAATATATCCTTCAAGGGTTCTGAAAAAGCTAATCCCGTAATGGGTGTTATAGATTATATCAAAAAAGCGAAAAAGATAATAATATGTCCTAGCAATCCTATAGTTTCGATTGGAACAATCTTAAGCGTCAAGGAAATAAAAAGCGCTCTAACAAGTGTAAAGGAAAAGGTGTATGCAATTAGTCCTATTATAGAGGGATCGGTAGTAAAAGGACCAGCAGATAAAATGTTAAATTTTTTTGGTTATGAAGTTTCATGCGTTGGTGTCGCCAATTTGTATAAAGAAATTATTGGGCATTTTATAATTGATGATAAAGACCATTCATTAAAACCCCAGATTGAGGAGATGAACATAAAAACATATTGTTTTGACATACTTATGACGAATAATCAAAAAAAAGAAAATTTGGCGAGATTTGTTATTGATCTGTGACCAAATTAGGATGATTCAGCTACAGGGTCTTCTACTTTGACGTTTTCAGTGATTTCTTCTTTTCTCACATAATCTCCTACAGAAGCCAATATTTCTTTGATTCTACCTTCTTGTTGTAGATTTATAATTAAATTTCTATGTTTTATGTAAGAGATAATTTTTGAGATGGCTGGAAATATAGATACAATTGGTAATAAAAGAATTAAAATTACTTCTGGAGAATACATTGCCACACTTTCTGTAATTGCGGGTGGTAAGTTGAAAACATTCTGAGCAAACCAGTGAGGTTGTATTACAACGAAACTTACTAAAACTAAAATGATAATACGTGAAAAAAAGTTAATTAGGGTTGAAAGAGCTAAGCTTTGTGATTTAGGGGACGAAGTTCTTGCTGTAAGTGTATCGCGAGCCTCTGGATCTTCTTCGAATAGTCTATCTACATATCCACCTAATCTTCTTGTTTTAGAAGCTGCAGTAATTAATCTCTTCTCTTCTTCCTCCAATTTTTTTTTTTCAATCATTTCTTTTACGTAGGAAAATCTTTCTTCCATTTTTAAGAGAAACTTATTGATATTGGTTTTTCCTTCTTTGTCAATTTCTTCTTTACGTGCCTTAGCTTCCTCTTTTATCTTGTCAATGTTTGCTACAACAAAATGGGATTCGCTTTGAAGAATTTCTAGCTGAGACTCAAGCCTATCTCGTCTTTCCAAGGACGGTTTAGAAACAGTGTCAATATAATTAATTTGAAATGCTAATTCTAAATAAATATATGAAACTATAGCTAATGATATAACAGGACTAGCTAAAAACTCAAAAAAATTATCTATAGGAATCACTGAAAACGCGGGATCCAAGGGATCAGTAAGCGAACTGATATATGGATCATTAATGTTTAAAAGATCTAACATATCATTATATCCAAATATCATGAGAGGAACAACAATCATAAGTATTAGAGAACCAATAACTAGCATATCATGTTTCGGATTTGTTTGGAGAAATGCTCTGATAGAATAAATAATTGAGATAATAAACAGAATTTGGAAAGTAAATAAATAAAAATCTCCAGTAAATACAGAGATTTCTGTCCAAATGAGATTTGGAATTTCTGTTATCTCAGGTACAGTACCGTTAGGAAAGTTAAACCATAATCCAAAATAATGACGCATGAAATTATCAAGAAAGTTAAACAAAAATTGTGGATTTGGTGTAAACATAAAGGAAGTCATCTGAATACTTCCTAATGCCAAAATGTACACAAATCCAAAGAAAGCATAGGTTAATATGTTCCTAATTCCCATAATAAAGGCATCTAAAACTAATTCTCCGCTATCAGTTGTTAAAACCTCGTCAAAATGAAAAACGGAGAAAAATATTACTAAAATCCAAATATATATGAAAATTTTAACCATTTTTAATCCTAATAAGTAATATCGCACCATTTTTTAATAAGCACTCCCTTTTTTCTTTGCTTCCATATATGTTTTTAGTACATTTGCCATCATTTCATCTGGTCCCGTCGTGATGAGGTTAATTCCTAAATTACGAAAATTCCTTTTAAGGAGCAATATGTGTTCCATCATTTCTTCACTAATTGCTTCAGCTAATGCTTTATCAGTAGAGGATAAATCAATTTCATGAATTTCGAACCAAGGACTAAAAGGATTAATTACTATAATTGAATGATTAAATGTAACGAGTTTCTTCACTGCTTGTGATATTTCTTTCACATTCCCTTCTAAATCTGATATTATAAATACTAAACTCCTCTTTTGAAAACGCCTAACGAAATAATCCATGGCTTCAACAATTCTACTCTTTCCTTGAGGTTTTATTCTAGCAACAAAATCCAGGACTTGATAAAAATGATCATCTCCACTTTGTGGTTTTAGGAATTGTAGATTCTTCTTATCTGAATATGAAAATATTCCAACACTATCTCTTCGTGTGAGAGCCACTTTGGTTAGTAACATGCATGCTCGAATTGCATATTCGAATTTTGTGTTCTCAATCGCACCCCCGGCCATGCTATTAGATGAATCCACTAAAATCATGACAGTTATATCTCGCTCGCTTTCAAATTCCCTTACTACTAATTGCTGAGTCCGTGCACTTGCCTTCCAGTCAATTAATCGAAATTGATCCCCAAAAACATATTTTCTCATTCCATGAAATTCTGATCCAAGACCTATTTGTTTAGATCTTTGTAAGCCATAATTTAACTGAAGAGATCGTTTAGATCCAAGAATTTCGATTCTTTTTATATCTTCATACGGAGGATATATTAAAATATCTGAAACGCTATTAGGGATTACTCTTTCAACAGAATTAAACCCTAATCGATCCTTAACAGTGACTGAGAGGGGTCCAAGGGGATATTCTCCTCGTACTTTAGGTTCAAGAACATAAGAGAATTTTATTAATCCTTTGGGACTAATACGTGTAGATATGAAATTTTCACCAAGGATTAATCGAAAAAGTTGAGGATTATAATAATCTCTAATTTCTATAAGATCAAAGCTACTTTTTCCCGTATTTTTTATGATAACCTTAACATGGACGAAATCATCTTTAAATACTTTCTCTTTTTCAAGCTCTCTATGAACTCGTAATTCTTCTATATTCATTTGCCAATAAAAAAGCGGTAAGCTGATAATAGTACTGAATAATAGGAGAATTGCAAAAAATATAAAAAAATAATTTATGAATGAAAATCCTGCAGTTAGGAAAAAAACTGCAAATATAATCAATGTTCGACCTTTTCCACCAAGCATTTATATCCCATTATTTAATTTTAAATTTTACCGCTTTTCACTTACTATTTTATTTGTTTAAAAAAAATTTTATATTGGAACAGGAATGTCTTCCACTATTGATCTTAGCACAGATTTTGAATCTAAACCTTCAAGTTCACTTTCTGCTTTTAATAATATTCGATGATTAAGGGCAGGTATGATGAGAGCTCTAACATCATCCGGTGTGACATAGGTGCGTCCAAGGATTGCAGCTCTAGCTTTCGCTGTTTTCATTATCGTAAGTGAAGCTCGAGGTCCACATCCTAATGCGATTTGTGGATGATTTCGTGTTTTTATTATTATGTCTCTAACGTATTTAAGTATTCTTTCATCTATATAAACCATATTCATAATTTTTTGAGCTGCTAATAGTTCTTCTGCATTTGTGATGACATCTATCGAAGGCATATCACCTGAGATTTGTCTCCTCATGATTTCTACCTCTTCGTCCATTTCAGGATAATCTAACCATAACTTAAACAAGAAACGATCAACCTGTGCTTCTGGTAACGGATAAGTTCCTTCCATTTCAACAGGGTTCTCTGTTGCAATGACTATAAATGGTTTCACTAACTCAAGTGTTTGACCTTCAATAGTTACTTGTCGTTCAGCCATGGCTTCTAGAAGTGCTGCTTGAGTTTTTGGTGCACTTCTATTAATTTCATCAGCTAACACAACATTGGCAAAAATCGGACCTTTCTGAAGTACAAACGCACCCTCATTCTGATCAAATATTTTTGTACCGGTTATATCAGAAGGTAATAAATCAGGGGTAAATTGAACACGCTTGAAAGATATTCCTAATGTTTTAGCGAAAGTTTTAGCCATAACAGTTTTACCTAAACCAGGAACTCCTTCAAGAAGAACATGACCATTAACGAGGAGAGCTATAAAAAGTTGCTGAAGAATTTCTCCATTGCCAACAATCACGCGACTTACTTCACTTAAAACATCTTGTGCTATTGATCGAATTGAACTTACATCCAATTCTTCTCTTTCATAATACTTTGCTTTGTTTGGAGCTTCCATTTTAATTCACTTCTTTTTTTTAATTTTAATTTTTATTTATTTGATTTTTAATTATATTTGGTTAACTTAATTTTCTTAAATATTGTTCATAACCCATTCCATATCAAAGAATAGAGTTTCAAAATCTGCTTCATTCTTAACCTTACTTTTTCCTTCTTTTATGGCAATTATTCGATCCATAAATCGAGCTATTCGTCTAATTTTGAGTTTTGTTAGATTTTGTTCCTTTGCAATCACCATATCTAACACATTTTTAGTTGTTATTTTTTTCCCTCTCAACAGATTATTTAATTTTCTTTCTAGTCTCCTAAAGAGAAGCATTAACGCTTTTCCATATCTTCCTTTTTCTCGATACCACTGAATTTTTTCAGCAAAAAATGATGAAGTCCTAAATCTTTCCTGTTCTTCTTTCGTTTCTTGTTCTTTTATTTTTTTCTTTTGTTTTTTCTCGTCTTTTTTGGGCAAATATTTTCTTAACGTATATATCGCGATTATTGGATATATCCATGCTGTTATCGGATTTGTAGATAGATGAATAACATATTGAATGATAAATCCATATATTCCTGCTGAAGTTAAATCTCTTGAATATTCTGGTCTGATATGTGCTTCATCAAACACCACTACCCAATCTTCTTTTGGTCCACCATAGGTTAACCAATTGATTATATTAATCCCAAATTGTCGATTATCATATAATTCTATCAGTTCATTATCAAATAAACTTGCATCAGAAGAAACGAATATACGACCATTGCCAGTATCTTTCGCCATAAAAACGCCTTGAGAATAGCCTCCTAGTGGCCACTTTGTCGGAAAGCCAGGAATCGATGCCGCAATTAAGCTAAGATCAACATAATCATCTTCAAATTTATACATGTGATCACCATTTTTATCTACATAACCATACTCCGTTGTTGACCCTACTAAATCCCAACCAAAGTAATCAATGAAAGGTCCTCCAACAACAGTAGTAGCTTGAGATAAAATTACTTCATTAATTCCATTTGCAATAGGATGAGTTGTAAATGATTTAATAATAGGAAAATCTGTTCTTGTATCATATGATGCATTATCTCTTAGAATACCATTTGGGAAAATAGTCACTGGAATGGTCCCGGCGATATCAGGATCAAGAGCTCCTGCAATATATATCTCCCATAAGAGGGTACTCGTACTTCCTTGATCATGACAAATTAGTAGAGAATTTGTTGTTTTATTATCGAAAAAATCGATAAAGTAAGGAATTTCGAAAATAGCATTGTAATACTGATTTGGTCCAAGAAGTACTAACAAGACTGATTTATTCAATCGTTCTGTTGCACTCAAACTGGATTGAACAGACATAACTTTATATCCTTGTGCTTCTATCGTATTTCTAAATGAGGATGAACCATTCCAATCATCATTATAAATTGAAAAGTTTTGATTATTCACACCTTGGTCAAATATTGAACCAAATAAGGGGATAAAAACGAATATAAAGACGACCAAAAATAACGCATTCTTGTAGATCGATCCTGTTTTTGCTTTTTTCCGTGATTGAATCTCTCGTGATTTTTGAACGTGAGTTTTTTTAATGAAAATGAATAATCCTATTCCAACAAATACTGATGCAACGTAGCATACTAATGGAATATAGGTTATGAAAATTGGAAGTTGCGAACTGGGGCTGGGGTTATTATTTTGATAAATCTCAACAAAATCTGTGAGAAAAACACCATAAAATAGGAGAAAGATCACGAAAAATGAATATAAAATCCCCTTTGATAAATTCACGTTCTTCTCAGAGACTTTTCCATTACTAGACATTATGTCATCCCAATAGTTTTTTTTACTTTTATGAAAATATTCAAATACCTCTTCAATTAAAAACTCATTGCGGGCAGTGGTTTTCCAGTAACTTCATTGTATATAGTGGAAAATAATTGCACGGTAAAGTTTATTTCTTTACTCGTAGGTTCAATTCCACCATAGATGATATCTTCAATTTTTTTTATGAAAGGATATACTGATTCTGGTTTTTGATCTAATTCATTGACACACGTAATTGCATATTCTCGTATGGTTTGATAGGCTAAACGTGGCTTTTTAAATTTCAAAGATATCAAATCATCATAAACTAAATATATGTAAGCAATTGCTTCTTTTGCCCGATGAGTTTGAACTAGTACTTTAACGTTTTCAAACTTTTGTCGAATGTCGACTTCTGGTTCAATCATTTTTTTTTTCTTTTTTGCCATTTTCTTTTCCTTTATTTTGTTTATTCTTTTTTTTTATTTCTTTATTTTTTTAAATTAATTTAAAACGAAATTATATCCTGTAAGTTCATGATAAATTGGTGAAAATAATTCTATAGTATTATAAAAATCAATATCTGATATACGATACGGTTTTGCATATATAATTTCTTCTACTTTTTGAATGAATGGATATATGCTAGTAGGGGATAATTTAAATTCTCTAACAGAGATTATAGCAAAGTCTCGAATTGACTCATTATCTTTACGAGTTTTCCCAAATTTTGCTTGGACTAAATCCAAATATATTGCATTAAATAAATATGAGAGTGACTCTTCTAATCTTCCCGTATCTTTCAATATCAGTAAATTTTTAATCTTGTTCTCAAGAGGCAAATTAACTACTCGAGATTCTTTATCTTGTTTTTTATAACGATAATAACCATAAATTGATAACCCTACTACTATTCCAACAATAATAGGGATAAAAATTGATAAAAATAATACAAATGGAGGAGCAATATCAGGTGGGGGTGTTGTTGGAGGAGGTGCGGCTTCAATTGTTATATAATATTGAGTTGAAATATCCTTTCCAAGAAAATTATCCACTTCTATTTTTAAGAAAGTTAATCCTATCCCAGTTCCTAATGGGTATATGAAATCAAAACGTCCATTGGCGTCAGTTGTGGAAGCATTGATTTGAGTACCATTATAGAACATCCTGATGTATTTATTACTTATAAAAATACTAGGATCACTACTAGAAATTAATTGTCCTCTAATTCGAAAATTGCTATTTTCTACTATTGTTGTAGGAAGGTTCCAAATACAAGAGACATTTGAAAATAATTTAGTATTATAAATATATGAGTATGATTCACCAATAAAGGGATTGAAGCTGTAGTTTAGCTTTAGTGATAAATCATCTATTCCCATATCGGGTACCGGGATGGAAGGTTGAATTTGACCATTACTGTCAGTAGAACCAATGCCCGAAGATTGCAAGGTAGTTCCTTGATACCAATAATAATTAAAGTTTTTAAATGCAATCCCTGTACCATTCTCATATTTTAAATAACCTTCAAAAGAAAAGGGTTCACCAAGTATTTTTGGATCTGTTGGATCGTGTGTTTCAAAATAAGAATTGGTACTGACATCAATATTATAATAAGTTCTGTATTCTACATCTCCCGGAGGGACAGGATTAGTAACTTTAACCTCTAATCGATGATTATTAAATACATTAAGAGAATCATCAATAGTATAATCAATTTGGAAATAACCACCACCTGAAGTGTTGTCTTTAAACCCAGAATGAAGGATACCATCAATTTCCATTACAACAGTATACCCATCTTTTCCTACGCTTGTTATTCTATTCCATAATCTTCCTTGAACACTGATTATACTATTAGTTTGAATTCGAGTTCCATTAAAAATACTTGGATTTAAGTCTAATGTTGCCCAAGTACCTGAGAGATTCAGATTTTCCTCATCTTCATATTGAGAAGTATTATTTTGATTAAAATACACAAATGATAAAAATGAAATACAGATTAGGAACATAATGTTAATGATTAATTTTCTTGGCACTCTCATAAAATTATCACACCATTAATCTAAAAAATTCTATTTCTGTAGATTCAATATAATAATAATAAGGGTAAGTATAATTGTCTCCAGGATCAAAACTAGCCCACACTTCTGCATCATTTGGCCAATTTCCAATTAAAATCGAGATATTAAACCACCCACTTCCATTAGTAAAACCCGTTGTTGCAGGAGAGATGGTAGTTCCATAACTATCTTTTATCGTAATAGTAACCTCCTTACCACTTATTGCTGTACCATTATCCCATAATAAATAACCATATGCATATAATGTATCACCTTCATAAAATTGATCTTTAACAGTTTGAGTGTCGTAATTACCAGTCATCGCAATTCCTGCGGTTACATTTACAAAGACAGATACACTGCTAGTGTGAATCATATAATCGCTTAATAAGATACCTGGTGCGTTTATACTTCCATTAAAATCAATCCTAAAATAATATCGACCTTGTGGACAATTGAGTGAGATAAAGTTTACATTAAATTGATAATTTCCATTAAAAACATTGATTACTTGACTTCCCGCTAAATTAAGGTATCCCGAAACATCAATGCTGTTTGAATTAAATAGTGATATTTTAATATTCAACCCTCTAAGATTGGTTGTTCCATCTTGAACAGATCCGAAAACACTGAACATATCAAAATCCCTTTGAATGTGGTATAAGGAAGAATATGTGGATATTGTGATTGTTTTATTTATGATTATATAAGTTGAATTAAAAATTGAATAGGTTGACCATTGTACTTCTATCCTATGTAATCCCGCATGCCATAAAGAACTATCAATAATAAATTCGTGATATCCATTATCAGCTAGAACATACGTATGAGACCCGATTTGTGAACCGATAAATACATCCCTAAGTATAACTGTTCCAGAAGTTACCGGGGTACCACTTTGAGTTACGTAAACGGAAAAGTTTATTAGATCTCCCTGTGAATATCGTTCAGGAAGATGAGAATCATCATAGAATGATCGAGTAGGAGTTCCATCTATTGAAAACATAATGTTAACATCATCCGGATCAATAACTTTCAAGTCATAATATCCACTTTTGTAATCTGTGAAATTTGACGTGAATATGTAGAAATCATGTTCATTGAATTGATTGTTTGGCAAAGAATACATGAAATTGCCATTAAATAATACACCTAACGTATAATTCGCAGCTGGAGTACCACTGCTTACAGAAATTGTGAGATCAAAAACACCTGTATCATCTAATGTGAATACACTTGACGATAAATAATACGAGACATCAGTCATTGTTCCATCGAATAATAAGATTTGAATTTCAGGAAATTTAATTGGAGATCCATTCGAACCATCAATAATAGAACCTTGAAGATTGAATGTACGACCAAATGAACCACTCCTATTTATTGCTTGTGGTGTGGGTCCTGATAATAATGTGACATTTATTTGATCGTTAAGAATGAAATATGAATAATTATAATTTGAACCCCATCTTGCGGAAATCAAGTGAGGTCCTGCAATTGTTAGACCCCCAGTCGCATAAATTAAAGAAGCTCTACCATTTGTTGTTGGAGCAAGTCCAATTGATTGTCCTTGAGTTATATCATAAAATTCAACCAACTCTCCATCTCCTATTGGGCTAGAGCCCCATTCGAGATAAATTGACAAGTTCAATTGTCTATTTCTATTAATTGATGGTTGATTATAATCATGTGAAGTAAACCCATCAATCCAGAAATCAAACTTCAGTGTCTCAGGTGCAGTGACTTGTAATTCATAATCCAACGTTGTTGAATTACTTAAAAAGGGTAAATTAAATAAATAGGGATACGGATAATTCATTAAATTGATGGTTCCATTAAAATCCATTCTTAATGTATAATTACCTGTAGGAGTGTCTGAAGCGACACCGAAATTAAGATCAAACATCCCCGAACTCCATGTTTCGAAAGGATAACTATCATAAGCTAGCAGATATGAAGAATAGTCTGAACCTCCACGTAATAATTTTAATGTTATAGTTGAGTATCCTACCGGTTTTGAACCATCTAATGCATCCGTGACTTGACCAACAACATTAAATGAGGTTGCACCACCACCCCCAGTACGATTAATTTCGAGAGGTGTTGGTCCTGAAAAAATGTGAATTGTGGGAGCATCATTTAGAATATAATAAGAATAATTATAACCATTTCCTAATTTTGCGTAAAGTAGATTCGGACCAGATATAGCTTGAATTCCTACAACATAATCATGTGTTGCGTATCCTTGAGTGTTTGTTGTGTTACTAGTAATAAAATTCCCCGTTCTATAATCATAGAATTCTACATTCTGATTAACGAGAGGGCTGTTAGTTTCATTTAATACATAAGCTTTCAGAGTAATTGAAGAATACCTCGTTATTGTAGGTGCGTTAGCGATATTTGAAGGAACATCATCAATAAAAAACCATATTTTTTTGATTTGACCCTTTGTAACATTGAATTCCATTATGTTACTTGAGCCATTCATAATACCAAATGCAATAGGTACACCATAAAAACTTCCGTTGAAATCAACTCTTATATCATATTGTCCTGTTAAAACAGATGGATCAACATTTAATATCACATCAAAATCCCCATTACTATTGGTTTCTACTTGAGGAATATCAAAAGGTGTAGCACTTGCTCTAGTATTTGTCCCTTTATTAAGCAGTAAGAACTCAACAGTAGCACCGACCACTTTTTGATTAGTGAGAGGATCTATTACATATCCTTGAACGTTTGTTTGGGTACTTATAGAAATGTTCACTTCTTGTGGGCTCACACTTATTAAATTAACATCAACATCTCCATACACAAAATAATATGTTGAATTAATAGTTTGAGCATTATATATGGCAGAAATTACATGAAATCCTGCCGTTTGGGTATCATCGATTGGGATTAGAATAGATGCTTGACCATTGAGGTCTGTAAGATCTTGACCAATTATGTTTGTTGGAATTCTATAATCTGGTTGGTCTGCAAAAGTTATAGTGGAATTTTGAACAGGGATGCTATTTAAAGTTAAAGTAGCAGTGATATTAGCATATTGGTTATTTCGGTATCCTATTGTGAAATTACTATTGACTATTAAACTAAAGTTTGTTGAGCTCCAAGGATCAATCCAAGGGTTTCCTCCTACCCCATAACTATCAAGAAGTACATCCATTTGAACCCATTCTCCAGCTCCACTAATATCGGTGGGTACATAGATCTCTGCCCAATTATAGATGTTTTTATATTTTACAGCAAAAGTATTTTGGGAATCTTGATTATCCCAAATCTCCTGAATTCCTATAGAATTAAATCCATCCACAAAACGACATGAAACTCCAAAAATTCGAGCAAATACACAAAATGCAGAAGCAAAATCAGCCCACATTCCTTCTTGAGTTTCACAGAAATAATCGACTGCATCTCTTCCAGGAGGAGCGGAAGTATATGTAGCTGGATCACTGGGTAATGAAAAATAAAATTGTAAATAATTTCTAATTTTATTCGCAACCATGAAAGCATTATCATTAAGTGAAATCGTACTGTTTAATGCTAAATAGTGAGTATAAACATATGGATTATTACTTAAATAAGCTTGGGTTGAGGGGGGTAATCGTAAAAACTTATTTTGAATCGGCAAAGGCGTGTAGCTAGCATGTAAAGCAGTACTGTTAATTTGACTATTTGAAGGAATGTTTAATCCAAACAAGTTATAACTCATATTAACATTAACATCATTGTTAAAATAGACATCCAGTGTTGATGAATTAAAATCATCTTTATATAAAATAGGGGGATTCGAAAAATCAATATTCCCTAAATTATCCCAAATACTTCCTTCCATAATAAATGGTGTGGGGAATAATGATGGTATAACCATCGAATTAATACCAATTTTAGGTGTTAGTGGCATTTTAATTCTTAGAATATCTTTATCCGAATGATAAGTTCCATAATCAGCATAAGTGTAGAAATCATTAATTTGCGTGGCGGCAGTTGATTGCCATCCATCGCCAGAGTATTCATCAAAACATTCATATTTCCATAATTTGTTAGACATGTTATTAAAATCAGCATAATTAAAAACTCTAAATACTTCTATATCTGAAGTCATTAAAGCTAATTGACTTTGAGAAAAATTCCCAAGATCCAAATTATCAATATTCCCATTAAACATATTTTTTAACGCATCGAGCAAATTATTTAATTGGTCTTGCGTTAAATTCAAATCTTGGAAATCGGATAAATTGTAGGGAAATGGCGGTAGAGTTAATTGAATGCCTGTCTCTTCATCCGCATATTCAAGTTGGTCACTTGGATTGAGTCTTTGAGTATTAAAAATAAGACTAGATAATATAATTGAGAAAGCAAACGCAAAAATTAATAAAACTGCTACTGCTATTATTTTAATTACTCGTTTTTTATCGATACTTGTAACTAATAATTCTTCACGAAATTCCGACATGCTTTCTCAATACTTTATTCTGCTTATACCGTGATCAATTTGCAATATTAATTAAAATTATAATATAAATAATTTTCCTAGCATTTTGAAAATCAATGAAATATCTGTAAAACAAAGTAATATTTGAAATTTTGAAAATTGAATTTATTGAGGAGTTTTATAAAATTATGAAATGATAAAAAAAATAGGTTATAAATCCCTATACTACTGAATAACCTTAGAAGATCTAAAACTCAAAACCGCACTTCGAACAGATAGATTTCTTCGCATATTGAGGTTTAGGAATGTAACTAATAATTCTTGTTTTATCTTCAACCTCTTTTATAGCAAAACCACTAGCTCCGCAATTTGGGCATAATCTTCTTCCAGATCCAAGACTTATGTTAGGAGATGGAGCGGGGGTGGGTGTAGTTGCGGATCCCGTAGATGTTCCAAAGGAAGGAGTGCTTCCTATATTAGGAGCTTGAGAGGTAATACCTTGTGCTAAGCTTGATGGCATTACTGCTTTTGGCTCTTTTAATTCCTGGATACGTCTCTCTTTGTATAATAATTCTTCTTGAAGTTTAGTAACTTGTGCTTGAAGTGGTCCGATTTGTTGTTGAAGTTGCATATTTTCTTGTTGTACACCTTGCAACTGACCTTGCAATTGAGGAATGACAGTTTGTAATTGATTTTTTTCATTAGTCAATTGGGTTATTTGAGACTGATAACTTTCCATAGAAGCTTGGACACTATTCATCTGATTAGATAATCGATTAATATAATTTTCCTTTTCGAGAAGTTGAGCATTTAGATTAGCAATTTGACCATTTGCATTATTTATTTGCCCTGTTAATTGAGATATTGTATTTTCTTTTTGCTGAACTTGAGATATTGCAGACTCATATTCATATTGTAATGATCCTGTAGATTCTGGTTCATTTGTGGGGGCAAATGATTCAGTTTGGTAGACTGTGGGGGGAGCTGGTGCAACGGGTGGGGGAGTCATGGTTGGAGATGGAGGTAATCCCTGGGGAGGGGGCATCGATGGAGGGGGCATTGTAGGGGGTGGCATGGACGGAGGTTTTGGTGGTCTATATTCTTCCTCGTCGTCTCTCTCATATTCATCAGACATTAATTTTTACCTTTATTTTATTTTATTTTTTTTATTATTGACTTGATAAATAAATAGTGGACTAAGTTTATAAACTAATGCAAGAAAGCGATGGTAGAATTTTAAAAGCAACTCCAATGATCACTCAGTTTCTTTTTCAATTTTGGGATGAGGTTATTATCCACATAATTCAAAATTTCTGCATTTGAAGTTCTTGAATTTTCCTCAATTAAATCATTATCATTATCATTTAATATCTGCAAACAATTATATACCGCTAATGCTTGCTTATCTAATTCGTAACCCCCTTCTAAAGTAAGCAAAATTCTATCTTTTGCATATTTTTTGGCAATTTCCTTGATTTTTTCTAAATATCTTGCTGGTGCTTGATAAGTCCAACCCATATTAGTTAACCTGTCCGTCCAGTGAGTATCAAAACCCGCTGAAATAAGTATAAACTCTGGTTTAAATTCGCTTAAAAGAGGATTAACTATTTCATCATAATATCTCATTATAACATCATCAGCTGAATTAGGAGGCATTGGAAAATTAACTATTTTTCCTAATCCTTTATCTTCACCGATTTCATTGAAAAATCCTGAACCAGGATAAAAATAAGTAGGATCTTGATGGGAATTTATCATGACTAATTCTCCACTTTCCGATCCGCCATAGAATATGGATTGTGTTCCATTTCCATGATGACAATCCCAATCTATGATTGCTACCCTTTTAAAGTTTTTTTCTCTAAATAAATACTCCGCTGCAATAGCAATGTTATTAAAAATGCAAAATCCCGCACACCTATATTTACTAGAATGATGCCCTGGGGGGCGTACTAAGGCAAATCCATTTTTAATATTTCCTGATAAGATCTCATCTATACCTTGTAAATTTCCTCCCACGGAAAACAATGAAGCTTCATATGTCTTAGCAGATACTGCAGTATCCATATCAAGTTGCTGAATTCTTCCCGTTTTTTGACTGAGTTCGCAAAGTTCTTTCACTTCATTAATTAATCTCTCGGCATGAACATATTTGACTTGATCTATAGTTGCCTTTCGTGGATTTATCATTTTAAAATTGGGATTTTGTAATATTTTTTGTTGTTTAAGAAAATCCATAATTGTTACCAATCTTAAGTGACTTTCGACATGATTGCCGATTTGATGAGTAAGAAATACTGGATCGTATACTATTCCTGTCGTCATTTTAATAACACATTTCCATATTTTAAATTAATAAATATTGATTTTTCTTTATATAACTTTCTAATGATACTCATCTTATTAGATTTTATATATCATCCTAAATGCTTAAATTCTAGTTTGATACGATATCGATTCAATATTATTTATATTACTGTAATTTAATAATTAAATAGAATTAAAAACTGGATTTAATCGTTTAAAAGTAGAAGGTCATGCCAATTTTAATCAAAATCATAATTATAGGAGATCCTGGGGTAGGTAAGACTAGTTTAGTTAAACAGTTTATATCTGAAAAATTCTCCAAAGATTATAGAATAACAATTGGTACTAATATTTTTACTAAAAAATTGATACTTACCACGGGAGAAACAATCAAAATGCAATTATGGGATATAGCGGGTCAAGAACGATGGATAAAAATGAGGCATTTATATTATTCTGGAGCTCATGGTGTGATGATGGTAGCTGATCTCACAAGAAGAAAAACTTTTGAACAGCTTGCTAAATTTTGGAGACAAGATTTAATAGATCATTGTGAAAATGCCCCTATTATCTTAATAGCAAATAAAAATGATCTAATACATCAAATCAAAAAAGAGGAAATTGAAATTATAAGATATAATATTGGCGCCAGTTGTTTTTTCAATACTTCCGCTAATGATGGAACAAATGTCAACAAATCATTTGAAATATTGGCGAATGAGATAGTAAAAAACAAATTGAAAGGAATTTAAGCTTAAACCTTTATTCCTATTTTTACAAATTTCCTTTCTCCTGGTTCTAAGAATTTTTCAAACGCATTTTGGATTTCATTTAAAGGCATGATCTGGGTAATATGTTCATTGGCATCTACTTTATTCTGAGAAAAAAAGTTTAAAGCTAGATTTATATCCTCATAATCATGTCCAAGAACACCTGTTATTGTAACCTCTTTTGAATTGATGAGAAACATTGGAAATGAAATACTACCTTTATATACACCTTCTAATAAAATCGTACCGCCACGTTCAATTAAATCAATTGCTAACAAAATAGATTTTTCATTACCTGCACAATCAAAAATGAACGTTGGAGATCCATTATCCTTGAAATATTTCTTTATTTTTGATTTGTTCGGGGGAAAAGCTTTACTTGCTCCCATTTTTATCGCCATATTCCTTAGGTATTCATGTGGTTCAATTACAACTAGATATTTAGGTTTTTTTTCAACTAAAAGGTATTTCAAAAAGCATAATCCAATATTCCCTCCTCCAATTATGGCTACTTTTTCATTCTGGCTAATTTTTGACAAGCGAATTCCTCTTGCGGCATTAGCGAATGATTCAATCATAAGGGCTTCCTTAGTTGATACAGAATTAGGAATATGAAAGAGATATTTTTTAGGAACTTTTACAAACTCAGCAAAGCCTCCGTCCTTAAATATTCCCATTCCATCTAAATCTTTCCCACTTAAATCTAATTTAACGTTAATTCCACATGCTTTATCTCCAATTTTTACATCATTAATGTTAGCTCCAATTTCTACTACTTCTCCAGTGAATTCATGACCCATAATCAGTGGTACTTGATACATTTTGATTTTAAAGTTTGTAATATCACTTCCACAGATTCCACAATAATGGACTTTTAAGATAACATCATTATCTCCTGGTTTTGGATCGGGATAATCTTCTCTATATATTATTTTCTTCACATCTTCAAAAATTGCCGCTTTCATAAGTGAGTCCTTAAATTAATTTAAATAATATCTTGATATGTTAATTGTTTCTTATTTTAATTCTTTATTTTAGTTATTAGTATTCTCATATTAAACTTCAAAAAATTTAATGATAATTCTTAATTTTTAATTTTATAATTTTTTTCAAAGTATGTATATTTTAGAGGAGATTTTAGGGTATTGAAAGATCTAGAGATTTTTGGGTATACTGGAGTATTATTGAAATTGGATCTTGGCCAAGAAAAAATTTCATTTGAACCTATCAATAAAAATTATACTACTGATTTTCTTGGTGGAGCAGGTTATGCATGTCGCTATTTAATTGATAAGGGTGATAAAGATCTTGATGGATTATCCTCTCATAATACTTTAATGATAATGAATGGCCCTTTTTCTCTGACAGGGGCACCATCTTCAAATAGGTTTGTAATTTGCTCAAAATCACCATATACAGGTTTATGGGGGGAAGCAAATTGTGGCGGAACTTTTGGACCTGAATTAAAGAAAGCAGGATTTGATGGAATAATAATTACGGGTAAATCGGAAAAACCAGTTTATTTGCAAATTATCAATAATGATGTAAATCTTATTGATGCAAGGGAACTCTGGGGAAAAGGAATAAAAGAAACAAGGAAAAAACTGATAGAATCTTCAAATAAAACTAAGTCAAAAATATTATGTATAGGTCAAGCTGGGGAGAATCAAGTAAAATATGCTAATGTAAATGCGGAAGGACGATCTGCTGGTCGAACAGGCATGGGGGCTATTTTTGGCTCAAAAAACTTGAAGGCAATAATTGTTGAAGGATCTTCGTTTAAACCTAAAATTCATTCTCCTCATGAATTTAAAGCTTCGATCAAGAAAACGCTCAATTCCATCCTAAATTCCAACGTCACAAAAATTTTAAGGGATTACGGAACTAGCGCTGGTATAATGGGTGCGTATTCTTTGGGAGATTTACCAATCAAGTATTGGTCAAAAGGAGAATGGGATAGCGTATTAAACATTTCAGGTGAAACCTTAAAAAAGCACTTTTTAATTAAAAACAAATCATGTTATGGATGTTCCATAGGTTGCGGAAGGATCATCAACATTTTTAATAAGAATTATGAAGTTCCCTCATGTGAAGGTCCTGAATATGAAACTATTGCTGGTTTTGGTTCTATGATCTTAAACAGCGATTTAGAATCGATTTCTATTGCAAATGATATGTGTAATGATTATGGATTGGACACAATAAGTACCAGCGGTAGTATTTCTTTACTTTATGATTTATTTAATAAGGGAGTAATCCATAAAGAACAAGTTGACGATCTAAATCTCTCGTGGGGTCAAGCGGACTCAATGTTATCATTAATAAAAAAAATAGCTTTCAAGGATGGAATTGGTCAACTACTAGCAGAGGGATCCAATGCCATTGGTGTTAAATTTAACATCTCCAGTGATAACATAGCAACGGTAAATAAATTGGAAGTACCCTATCATGATATAAGATTCTGTCATGGAATGGCATTAACTTATGCGTTTAGCCCTCGAGGGGCATGCCATACTACTGCTGATGGATTTAAAGTATTAAGAAAATCTGTTGAAATAGATTTTTCTTCTTTAGGCATAGAAAAGGTTGATATGAATTCAAATAATGATAAAATGATCAAGGGGACTATCATTCTTCAGGATTACAGATCTTTATATTCAAGCTTAATTTCATGTTTCTTTGCGAATCCACCACCAGAATATATGATTGAATTGATAAATAATTTGTTTGGGAGTAAATTGAATATTGAAACTACTAAAATGTTAGGTGAAAGAATTTTTACTTTGAAGAGGTTGTTTAATATAAAAATGGGAATAAAACCGATAAATGATACAATTCCAGAGATATTATTAACTCCTTTAAAAGAAGGACCTCTAAGAGGATTATCTCCAGAATTCAATAAAATGAAAAAAATTTATTATGGTTTAAGAGATTGGAATGAAATCACCGGGAAACCTAACTTTCGAACAATAAAAAGATTAGGACTATCAAATTTGAATTTTTAAATTTACATATAAAATAGATTGAATAAATAACAATGTAAGTTAATTAAAGTAAAGAACATTAGAGCGTTTTTTTGATTATTCTTCAACTTTATTTGTAAATTTGATCATGTTATTTTTTGGTTCATAAAGAGTGCCTTCTTTTATTAGTTCTTCAAATGCACTTTTAATGAATTTCTCATCCAAATCTTCTTCTAAATCAAGAATTTGAATTAAACTGGCTTTTTCTAAGGCTCTCCAATTGTTTTCTTCAAATATTCCTTTTAATCTATTCATTAATTTATCTAATTTACTTAAAGCGCTTCTTGATTGCCCTACTAGTATGCGATCCATATCAATCTTACCCGTTGTTTCATCATAGCCCGTATCTTGAAGATACCTTCTAAAGAGTTTAATAATTGCTTCGACATCACTTTTAAGAACTTTTTTTCTTAGAGCCATTTTGGCATAAGCTTCACTAAGACGCACCAAACCATCTAAATTCCTAGCTAGGATAGATATGACTGCATCTTCACTATCATATTGTCCTCGTAATTCTAAATAGAATTCTTTAATACGATCTTTTGCTTCTGAGCTCAGAATAGGGTGACAGGTCCTACGGGCATGTTTGATATATTTTTTTAACATATCTGCTGGAATTGGGGCTATAATTAGGCTATCATCTTCTACTGGATTTTCAGGATCATTCATGGCATTCTTTAAAATAAACTCTGCCATTTGGGCATCATTTGCATGATCGGGTTTATCTACTACTACAAATATGAGATCAAATCTGGATAGTAATGATGGGGGGAGATTAATATTTTGTGTTGCTGTTTTATATCTATCATATCTCCCAGAACGAGGATTAGCTGCGGCAATCATCGCTGTTTGAGCTTTTAAAGTAGCAACTATTCCTGCTTTAGCTATACTTACGGTTTGCTGTTCCATCGCCTCATGCAGAGCTGATCTGTCTGCAGTGTCCATTTTGTCAAATTCATCTATAGCAGCAACTCCTCCATTTGCCAAGACAATTGCACCAGCTTCCAAGTTCATTTGACCTGTTTCTCCATCTTTTATTACGGCTGCTGTTAAACCAACTGCTGTTGATCCTTTACCAGAAGTATATAAACCCCTAGGTGATACTTCAATAGCGCTTTTCAAAATTTCGCTCTTACCAGTTCCAGGATCTCCCACAAATAAGATGTGAATATCCCCACGTTTAAAACCACCACCCGGTCTTTTTTTTCTTGTACCCGCAAATAAACTCAATACAGAAGCTAATTTAAGGTCATCACGACCATATATAACAGGAGCAATAGATCGGGCAATTTTTCTCTGAATATTGGGTTCTTTTGATAGTTTTTCAATAGCCTCTTTATCCTCTTTAGAAAGTTCAATGAACTCATCCGCTTTATCTTCAGGATCGATTAAATTTACATCAATAAATGTTTTAAATAAGTTACTATTCATACTTGCTGGGGATTGCGCTAATACAGAATTATAGACCCCCATAATTTTTACTCGATCTCCCGGTTTGACAGTATCCACTAAATCATGTGTTAATATTGCTTGTACTGATCTCGGAATTCTTCCAGGGGGTAAATCCTCGGGTATTTCTTGTATCATTATACTTTGCCAATCAATGAACTCAGAAATTTTGGATATAAGTCTAAAATCTGATTGAGAATTAGCTTTGCATCTAGTATTAGTGCATCCTTTTGGTCCCCTTAATTTTGAAGAGTATTGTTCAACTTCTATATGAGCGCCACAAAGATTGCACTCAAAAATAGCTTTTACTAATTTGGGTCTAATAGCAGAACTTCTTACCAAAATTCCTTTAGTCCATATAAGATTATCGATATTTTTTGCTCTTAATCCCCTTAAAGGAATAAATATGGAACAATTTTCATCTTTAGTTGAAATTCTCACAAAATAATCTTGGTTTATTAATTTACTCCCTTGAAACGTGAGTATATTTTTGAATGCTTCAATTGCATCGTCTAAAATGGTTTTTGGATCTTTTCTTAACATTTCTGCTATTTCAGAATCAAATGCTAATAAATCCTCATATTCGACAATGAGAGTCGTCCCGCCCTTAGAGAAGATGTCATTGATTTTATCTTGATATTTGTAAACTCCTGGTTTTTCTTCAAAATATCTGTAAAAATCTTCAATTCGTTGAGTAATAGGTATAGGCATAGCTGTTTGTGATGAGGGGGTTGTAATCTTAATTCACCTTCGAGAATCCATTAATATACCAAAATTATTTTTCATGATATTTTAATCAGACATATTAATGATTTAAGCTTATTAAGGTAAAAATAATCATTTACAAAAAAAAGGAACAAGAGAGATGAAATTTAGTAAATTTAATTGATTTAATATTTGCCTTATCTAGTCTTCTTTTAACTTATTCAAAATTTCACATATAATTGGGTCTTGAGATGCTTCACACCTAATTTTTAATAAAGCTATGATGCGTTTTTTTATTTTTTCTTCTTCATATCTCGCTGTTCGGCCTAAGATTATAGCAATAGATTGTTGTGATGTAATTGATCCCTCATCACTTAGATTTTTTAGTAATTTTGATAGGATGTCAGTTAATCCTTTTTTTTGGATAATGCTGACCATTGAGTTAATCATATTGTTACGCACATCTTTTGATTCATCGCCTAATAATAATAGGATAGAATCAAAGATCATATCAATTTCTGTAAATCCAAAAATTTTCAAAAGATTAGCCAAACCTTCTCTAATCTTCGGATCTTCATTCTTTAGATTTTTCTCAACGATATTAAAAGGAATTTTATCTGAATCTAAGCCTGAAATTGAGGATAATAAATTCATTACTGATCTCTTAACCCAACTATTTTTATCATCTAATAGTATGACCAATTTTCTAATGATTTCCTCATTACCTTTAAATTTGTTGATAAGTCTTCCTAAACTTAACACGGCAGCATCTCGAACGATCCATTCATCATCTTTTAATGAAAAATTAATAAGAGCATCAGTAGATTCTACCGGATCTATATCACCGATATATCCTAAAATTTTAGTGCTTGTTTCCCTGACAAATGAATCATTATCCTGCAAAAATGACATTACAAAACCTATTGGAACAAGTTCAGGATAATTTTTTACAATCTCAAGAAACGATTTCATCAGCATTATCCTTGAATTAGAATCTAAATCTTCAATTGACATTAACAAATCGTTCATCACGGGTTTAAGCATGGTTGGGTTTTTTTTCGCTATTTTAGAAATAATTTGAGCTATTTCCTTTTTAATTTTTGGTTCTAATCTTTTTTTTAAAATCTTAATGATTTCTGCTAAATTTAAGCTTTCACTATTATTTTCTATTAAACTTTCTAAAGAAAGGATTGCATTTAAGACAATATTTGGATCCTCTGATGTCAAACATTCGTTTAAAAAGGGTATTACTTCGACAGGATATTTAGATGCAATTTTAGAAATTGTTGTAGATACAACGCCTTTTGATATGAATCCAGAATCATCTTCTAAGAGTATCAGTCTTTTTAAGATAAAAAGCGTGTCATTCTCTGATTTTTGAGTTAAGATTGAGGAAATTTTTTGTTTTACCTCATCATTTCCAAGTTTTATATATTTTAATAAGGTAGATAATATTTTTTCAGGATTATAATGCCATAATTTTCCCAGAAGTGTTATAATACTGGTTACAACCCCCATATTTGAAATATCGATTTTATTTATAATCATATCTAAATCTAAAGCTTTTGGGGATTCATTATAGTATTTTTCCAAAGCATTTACAGCTGAATTTCTCACGTTCACTGCTGAATCTGTCAATCCATCTAAAATAGGTGATATTGGAATCGATAATTTCTTAAAGTTACCGATTTTCGATATAATGTCAAACATTGAAGCTCTAACTGACTTCCTAGGATCTTTCATAAAAGGAATAATCTTTGATACTAAATTCAAATCAATTTTCTGAATATCAATATTATTTAAGCATTGAATTGCTGCAGCTTTAATTTTTTGTTGTGAATAGGAGAGTTTTTCAAAAATAATTTTCTGAGGGATCTGATAAGATGACTCAGATAATAATTTTAGTACTTCTACTTGTATATTTACACTTGGATCGTTAAGAAATTCAATTAATTTAAATTTTGAAATTAATTCTTCTTCCCTCAAATTAATTTTTCTCAGTAATTTTATACCTATTAATCTTAACCTCCATTCGGGATCGTTGATAAGATTGATAAGAAGATTTTCGGGCAATTTTTCAACTAATTGGTTATCATTTATAAACAGAGTGCGAGCAACAGAAATGCTTTTATCATAATTTGGAGATTCAAGAGATTCCACAATCCAGGGCAACACAATATCAGGAACATCGCTCTCTAATTGTATCAAAATTTTAATTGATATTTCTCTGGAATTAGGATTTGGATCACATATCCCGTCAATCAATGAATTTTTAAATTTCCAGTCGTTCAAATATTTTTTTGATTTCAAAGGTATTCGCTCAAACATTAATTGTAAGGTATTTTCAGCATAATCTCTTAGTTTTTTATCTGAATTTTTAATAAAATTAAATAGTGGTATTGGATCAAAAGTTTGACCACATTCAGTTATTTTGGAATATTTGATATTAAATTTGAATTCGTTCGTTTTTCCAAGAAAGTAATAGGATGTTATAATTATCAAAATTGTTTCCTCAATAACAGCAGGCCAAGCAAAACTATTAGAAACGGGTACAATTCCTGCTGTAAATGACCAGTAATTAAAAGAACTTGATAGAATACCGATATTTACAATTAAAAAATTAACTAAAACATTTATACCTATTGCCGCCATTAAATATGCTGCGAAATAAATATCAATTCCGCGATACTTAATTTTTCGACCCCAAAATCGAGTAAAGTATCCCACAATTCCAAAAAACAGAGTAACATATACAAAATAGGAAGACATCGTAGAAATTGCTAAAGATCCAGTAAAATAGAATCCTATAGTTTGGAAAAGTGAGATCCATGCCCATACAAAAACAAACAACATTAACCCTAGCATAATGAATGGTGAAGGATCTGTCAGAAATTGACGCATCCCTCTTTTATTATCTTCAAAATTCAAGAAAATAGATCTCTTGATATCAGGTATATGATAATATTGATGTGAAATTCCGGATATATATCCTTTAGAACCATAATATGTTAATATTAGGAGGGGGTAAAATAGCATCCAAGAGATCCATAAGGTTTGAAAAGGAAATCCCATTAAAGATATTAATATTGGTGGAATAATTAAAAAGAAATATAATAATAGGGCCACTATAGCTGAAATTATTTTATTACTTGATTTATTTATGATATTTTTACTTATGAATCTGTGAAATGGTGTTAAACCTTCGTCTGATTCTTCACTAAGAGCAATAAATAAGAAATCAATGAGAGGATAGATTGAAATGTACACAAGACATATTGCAAAAGGAATTATTAATATGAGGGGATGGAGTGTATTATCAGCAAAAATGAATGCCATTCCTACAACAACCATCACCGCAATACTGAATATAAGCCCATAAAACAAACATTGCAGCTGATCAATAAAACTAAATTCTCCTTTTTTAACTAAAGCTACTTGTTTGTAAATAATAAAAAAACCAATAAAAAAAAATACTATGAATATGATTATGATCGCTAATTCTCCTAACAAAACGTGGATCACTCTAAATATATTAAATTGTTAATAACTGTTATTTCTGGTTGCTAAATAATTTAATAGATAAAAGAATTTTAGATTATTAAATATGGTGTGAAAAATATGGCAAAAATTGAAATTCCTTTAGACGATGCTTTGAAACGATTAGATTTTATATTTAAAAATGAAGGTTTATCTACTGAATGTATAAATGATCATAAGGGTTTCTCGTTATTGGGAGATTCATTTGGACCCTTTGAAAAAGGAAAAAAATATAGGATAAAAAATTTTTTAGCCATTCCATTTATTGAAAGTGGAATTTTAGCCGTGAGCCAAAATGAGATATATGACAATGTTGATATCCAAAGGTTCGCCATTAGAGAAAGGGATAGTCAGAAGCTCATCCAACAAGATAAGGATAATTTTTTGATAAAATCTAAAGAGTTTCGTTCCATAATGGAAAAGGCTGTAGAAGATAAGAAAAAACCAAAAATGGATCTTGATAGATATAATTCTTATACCACTAATATCATTGATAGCAGGTTATTAAAATTGTTAAAATTAGCAAAAACCGAACTTTCTTTGGATGATGAAAAAAGATTGACAAAATCAGAACTTTTACTATTTAATAAGATTTATAAAATAATAAAAAAGTGGAGAACATTCTTTTTAACATTTGAATGAATCTAAAGTTCTATTTGCCTCGTACCATATTTTTTAAAATAACTCTTAATAATACTTGATTGGAGTTTATTTGGTTTTAATAAAGGGATAATTTCTAGAGCATTACTCATAGTAAAAAAATTCACATTCTCTTCCAAAAGGATTTCTTTGACATTTTTCCCATCATCACGTATTTCATTCCTTTCTGTCATAACTATTGAAGCAATAATTTCTACATCTAGTTTTTCTAAAGATTTAATTGCTGCAATTAAAGAACCAGCTGTAGTGGTAGTATCTTCAAGTATTATAACCTTTCCTTTAGGTTCACCAAGGAAAAATCGATCTTTAGGATCTCCGTGGTCTTTTATCTTTCCCCTCCCCATCGGTAATAGGTATGTTCCTTTACTGTAATTTGATTGCTTTTTTGCCCATTTTAGTTGTGAAATTATACCCAATTTAGTTGCACCTTCAGGTACACCATAAAAACAATCAGGTTTTAAGTTCAAGAATTCTACAAAAGAAATTATGAAATCAGTAAGTTGATCCATTAGAAAAACATCTTGGGCGATATTCCTCCAATTTACGTACCAATTCGATAATCTTCCTGATTTTAATTTGATTGGTTCATTAAAAAAACCAACTACTTCATTTTCAATAATAAATTCTAAAAATTTTGATTTATCTACCCAATCCAAAATAAAAAACCTATTCTTTCATAATTAAGTATTCTTTTCGTGCTTTGGAGTATTCTTCACCACTAATTTTACCTTGAAGAAATTCTTGTTCTATCTGCCTCATTATTTTCCTTTTCTCAGCGAGGGCTTTTTTATTTTCTTCTTTTATAAATGTAGATAAAATGGACTCACAAGCCTTACTGATATCATTCTTATTTGATTTTTTATCTAATTTTTCAATGTATGGTTTTATTGGTTTTACTAAATCAATTTTTTTTTTTGCTAATTCATCAATTCTTTCAAGGACTGTTTTAATTTCTGTTTCATTCTCACCATCTAAAACCGAGATCATTCTTGGAATGGCGATTTCTGTTAAAATCTCATCTAAATATATTTCTATTTCTTTCTCAACTTGTTTATCCTTATAGTTAGCTAACTTGTCTTTTCTTATATATTCAATAAAAATTAAAGGGAGTTCAACCGGCCATTCTCTAATTTCATCCTTGTCTACAAGTTGGACAATTCCTCCATCTTTTTTATGAAATATTCTCATTTCTTCTCATCTCCAAATTAAATCCAGTCTCCTGTTGTCAATTTTTCGGGTAAATATCTATCTGTTAGAAATTCAAAACCATGAGATGAAAAAGCTTGAATTTCAGCTTTAACTTTCAATTTCAATGCTAATTTAAGGTCTTCTTCCCAATTTTTATTTTTTTTAACGAAATCTTCGTTGAGGAGATCTGTTGTTCTTTTTATGTCCTGTTTATTCATAGGAATGCGAACAGAGTTTGGAATTTTATATTTATCCAAATCTCGAGTCAATACACCCAAAAGTTTAATCTTGGGAGTCGCTAGAAATGGACTTTCATAGCTCAATCTCTTAGAACCTCTGAGATAAACCGAATGAATATAATGACCATAAGGATCACTATCCACTAAACTAAAGACGGGGAGATTTAACTCTTTACTTAACCTTTTTAAAAACATACGTACTGCTACATTTCCTACACCTTGTGCGGTTAATAGAATACACGGATATTTCTTCCAAAATCTTGCCTCTGCTAAACGCATCATCGCAGCATCTTTTTCTATTACTAATATAAATTCAGCATCAGACTCAATAATCTCTATATTATCAAGCATTGGAGATATTGTCCATCCACCACCACCTAAACCTTCAAGGTCAATAATATCATTCTTATCTCTTATTCGAAGTCTTCCTACACAAGATCCTTTAGCAGAAGCGACGATATGTGTTGAATTTCTTGTAGTGTAAAGCATACTAGCCACATCTTCTATGCATTTATCACTATTTTTTTGATCTCCAAAAAGTGTAACTGCTGAATAGAAAATTTCTCTTTTAGTCGCGTGAAGATCTTTTAGTAATAATTCATTCACTTTTTCTAATACTTTCATCAAACGGGTCATATCAGCTACACTTGCTAGCGAATGGAATTGTTTTTCCATCATTTGTTTACCTAAAAGAAGTAAATCATTTTCCTCATCCCATATTATATTTCCAGTGGTTCTTGAAGGAAGAGAAATTGATGGTCTTCCATTTTTATAAATTTTTTCTATAATGGAATCTGTAAATTCACGTATTCTTTTAAGAGCTTGAGCTTTATTTAAATCATCGATTTCAACAGTTTCTACAGGTAAAATTTTTTTTTTTTTCTGTTCTTTCATATTTCTACTTAGGTATTCTTGATATAGTTGTTTTGTCGCTTTTAAATCCCAACTTTCACTTTTAGTTGCCATTATTGTTTACCTCATTTTAATTTCCAGTGTTTCTTATTTTTAATAATTAACATTTCCACTTTTTTTCTCCTTACTAATTCTTTTAAACGATTCTGGAGATACCTTGCATCCATCATATCTTTAATTTTTAATTTGAAGATAAGATGTGTTATGTTTTGCCATTCGTTGTTAAGTGTTGCTAAAATTTTATCTGTTGTAATAACGGGTAACGTTGTTTGAACGGTTTGAGGAATTACTCTCTTAGGTTTTGGTTTTTGTGATGGTTTTTTTATAGATTTACCTTCTTCAATAGTAATTCTATTTTCAATAGATTCAGGTCTTTTCGAAACAAGTTTGACAAGCTCATCCTCTACTTCTATCGTTGGTTTTTCAATGAAAGCGTCAGTTTTATAGTGAGCTTGTATTTCTTTAATTATGTCAATTTTTCTTGAATTTGGTGAAATGGAAATCCCAAATTCTTTACTGTACTCTATTAATTCTCTAATTGTCCATTTTAATAGAGATTTTTCAGAAAAAATCTCTTTCTTATGTTTTTGATCTTCATCTTCACGTTCTTTATCAACAGGTTCTTTTTCCCATTCAATTTCAATTTCTTTAGGGATTTCTTTTCTCTCTTCTTGTTCTGGTATAACTTTTTTCTCTATTTTTGGTTCTATAGCTAATTTAGGTATGGCTTTTTTACCAATTGCCTCTTTCATTAACAATTCTAATTCTTCTGGAGAGGTTGTATTTTTATACTCACTCTCCGTCGTTTTCACTATATTAAATAGACTCTCTACAAATTTGGGAATATATTTTTCAATGACACTTGATCGTTTTTCTGTCTTTCTAAATGTATCTTTTTTATTTAAATATGCTCTTAAACGTCTTGCAATTGCTTCTAGGCAATATTTAATCTCTTTAATTAATTCCTCATCATCTGCTAAAGCATTTTTAGATTGAGATTTAAACATTAAATGTACATAAGGACCTGAAACGTTAACTAAAAGTTTAATAGGACCTTTCGGTAAGTTGTTATCAAAGGTGTCTAATTTGTAATTTTTCCAATTGACAGATTGAACCGCTTTAGTTATAGCACATTCCGCACTGTCTCTCAATTTGGGCGTACGATTTACAAATCTAGATAAAACATCCCTTGAACGTTTAGGAGTATCTAATTTTTTAGGATCATTACAATATGCCAAAGCTGCTTCAACCACATATGCTAAACCTTTACCGCTTGTTGGAGGTCTTGTTTCTGCAGAAACAAAATCATCATCTTTTGAATGAACATCGGTAAAATAATTTAATAGTTCACGATAACTACTTCTTAAATCTTTATTTAAGTTTTTAAATATCTTATTAATAAAAATATTGAATTCATTTGGATCTCCATTATTATCTAAAATATCATAACTTGCGAGAATTCTTGAGACCGTTATTTCTATATCGCTATCTATTCCGCTGTGATCTAAAGGAACATCTTCACTTGATAAAGCATTTTGCTTTTTCTTCTCTTTCAATAATTTTTCCTTAACAGATACAAGGTTTGAAACAGGATCATCAAAATCTTCGATATTTTCTGATATTTTTAGACCGATTTCTTTTACTAAAGTATTTTCTAATACTATATCCCCAACGGGTATAGCAGTATCAGTCGGTGGGGCCATATACTTAATTGATTTAAATGCATGAAAAAGAGAATTGAATTGTTCATTACTCAATTCAATAGGTTTAGCTTTAGAAATTTGAACTTCTCGAATTAAATCTTCATATTCAGTCCGAGAAAGAAATTTTTTTTGTTCAATTAATCCGGATTCATTACGTTTAATTAAATTATATATTTGATTTTTAATTTCTTCTTTTTGTTTATCGATATTTTCAATCTCTTTTACTAGTTTATCCACTTCTTTCTCGATTTTTTTTTGTTCTTTTTTTGTATCAATTGTTTCTTTTCGACGATTATTTTTTCTTATAGTTTTATCTATATTTATAATGTTTTTATCGCACTTATTAATCTCATTAGTTAGATTCCAGTAATCGTCCTTTAAATCTTCGGAATCTAATAGATAAATAATGAGTTTATCTCTTGGTTTTTCTGAGCGTCCATACACCCTTTTTTCATTCTTTAAAAAGTAAATTGGATCCTCTTTTTTCTTTGATTTTGTAATGAATCCCTCTTCAAGGATAAGTAGATTATTTTTCTCTTGTAAATCTTTTTCAGCAATATTTATGATTTCTTTTGCGGTTTTTGGGCTAATTCGCACAAAATTTTCTTGCAGAAATGCAGATACTGTTAAGTTTTCTGATTTTGATATAAGATCCTGCAGATCACCTATATTGGTTGATGAGGGGTGTGGTTTAGCATATTTAGGTTGTTTTGGAAATGATGATACTAATCTTGGATATGTTATGTGTTCTCCATAAGGATCAATGAAAAGAATTGTGACATGAGGATTCATCAACGCAGTCTCATTTATATAAGTATCTACATAACCTCTCACATATTTCACATTTAAATAGTTTAATTTAATGTATGTCCCATGACCAAAAGGGCTATCAACATCAACAGGATGTATTAAATAACGTTTTTCATTCTTTGAAGTGGTGAAAAACTCAGATGCATTGGCATAAACCATATCAATAGTCTTAGAGGCTACAATGATAGGTTTTCCAGTTGTATTTTGGGCATCTGAAAAAGCACTTGGAGCTCCAAAACCTTGACTACCTCGAGTTTGTTTTAATTCAACGCTTTTTGAACTTGCTAAATATTTTCCAAATTTACGAAGATCTCCCTTACTCATTCCGATTCCATTATCAAATATCTCTAATGTATAATTCATTACATTTTTTTGTGACAATTCCGAAGTTAAAAAAGACGGAGGCTCAGATTCTCTTAATCTAACGACTACGATTGGCTCTATATCGACTAAAGCAATAACAGGTTTTAAAAGTTCATCAATGTCCTCTAAAATTCGCTGGACTTCTTCTTCTACTTCAATTTCGGCTTTGTCAATTATTTCTCCTGCCTCTTCTTCTTTATCTATTGATAATTCCTCTTTATCATCACTATCTGCTTCTCCTTCTTCTAAGAAATCTTGAATTAGTGATAAATTTTCTAAGGCTGTTTCTTGATCCAAAGAAAATTTATTTCTTGAATCAGATTTTTCAATTTCATTCCAATGAAACGTTTCAATAGCATCTAAACAATTATCTAAGAATTCTGTTATATATTGAGAATGTTTCCAGTATCCGAATTCAAAACCCACTAATTGTGTTCTTTTGCGCATAAATTGTGCTATTGTACCTTGCTTGATTGTACCTTCCTCATCAGATGAAATTTTAATCTCACTCCAAACCTATATTATCAGTTTTAATAGTGTTTTAAATTTAATTTATAAACACATAACTATCTTCTAGATCATTACTAATAACATAATTCTAATAAAATTATTAAAAATCTTGAAGGCTGTGCTTCCAAATTTTGATTCATTTTGAAAAGAAATCGATTTATTATTTAAATCTTTTCCTATAATCAAAACTAAAAAGTAAAATAGCATGAATTTTATTTGATGTTCCGTATTCGGAAGTTTTCCAATGTTATATCTAATATCCTAGAAGCTATATATCTTTTAGAAGCTTTTTCAATATGTGATATTTGTTTTGCTTTATTGATGATATATACCTCATTTTCCTTGCTTCCAAAGCCCACATCTTCCCTACCTACATCATTAGCCACAATTAAATCTGTTTGGGAACTTAATAACCTCTCATAAGCTCTATCGATAAGTTCAGTTCTTGAAACATTAGTTTCTGCTTTAAAAGCAACGATAAATACTTTATAGTTTTTCTTACGAGCTACGTTGATAACTTTAGGAGTTAATCTCATATTAATTTGGAGCTCCTTAACATCATCAGAAGAGATCTTACCTTCAACACAATCTATTGGTTTATAATCAGAAATAGCCGCAGCACATATGAAAATATCAAAATCTTTATAAGATAATTCATTTTTAACCGCATTTATGAAATCATCTGAGGAGACCACATTGATCGTATTTACATAATCGGGAATTTTTACCATACATTTCCCTGCAACCAATAATACATCCGCTCCCCTTGCTGATGCATCCTTAGCAAGTTCAACACCCATCCGCCCCGAGGATTTATTTGAAACGAACCTAATCTCGTCAATGTATTCTCTTGTGGGTCCTGCTGTTATTAATATCTTAATTCCTTCTAAATCTCTCTTAGCAATTATTAAATCGATAACTCGGTCAATTATGTCATCCACTTTTGCAATCTTAGCTTTCCCTTCAGAAATTCTTGGTCCTAAAATATCCATACCATATTTTTTTAATAATGAAATGTTATGTTCAAGAATGGGATGATACATGCTCTCATGCATCGCAGGGACAATTACAATTGGAATATTTGATCCAAACGCTGTAGAAACAAATGTAGTAACAGGAGTATCGTCTATTCCATTAGCAATTTTTGATATCGTATTTGCCGTAGCTGGACATACTAAGATTAGATCTGCTTTTCCAAAAACTTTAGGTCTATTTCCAGCAAAAAAAACATGTTCTACCTCCCCTGTTAAATTAGTTATAGCGGGATTACCTGTAGCCCAATGCATTAAAGAAGGGTTAATTAATTCTGTAGCTGCCTTTGACATTACTGCAAAAACTTCAGCACCTAATCGCATCAATTCTCTCGCGATAATTGGGGCGTTTATTACAGCTACCGACCCAGTTAAACACATACATATTGTTTTTCCTCTAAGAATTGTACCCTTGCTCTCAACGATATCTTTTGATGGGTGGTGCGCGTTCTCTCGAACCATAATTTATCATTATATCATATATTTATATGTAATTAAATTTCATTTGGAATATAAAAATAATGGAAACACATCCCTATAATTTCTAACTTTTTATAAACAATTTTTCCCTACATTATGAAGATCTTAGTGGATTTTAAAAATTCTAAATAAAAGATATATGTAAACTAGATTTTTAGATATACCATGGAGATCCTTGTTGATTTACACATCCATAGCAAATTTTCTGGGGGAACTAGCGAACGAATAACGATTTTCAACATCGCTTTAAATAGTAAGATAAAAGGATTAGAAATTGTTGGTACAGGAGATTGTTTACATCCATCTTGGTTTAAGCAATTACAGTTTGAACTTGAAGAATCTGATAATGGTATTTATTATCATCCTAAAATTCCTGAAATTAAATTTATCTTACAAACCGAAATAGAACTCATCTGGAAAATAGAGGGAGAACTTAAAAAAGTACATTTCATAATCTTAATTCCTAATTTTCATGTTTTGAATGAAGTCTATCAATTTCTTTCAGCTCATGGAGCATTAGCAGAGGATGGGAGACCTAAAGTTTACTTATCGGCTGAAAATTTTATAATAGGGTTAAAAAAAATCGATTCTTTAATTGA
>Ga0307419_10000101_pt1 | contig 34044 bp, 43 predicted proteins | sample SalMarWE160230MG_2_FD_202512 | JGI IMG/M metagenome (GOLD analysis project Ga0307419, IMG submission 202512) | Salt marsh sediment microbial communities from the Plum Island Ecosystem LTER, Massachusetts, United States - WE1602-30 | ecosystem: Environmental > Aquatic > Marine > Intertidal zone... | reverse complement strand
ACAACTTTCCTGATTTTAATAACCTCAATCTCTTATGATAGTTTGTTTTACCTTCAGCTCTTCTTCTATTTGGTATTCTGTATTTTGGTCCTTTTGCCAATTTTATCTCCCTCGTTTCAAAAGTTCCTTTTCTTTTATATGACGGTGCATTTGGGCAACACTATGAAACATACCTCCTTTAGCATTCTTGTAGAGTTTTCTATATGTTGCTGTTGTAATCAATTTTCGATCTCTTAATTTTTTAAGCTCTTTCCTTTGAGGACGTATCTTTTTCATCCAAGCCTGCTTTTTAGGATTTCTAGCAGTTTTCTTTCCTTTTCTTTTTCCTAAACCCCTCGCTCTTCCTTTTACTTTTCTTTCATGTCTGACATTTTTTCTATATTTTGAGATACCTATTTCATATTTCTTTAAAATGACACCTTCTTTTATCAAGTTACGGATGTCTTCTCGTGTGATTGCCATCCGTATATCTTCGATTAAATAAGGATCAAAATAAACTCGATTCTCACCACATTTCAAAATTTGAGCGGCCATTCTTTTTTGTGCTTTTAGACTCATAATATTTCACTGATTTATTATTTAATCATCCTTTAATTCTTCTTCTAGGTCATCAACATCAAGATATTCCTCATCGTCGAATGAAGATTCCAACATTGATTCCAAATCTGCTAATTCCTTTTGAGACATTCCAATATTTAATACTTTAAATCCCCGATTTTGAGCATACTCAATTATGTACAATCTTTTTTTCGCTCCCAACTTACTAGATAATTTTAAAGCGTGTTTTTTATTACTTAAATTTTTGAGATCTTCAATACCTACGATTCTGACCTCTTCATATCCAGAAGGGTGCATTCCTCTAACTTTTTTTGGTCCACGATATCCAACTGATGGTGATTTTACTCCAGATTTCGATTTTATTCGAGTTCGTGAATCGATGCCTCGTGCCTTTCTCCAAGGATCTTTTACTCTTTTGTATCGCCAAGATTCAACCCGCCGAAAGCTTGGACGATGTTTAGCAATATTTTTTCTTAAATCCATTAATCTTTTTTCTACCATGATTCTACATCACCTATCTTATTTGCCAGAGAACTTCGTCTCCTAGCTGTTTTTTATACAAATACACGCCATCTTGAAAAACACGATGGTCTTTTTTCCGAATACGACAACTCTTTTGCATATTCGCTGCTGTTTGACCCAGCATTTCTTTATCTGGACCAGTCAAGATTACATCATCACCTTGGATTTCAACAGATACATTATCTAAATATTTAGTCACTCTAGGAGCTCGTTCACCTAAAAAATTCACAAAATGAATTTCTTTATTTTTTTGTTTGATTTCAGCATTAAAGGGGAAGTGACTATAACAAATTTTACAGGAATATTTATAATTTGTTTGGACACCAATTATTAAATTTTTGATTATATTGTAAATTGTTTTAGTTAAAGCAAGCGTTCCTCTTTTAGGGAAATTTGATGAAAAAATTATTGAATCTCCTTCAACTACTATTTTTATTCCTCTCACATGAGAAAAATCTTTAGATATCAAGCCATTAGGCCCTTTTACAGTGATTTGGTGATTCTTATCAGTAGTAACTTCAACTCCATCTGGAATCACTAATTTTTCTTCAAGATACATAGTTTTTACCATGGTTCATACCCTCCAATTTCCTAATAAACATAGCATAATGTCATGCCACCGATCTTCTTTTCTTCGGCTTCTTTCATGGTCATTACACCCTGATTTGTAGTTAATATAATTAATCCTAGTCCGGGAGCAGGTAATAATGTTCGTTCTAATCTCTCAAAATCTCCAAAACCATAATTAAGCCTCATTAAGGCCTTGCATTCATTGATTTTTCCTCCCAAAGCCACTTTGAACTTACCTACCCGCCCATCGTCATATCTTTCAAACTTGCGTTTAATAGGAATCCCTATTAAATTTCGCCTATGTAAGCGTGTTGCTGAAAGATACGAAGAATGCGTTGCATTAAGTTACTCGCTGGACTAATGACCACTTCTTTCTTCCTGGCCATTTCCGCATTTTTTAAAAGATTACAAGCATCTGCTACTGTATTTGTCAATTTCATGTACACCTCATATTTTTTTTACTAAATTATTCATAACGACGGAAACCAATTTCACTTCCAATTTCATAGAAACATCTCCTGCAGATATATAATCCATATCTTCTAATCACCGCTCGATGAGTATGGCATCTTCTGCATTCTCTTTGGCCTTTTCCGCTGTGTCTTCCTTGTGGCATTTAATCATCCTTTTTTTTAATTTAAAAATATTCTAATTCTAATTTATTTACAATTTCTACTCCAAAATTAACTTTTAAGAAATATTTTGCTTCTTCTTTAGAGACGTAATGATGTCTTGGTACTTTAGCTCTGTGAATTCTTCTATATTTTACTCTCATCCCAGGTCTAACTATCCTTCCTACGACATCCAATCCAAAAATTCCAATCAAGTTATCATAATCTACTCCAGGGATGGTTATGTGTTCTGTTATGCCAAACCCAAAGTTTCCAAAATTATCAAAACTTTTACGTAAAATTTTATTATTGTTTACAATTAATAACCTTTTTAAAAGCTTTCCCGCTTCAGCTCCTCTCACAGTGACTTTAGTACCTATTGCCCTGCCTTTCCTCAAGTTAAATTCCTTTACATTTTTTTTTGATATCGTTTTTACTGCTTTCATTCCAGAGATCGTTTCTAAAACTGTCGAAGCTTTTTCTAATTCTTCTCCTCCACTTCCCATACCTATATTTAGCACTATTTTCTCTAAAAATGGTTTTTTCATTGGGTTTTTCCATAATTCTTCAAATTGTGTTGCTCCAACAACTTTGGAATTTTTATTTGATGTAGATGACATTTGGTTACCTCTCTATAATTTTATTTATATAATTGATGGTAAATTTATCTCTGCTTGTTCTTCTCCAATAATAAAAGTATAATCATAAAGTGTTTCTGTATGATCAGAATCATGTTGAATTGATACAGTACTAGCTTTAGGACCAAATCGTTTAAGTATATTAATTATCTTCCCAACTTGACCAATATTTTTTCCGGATAGGATTATTGCTAGATTTCCTTCTTTAAACCCATAAACTTTAAGTATTTCTTGTTCAGGAACCGAAATTTTCAATACATCCATGCGCCGATACACATCTTCTTTGGGATTTTTAGGATCTTTAACATTAATAAGAATATTACGTCCATCATGGAGATGCAATTGAACATGTCCACCTTTGATTGTAGTTTTTTGGTCAATCCTACATAATTTGAAAGTGCTCTCTTCAGGAGGTATCTCATGTAAAATTAACCCGTGATGAGAATCAGGCAATATCCGGTAATGAATATTTGTTTTTTCAATACTTAGAACATCCATTAATCCCAGAGGAAAAGCCTTATCCTTTATCGTCCGTCCATCAACTTTAAAATAGCCTAAGCCAATTAATTTTTTTGCCTCACGATAATTGTCAACTATTTTTAGAAGATCTCTTACAACGTGTAAGAGGGTTAAAGAAAATCTTTTTGGGTGTGGACCAGATGATGCATTTACGAAGAAAGTTCCTTGCTTTCTTTCCAATTGTACATACTTTGGTGTATTATATCTTTTTAATGTTTTCTTTCCTCCATGCCGAGCCATTATATTTTCTCTCCTTTTTCTTTTTTAGGTCCTTTTAATTCTTGAGTTCCAAATCCGTATAAAGCTTTCCTTTCAATAATACTTGCTCTCCAAGGATCCATTTTTCTTTCATCACTAAACTTAGTTATTATGAGTTTTGAAACATGAAGGGAGGGATGGAATTGTGTTCCATCAGTTTTATCAAAAACACATTCTTTCACTTGAGCTCGTTGGTCTTTCATTACTGCAATGACTTCTCCTTCAAAATCTTTAAATTCGCCAGCTAACACCCTGACTTGATCTCCCACCCTTAGAGGTAATCTTTTTATTCCGTACTCCTCTCGTAAGAAATCTGCTACACGTGTGGATAATAATTTTGATCGCTGATCATTTCTATAATTGAATAATGCTTTTCTTTGTTTTCTAGGTTGTGTTGTTTTAACTTTCATATTATTCACTTCTCTTATATTATTAGTGATGATATTGAGGCTAATCTCGGAAACCTTTCAGCGGCTTCTCTCGCGATTGGCCCCCTAATTTCTGTTCCTTTTGGATCTCCTTCTTTTGAAATGATAACCCCTGCATTATCTTCGAAGCATAATCGAGTTCCATCAACTCGTTTAAACATCATCTTTTGTCGAACAATGACTGCTTTCAAAATATTTCCACGCAATTCAGGTCGACCTTTTTTAATAGTTACTGTACAAACAGAACCTACAGTAGCTTTTGGTAATCTATTTAATCTGGTTTTAGAATGATCTACATTGATAATTTCAGCTATTTTTGCACCCGAATTATCTGCAATAAAAATTCTAGTACCATTTTGAACTCCATAACTCGTTCGGGGCATAGAAACTTTCTTTGCACCTGACTTTCTCCTTGTACCCATTTAGACAGCCCCTCTTGATACTTTATCTAGCACAATAAATGATTTTGTTTTTGAAAGTTTTCGACTCTCACCTACCCTGACTAAATCTCCTATATTTATCTCATTTCTTAAACATAAGGGTAGATGGCATGAGAGTCGAGAATTACGTCTTTCATATCGCTGATATTTCTTAATGAATTTAACATAATCCTGTCGAATTATTACTGTATTTTTAGATTTCTTACTTACTACCACTCCTTGAGTGATCTTACCCCTAATCCTTGTAGTTCCGTGGTAAGGGCAATCATGATCTCCACATTCTTTTGCTGTGGGGGGTGTTATTCCGGGAATTCCTATATTTCTAATACTCATTTTATCTTCTCAACCGTTTTTTCTTTTTTAAGCTTCTCAATCTATTTTCTGGGACACCAATGATTTTGGATCCATTTACTTCAAGTAATCCATCTTCAAGCTTAATTCTAAATATATAATCCTTCTTGACTAATTTTTTTATAATATTATCTTTCTTAATATGTAACATATTCTTTGTATCATCAATAACCACTCCAAAATCTGAAAATTTATCTCGATCTTTGGATACCTGTCTTGCTAACACATGGAAACCAATCAGATCGTGATAAATCAAATACTTTGGATCAATCATCATTATTTTCTCTCATTTTTTACTGTTAATACTCTAGCTATTTGTTTTCTAAGTATTTTAGCCTTAGCGGGATTATCTGAAAGCCCACCTCCAGTTTGCATGCTATAAAGCATCATTAACTCCTCACGTAAACTGATTAAGGTTCTTTCCCTTTCCCTTTCATCCATTTCTCGGATTTTTTCAGCAGTAATAATATCCATTTTAACTCACTCAATTTATAAATCTATTTTTTTATTTTATTATTTTTCTTTTTATTATCATCATCATCATCATCAGGTTTTAATGAGAATTCGGATATATCATCTTCATCAACTTTATCAAGTAATTCCTTATCCTCGATTGAGAGTTCAACATCCTCTACTTCCTCAATCTTATACTCAACACGAGTTTTAGCCAGTTTTGCTTCTGCTTTTGTTTGAGCTTTTGATAATAAATCCCTATTTAATGTTACAGTATCTCCCATTCTTGTATCTGCTCGCATTATTTTTACGATGATTCCAAGGGTTCCAGATTTTTGGATGCATTGAGCAACTCCTTTATCCACTCCCTCTTGGGCGGGTTGGCCCGATTTAGACATGGTTCCTGCTCTAAATATTTGAGTTCTGGCTCTTTGGGAAGTGACTTTGCCTGAAACGATTATTTCAACACCTCTCGCTTCTCCAGAATCCATAACTTTTCGTAGAATATAATACCCTGCCCTTCTGAAGTGGCGTCCTCGGTCTAATGAATATGCTAATCGTTCAGCCATAATTTGTGCGTTAACGTCGGGATTTTGAACCTCTTCAACTTCTATCTGGGGCATTTCAAGCCCAAATTGTTCTTGAAGGACGTCAGTGATCTCCTGTATCCTTTTTCCGCCTTTCCCAATTACCAATCCAGGCCTACTTGTTTTGAGGGTTATCCGTACCCCCAGAGGGGTTTTTTGAATATCTACACCTGCAAATCCTGCTCTTACTAACTCTGAGCGTAAGTATTCATTTATCTGCATTAGTTTAATGCCATTTTCAATGAAATGTTTCGCTAATGGGCTCATATTCCTTTATCTCTTTTTATTTTATCTTAATTTTGAATTAATTAATTTGGAAATTCATAAATTACAATTTCCACGTGACTTAGATGCTTGTCTCTGGGAGATGATCGACCATGTGCTCGGGGAATAAATCGTTTTATTATCCTAGCATGATGAGTTGCAGCGTGAATAATTCGACAGGATTCAATATCCAAACCTTTATATTCTGCATTAGACTCAGCAGCGGTTAATATTTCATAGATCCTTGCAGCGGTTTTTTGAGGATATCTTCCAGCGTACCATTTGAATTGCTTTAAATCATGCCGATGAGCTTGTTTCTTCTTATGTCTTCTATAAGGTACTGATTGTTTTAGCTGAATAACTTTCTCTAAAAAGCTCTTTGCAGTATCTACTTTCATTCCTTTGATTACAGCACATACTTCTCGCGCATTTTTTGGTTTAATTCTCAAATCTCGTCCAGCGGCTTTCGCAATTCTTTCTTTATCATATTTTTGCTCTGCAAATGAATAATCCCAGTGAGGTATATTTCTTCATCTCCAATTTAATTATTATTATTTTAATGGAACATATTTGCTTGATCGAGTTGCACCAATACCAGGTGAACCATGTTGTACATATCTACGAGTTAAAGAAAACTCTCCTAAATAATGACCAATCATTTCTGGTTTAACTTCCACAACTTCAAATGATTTACCATTATACACTCCGATTTTCAAACCAACCATTTCAGGAAAAATGATCATATCTCTTATATGGGTCCTGGTTAGAAGATCTTTTCCTCTCTTCTTGGCTCTGTAGGCCCTTCTAAGACGTTCAAGCAATTTCTTTTGTCTTGATGGTAACCCTCTTTTTAAACTTCGCCGAGCTCTTGCGGGTAATAATTGGATAAACTGATCCATATTCATTTTCTTTAGTTCTTCAAGACTGTAGCCACGAAAATGAAATCGTAATCTGTCTAATTCTTTTTGCGTATCTAACTCTTCTGTGCTCTCTTCTTCTTCAGTGGATTCTTCAGTTTCTTCTTCTAAACTCTCTTCTTCCAATTCTTCTGGTTCTTCTTCAATAGGGTCTTCATTTGGAGTCATAATTCCATCAATCTGTTTGTTCCATTCATTAATTTTTGAAAAATTTTTTGATAATTTTTACAACGGGTAAGCTTTTTAGTTGTTTATTGAATTTTAATTTTATCAAAACGCGAGGAGGAAAAAGAATAAACTTTAAAAGTCTGGTTTAAGAAATCGATGTGATCCTATCAAATCTTTAATTATTGAATTTTATCGATTCACTAAATAGCTATTTTATAATTTTTTATTCCTTAAAAGTAATGATTGGGATTAAAAACACGAATAATATCATTTTCATCAAAATTGCCAACCCATTTCTCTCGAATCACTACAAAATCTTCCTCTTTCTTATTTGGATTAATCATGGCGTGATATCTATTTTTGGGGGATGAAAAGCATGCCCCACTTTTAACATAATAATGAACTTTGTTTCCATTAATTATAATTGGATATCCTTTGATTATTTCCCAATGTTCACTTCGTTCTTTATGTAATTGAATTGAAATACCCATTTCTGGTTTGAGATAGATTAGATTTTGATCAGGATATGAAAACTTAATACTATACCATTTAGATAGAACATCAGTATATCCATCAGGAACAGAATGGATTTTAATGAATTTGTCGGGATCTATTTGAATTTTTTCATAATTTTCATATTTATATGGATCATAAATAACTTCAAGATAAGAAACATCCACGCTATACCTTACATTAATTTCTTCATCACTATTATTAATTATCATAAAATAGGAATTAGTTTTTATAATCAAATCTGTCTGTGTTAGAGTTTCAGCTATAAAATCTTGTCCATTAATTAGAAAAAGCTTATCGCGATAGAAAGGTTCGACATTAATTATCAGTTCATCTGAGCTAGTCTTTCTTAGTTGAGTTCCTCTTTGTGGTTTTAAATATTGTGAGAACATTCATAGTTCACCTTTATAACCTAGTTTTTCTAACATTTTATATTTTATATTAATCTCTTCTTTAAAAGGCATGGATTCTTGAGCACCTTCCCTTGTTACGGCAATCGAAGCTGCTGCAGAAGCATATTTAACTGCGTTTATTATACCTTCACCCTGATTTAACATACTAGCTAACACTCCGATAAAACAATCACCCGCTCCGACGGTATCAATTGCATTAACAGAAATAGTCGGGATACGTGTAAAAGTGTCCGTGTCTGCTTGAAATATCATTGATCCTTTTGAACCTAAGGTTGTGATGATGTTATTGATTCCAGTTTTTGATAGGTCTCGAGAGGCTTGCTTAATTTTTTCGTTTAAATCTAAGGGTAAATCGCCTAAATTTAATAAAGAATGTAATCCGTATAATTCTCCCTTATTAGGAACTATAATATCAATATTCTTTAAAATATCAGATGAGAGATATTTTAGTGGAGCGGGATTCAAAATTTTAATTGCATCTCCTTGAGAAGCAATATCGAAGATTTCTTTTATTGTATCCATTGGAATCTCCATTTGGACGACAATTGATGTGGCATTTTTAATAAGGCCCGAGCAATTCCTAATTTCATGAGGAGTTAGTTGAGCATTTGCTCCGGGAGCAACACTTATCATATTTTCTCCCTTCTCATCAACCATAATAAAAGCAATTCCACTAGATTCAGACATATCATGAAACATGTAATCAGTGATAATTCCCTCCTTTGCTAATTGAGAAATCATTTGTTCCCCATATATATCATTTCCAACCTTCGCAATAAATACCGTTTTTGAACCAGATCGCATGGAAGCCACTGATTGGTTGGCTCCCTTTCCTCCTAAGTTTTGTCGTAATTTTCCTCCTGTAACTGTTTCTCCAGGAGTTGGAAGCTTCTTTGTGTATATAGTCAGATCGATATTGCTAGATCCAATAACTAAAACATAATTCCCATAATTTTCGTATTTCATAAGACATTCATATCGAATTAAACAACTTGTATATTAAATATTTGTGATACATCACAAATAAAACTCTTTGATTCAATCCGAATGGTTTTAATTTAAAGTTTTTTTATAGAATAATAACCCTAATCAAATAAAACATATAGATAAAGGTACTTATCATGGCTAAGGACAAAATTATAGGATTAATAGTAATGATCATAGGAATTTTAATCCTGATTATTTACACGATGGGAAGCATAATCGATTTATGGTTCACTACTCTTGGTGGTAATCCAAATTGGGATATTGCCTTCCGATTATTTGGTGTTGACTGGCTTGATTGGAGATTATTCGTAGTGTTACCATTATGGATAATTGTTATCTTAATTGCGGTAATTGCAATTTGGATCGGATACAGCATGCTAACAACCCCTGCACCAGTCCCTCTAGAAGAATTAGAAGAGGAATTGGCTGCTGAATCAAATGAATAGAGAATCTATAATCAATATAATTTTTTTTCTCCTTTTTTAACCTTTTTAATAATTAGATTTTTAAATAGTTTTGTTTTAAATACTCAAATTTCATCGTCACAGAGAATTTTAAAGAGCGGGGATAAAAATTTGACTTTTTATACTCAAATGAAGAAATATATTTGATGATTATTAATAATGTTGAGGCAACTATTCATAGTAAAATCGTGTATGCCGGTCCAGCGTTGTCAGGTAAGACTACAACGATGAAATTCCTTTCAGATTATTATAAGGAAAAGGTTATGAATGAATTTTTAAGTATTGAGACGACTTCAGGTAGAACATTGTATTTTGATTATTTATTATTGTTTTTCAAAAATCGTAGATACTCTTTAAAAACCCATGTTTATTCTACAACAGGACAAGATTTTTACGCCATTACAAGACCAGATACAATACGAAATCTTGATGGTATTATTTTTATTGTTGATTCTGAGAAAGATGCGTATATGCGTAATATTGTTTCTTGGAAAGAATTAGAGGGTTATTTGAGTAAAGATTTTCTGTTTATCCCTAAAGTAATTGTTTTTAATAAACAAGATTTATCTCCAAAAATAGAAAAGAATAGTTTCCTAGCAGCGATAAGAGCTTCTAAATATTATAATATGGAAATTACTGAATCTGTAGCAACCGAAGGAGAAGGTGTTGTTCTTTCTTTTCGAACGATGTTGAAATTGATTTTAGAAAATAATACCTTATTAAATCCACCTGTTCTCAAACAAGAAAAGAAAAATATTATTGTCTAACTCTTTTAATATCCCCATAATTCTTCTAATTCGTCTAAGACTTGTGTTTTTGTCCAAATGATCTCTATATTAAAATATTCTTTGACAATCTCACATAAATAGTATAAGTAACTCTTATTAACTTTCAAATTCAATACGTTATAAAGATATTTAATTAATCTCCTTGGAATTAGTGGTTTATTTATTCCTATCTTTTTCAAATATTCATAAATATTTTCAGCTAGTAGTAAATCAATCTCTTGTATATCCATATTTTCGGTTTCAATTTCAGAAACGATAATATCAATAATTTCATACTTTTTCGGAGTTAATGCATTATCAACTAAAAATAGAAAGGAGTGTTCGCATACTTTAAACTTTGGTATTAAAATACTTGTCAATTCAGCATTCTTATTGATTTTGCTAAGAGGGATTTTAATTTTCCTCTGTTTATTACAATGGGGGCATTTTACTAATAACCCGTGCCATTCTTCATTTTCGAATCGAGTAACTTCTGGAAACAATAAGTTGCAATACTTATTATATAACCCCAGAAAGTCATATCGATCTCTCTGTGAAATGATTTTTAAAATGCATTTGTCAGAGGGTTTATTTTTTATAGTTAATAGTTTTGGTAACCATCTCAATTTTTTTAATTCATTAGCTAGATTTTGGAGGATAGGTTGTTTTGACCTAAGAAATTTAAAGATATCAAGAAATTCGCTTTTGATATCCGCTCCCTTAATAATGTAAGAAAGGAGGATTTGTTCAAAACCTCCCCTGGCATCCTCTGACTTGATTAAAAAGCTGTAATTAATTGTTTGATATATATCATTAGCTAAAATGATACAATTTTCCCTGGAATTAAAATCTAGGAGTTTATTTAATTCAATATGTTGAATTTCATTAAGATCTTTGTTACAATAGAGTATTGAAGGTCCAATTACTTGATCAAAATACGAAATTACTAAAAACCATGAAATTGACTTCATTTTTATCAATCAATGCATCAATCACTATTTTTAATAATAGTCCTATTTATACCACGATGTTATTCTGTAATTATTGAAATTAATTACGGAGCAGTTAATTTATTGAATTTTAATTTCAGATTATTCAAATCTATATTGATCAAAGAGTTGTTCTCAATTTCTTTTGAATATTTTAGAATAGGTGTAGTGCAAACATTTAACATATTATTTTCTTTTTTTATGAAAAGCGTGTGATTTCTGCCCTTGTAATTATTTTTGTGATGAGTTATCACGTGGCATTCTTGTGAGTTAAAGAGAAAAGCATTTGCACTAGATCCTATACTACTTTCTTGAAATAAAGATTCTAAAGCACTTTTTAAATCATACCCGGTTTTAAGTCTATCAATTATATGGCATAGATAAATTCTTGTATCAAGCTGAGTCGACTTTTTAATATTTTCAAGCTTTAGATCACCTAATTTTCTTGAAGGGAATTTTTTAATGATGCCGTTATGAACAATTAAGTACTTTTCGCCTATATTAATGGGATGTATGTTTTTAAAATTTTTATACCATGGTTTTGTTTTTCTTGCGTGAACTAGTAGAAATCTAGTTTTGATGGTTGATAGATTTTTCCAGTCTGAATGGTAAATTGGAGTTATATCTCTTTTTATTATCAAGTTTTTATCATTAATTTCAGGAACATATGCAAAACCCCACCCCAATCTATGACGTCCATAGATATTATATCTCCTTAAATAGTGCAAATAACAAGATGCAACAAATTTTTTTAAGAATGCTAGGTCGATCTGAAAAGGTTCTGGTGAACATTGAAAAAACATTCGACACATGAGTCTTCCTCAATTAAGGTAATTGCATTAAATAATTAAAGTTCATCAATAAAATACGCGTTTATTGACCCATCATCATGACATGAAACGAAAAAATTTGAGTGGGAATCAGTTTTTATATCATTAACACATGAATTTGTTTTATAAGTAGCTAAGATTTTGCCTTCAATGATATCTAAAAAGATAATCTCGCCTTTTGTAGTACCCGTGATGATGAAATTCATTGCTTCAGAAAAGTATGGAGCAATAACTTCGACGTTAGTGTCAATTAATTCCCATTTAACATCCAAATTTTTATCAAGACAGGTGAGTTTTGAAGAAAACTGTCGTTTATTAATAGGAATCGAGTTATCTAGAAAATCGAATGAATAGGTTGAAATTAGTAAAAAACTATCATTCATATATCTTATTGGTTTCAATTTCCATACAAGATCATCAAATTTCAAGGTGTCAATTTCAAGTTTCAAATTCTTATCAAGAAAATGTGCTGTTTTATCATCTCCGCCACATACAATCACTTGTTTATCTGAAATGTTAAATAATGTTAGAGTCCTCACCTTATCAGTAAATTTCATAAAACCACGAAGATTTCCGTTTATACAATTAAAGGATCGAATTGTTCCATCATTTCCAATTGCAACTATGGCGTTGTCATCTTGATTATCCTCATCTTTGATAAAAATAGCATCACTAATCCCATCCTCAAATAATTGGCCCCAAATCAATGCTCCATCAAGTAAAGATAAAACTCTTAGACTCTTGTCTAATGAATAAGCAACAATTTCCTTTTTTCCATTCCCATTTATATCTTCTAGTAATATACCACTAATTGAAGATCCAAATTTATGGACCCATATTGGATCTAGCGTTAAGGAAGAATTTAGATCAAAGATTCTTAACAATCCATCTAATCCGCCAATTATTACTTTTTGAACACAATTTTCATCTACATCATCAATTATAATATTCCAAATAGGAGAATTTTCAGTTATTTCAACATCGAACAACAATTTGCCATCTAAAGAGAATGTGTAGATTTTACCCGATTTGCTAAAAGCCATAATTTCTTGTTTATTATTAAAGGTGTAATCTCCGATTTCTAATCCTAAAAATTGGCCTATAATTTTATAATCCCAAATCTTTCGAATTTTCAAATTTAAATTAATAGACTTATATATTATTTTTTTAAAACCTATTTTCTATAATAATAAAAAAGGAAACAATTTATTTACTTTTAAAACCTAAATATATTTTAAAAATATAAAGTGATTACAATGTCATCAGAAAGAAATGATTATTTATCAATCTTTTTTGTTGGATCTTTAATAACTAGCGCGGTTGGTGGAATATTACTTCTTGCTTTAGATTTTGGTGGGTGGAATGGGTCAAACTATTATCTTGGAGTGTATATTTATGGTGGTCTAGATGCATGGAATAGCATTTATAGTATACCAATAATAATATCTGGATTTCTCCTACTCTTTTGTACCTTTATCTGCATTCAAGCTTTAAGATTCCCCGATAAAATATCATCTAATAAATATCTAAATTATGCATTTTATGCTTCTTTTATTGTTTTAATCCTTTCAATTCTAGAAGGTTTGATTTTTGGTATTTCTTTAGAAATTGAAGATGCTTGGTGGTGGTTTGATTCAGGATTTTATGGAGGCGTGATTGGTGGTTTATTAACAGCTATTTTATTGTATATAGCTATTAAAAATCAAGATCCTAATTTCAAACCATTTTCCAAAGTATTAAAAAAATAGCAATTCAAAATTTTATTTTTTTTCTTTATTATTAATATTATTATTAAAATTTTACTCATTAAGCAAAATATCGATTAATTCAAATCATAATAAGAAAGAAATTTAAATCTTTTACATAATTCTGAATATTACTAATCATTCTAGTAATGAAAATAAACAGAATGTGATAAGTGAAAAAAATGAGCTTTGGAATAGAAATCGACAAAGATGCTTGTAGCGGTTGTGGAACTTGCTATGAAGTATGTCCAAGCGAATGCTTTGGAGAACCTGAAGGCGGTAAAGTCAACGTGCTTGAGGAAAATAGAGAAGATTGCGTAGGATGTAGAGCTTGTGAAACTCAATGTCCTGAAGAAGCTATTACAATCACGGAAGATTAAATAAATCAAAAAGCACGATTATTTCTTTTATATTTTTTTTTTCGGTTTTTTTTTAACTATAAGATGGGATTTAAAATTAAATTTGTTCGTGAAACCCCCCTTTCACGATTTTATATAGATATGGAGATATTATTGTGATGTGGCTCTAAGTAACACTCCATTAATTGCCACGAAAAGATAAATTTAAATATTTAGATTGCTCAAATATTAAACAGAGGGTTAATTAATTTCAATTTCAAACGATGATATCGATAAAAAGTAAATATTCTTTAATAGTTATTCTAATTTCCGCCTTTTTAATTATTGGAACAATTTCTGGATATATTATTTATGATTTCTTAAAATCAAATGCGATCATCATTCGATCTGAAGAGGATTATGCCAAGTATAATATTCCTGGCAAGGGATTTTCTGATGATCCCTATATCATTGCAAATCGTAAAATAAGTAATGAAGATGTTGCTATTCTTGTTTATAAATTAGCTGGGTATTTAATAATTGAAAATTGCACGATATCAAATTGCAATATCGGCATTCAAATTGAGGACTATCATGGATATTCAAGGAGTGTTTTCATACGTAATAATGTAATAACACAGATTAAATATAAAGATTTCAGTGCATATGCTATTAGAATTAAAGGGAGTTTTGGTATAAACATTGAGAATAATTTTATAATAGGGAAATATAATCCAATAACAGGTGGTGATTTTGCAAATGGAATAGTATTAGAAGACAGTTATAATGTTCGGGCTATTAACAATTCCATCTCGAAATGCAGTAATGGAATGGCAGTGATTTATAGTTCCTATTCTGATATTTTAGATAATAATATCTCCTATTCATATTATTCAATTGTTGCTGATGAATATAGTTCATATGTTAATGTAGAAAGGAATAATTTCTATATGTTTTACTTTGCAATAAACTTGGAAGATTGTTTTTATTGGCAGATTCATGAAAATTATATCAATTATACGGTACAAGATCATTACTTTGGAATATATTCATCTTCTTATGGAATGTTTGGATGTGGAGGAATGAAAATATGTGGTAAAAACCATGAAATTTCAAAAAATATTTTTAACGATTGCTATACTGCATCCCAAGATTCTTCAGAGAATTCAGTTTATTATCTTAATAACATAACTAATACAAATTATTACGGTTTTGTTGCTAATGGTAGAAATGTACTAATCTATCACAATAATTTTATTAATAATTATGGAATCCCCTCACAAGGACTAGATCTTAGGACTAATGGCAATAACACTTGGTACTCTCATAATTTAAACGAGGGAAACTATTGGTCTAATTGGAATGGTACCGGAGCTTATCCAATTGAAGGCTGGGCAGAAAATGCGGATAAATATCCGTTATATGAACTAGCTATTATCTCTTAGAGCCTTATTCAGAGATCGATACAGAAGAATTTAATCAACTCTTTTATGTAGGTTTTGACGTCTTTTAATCGGATATATTCTTTTGTAAATTATAATTTAAGTTCATTATGATGAGATGTATAGCAAAATTTTATGCAACGATTAAAATTCTACCAAAGAAGTATTTTTCCACAATTCTTGCAAATTCCCTCATTAATTTGGATATTCAAGCAATTTTCATGGTAATGCGTTCCGCAAGCTTGACATTTATATATTTTCCCCGTATAATCCGCAAAATCATATGTACAATAAGTACATTTACTAGCAAATGAAAAGTTAGTATTGTTAGCGTCCACTTCAATAATTTGAGCCGTACCAGTTAAACCAAATTCTGAAGCGGAAGGAGTTACAAATTGGTTTTGTTCATCGGGAGGTTGCCATGGAGTACTTGGATCGATGTATGATTGAGCAGGGGTTTCTTCCCAGTTTGACACATAACCTGAGGCTGGTTTCTTTGATAAACCCATTTTTCTGGAGACTTTTTCATCAAGTATGTTTGTCATTATTAAAGCTGAAGCATATTTTCCTTTTTGGCCACCTTTTTGTAAATGCGTGTGCGAAATTAAATGAATAATACGCCCACCTGTTTTTCCATAATCAAAATAACATAAAACAGGAGATTCTCCCCATTTTTTTTTAATTTCCCAAGAGTCAATTAGAACCGTGACTGCGGCTGGGTTCAAAACTTGAATGGGAAAACTGCGATTTTCCAACCACCACCGAAATTCGGATTTCTTTGTATTCCCTGTTGTTTTTGCTGTCCATTTGTCTTGTTGGATTTCTGTTAAGACCCCTTCAAGGAATGGGTGATTCGGCTCTAGAATTTGACAGCTTACCACTGCATCCGCTGTTTTATCACCATTCCATCTAATGAATCCTGGAAATATTACTTCAATAATATGCTTTATCGCCCAATCAGTTGTTAGTACCCATCCTCCATTTAAATTTACATATTCACTTATCTTTGGAAATGCGGAATGAGGAATCTCATCACCAGGACACCCAATTAGTACCACATCATAATCGTTTAGATTATATTTCATGATATCATGTGGTTTAATAGTATCATGTTTAGCAGCATACATGTGATCAACAACTTTCTCCGGTTTTTCATATCGACCCTTAATCGCAAGAATTTTTCCATATTTTTCAACCGCATTAACTACTTCTTTTTTATCCAGTGCTTCCATCTTGCGCTTTTTAACTTCTGAATATAAATCTTTCCAACTACTCATTTTAAATTCGCTTAAATTTGAAATTTTAGTAAATTGATGCTATTTTTATAAGTAATAAAACATAATTCATATTTATATTTTCATAGAAGGGATTATAATGGAGAATTTGAATGATTTAGGTGAACCACAAGAATTTTGGGATTATTTATTTCAAATTTCTAAAATACCTCGATGTTCCAGAAAAGAAGAGTTGATTAGAGCCTTTATTAAAGAAGAAGCTTTAAAGTTTAAGTTTGATCATCAGATAGATCAAATTGGAAATATTGTTGTAAGAGTTCCTCCTCAAACAAAGACGGAAGGTGAGCCATTAAGAGTAGTTTTGCAAAGCCACATGGATATGGTATGCGAAAAAAACGATGAGATCGATCATGATTTTGCAAAAGATCCATTAAGACTAAATATAATTGATATTGACGATGAAAAATGGTTAACTGCAGAAGGTACAACACTTGGAGCAGATAATGGAGTAGGTATAGCTTATCAATTAGCAATCATGAAGAGAATATATAATGATCAGTTAAATCTTGGAGCGTTACACTTGGATTTGCTATTTACTGTTGATGAAGAAAGAGGGCTTTCAGGGGCTTCAAAGATGGATTTGAATCTCATTAAAGGTAAATATTTAATAAACCTTGATTCTGAGCAAGATGACGAATTTACGATTGGTTGTGCTGGTGGGCGAGTCTTCAAGGTTGAAGTTAAAGATGAACGAGTATCGATTGAGAAAATGAAAGATCAAATTATTCCAATAAGATTAGATGTAATGGGCTTAATAGGAGGGCATTCTGGAACGGATATTATTAAAAGAAGAGGTAATGCAAACAAAATTCTCGCAGAGATAATATGGAAGTTAAATAAAGAATATACAATTTATTTAGGATTTATAGCTGGAGGAAATTTAACAAATGCGATTCCGCGAGAAGCACATGCGATTTTTTATGTTAAAAAAGAAGAATTTAGGGATATCATGGAAAAAATTGAATTCTACAAGCCTAAAATAAAATCCTTATATGAGGGGATTGATTCGAATTTGACGATTATTTGTGAGGAATATCGAGAGAATTTAACTCACCTTGTCTTAGAGAATGATTTCAAAGATAAATTGCTTGATTTATTCTACTTAATGCCTAACGGCCCTTTATCTATACATCCAAAAATTCCAGAATTAGTACATACTTCAGATAATTTCGCCGTTATTAAAACAAAACCTAATTCAATAAAAATCAAAATAAGCACTCGAAGCTTGACTGAATATAGTAAGGAAGTGATTTTTGAAAAAATAATCACATTATTCAACATTTTTAATTTTAACAAAGATTTAACAATTGTAACGGATTATCCAAGCTGGGATCCAGATTTTAGTTCAATGTTAACTTCTAAAGCAAGAGAAATATATAGAGAATTGTTTGATCAAGAAGTACATATCAAAGCAATTCATGCTGGTTTGGAATGTGCTTATTTCTCAAAATATTACCCTAATATGCAAATGATTTCTATTGGTCCTAATATAAAGGGAGGACATTCTCCTGACGAACGATTGAATATACGATCTGTGGAAAAAATCTGGAAATTTTTAATAATTTTACTAAAGAAATTGAAATGAATATCTTGATTTTTAATTTTTTATAAAAAAATATTTTAATCTCAACAAATTTTATACATTAGAAGGTAATTACATTTAAAATAAAACCATGGAAAAAGAAGTACTGGACCAAGTTAAAGCAAAAAAGGAAGACGTCAGTGGATCAGAGACGGTTTTTGAACGAGTAAAGAGCAAAACCCCTTGGGTTTTCGGAAAAACTTTAAGAAAACCTAAAATAAGATTTCCTGAAATGAAACTTTCAAAAATGGATATGCCTTTACCTGGAAAATCAATAGCAGTAATACTAATATATGCAATTTTATTTCTCCTTCAAACTGGAATTGTATATCTTATATATACTAAACCTCCAGCAATGGGAGGTGATAGTCAAGGTAATCCTTTATTTCTATATCCTACTATTCATGACGCTTTCATAGTAGAATCAATCGTTGCTTCTATTTTCATTTTTCTATGTTCTTTAGGTTTTGTCTTCTTATATCAAGCCTCTAAGCACGTATATAATAAAAAGATTGCTGTTAGGATTCTTGCTATAGGTGTAATGTTAATATTAATCTCTTATACTGCTTTACAAGCAATGATTACCATAAAATTAGGACAAAAACTTTTTGGAAACGTTTAAAGAAAGCGTCATTCATTATCCCAGTTTTATTTGTGATTCTTAAATTAATTAAGGAATTCAATTCAAAATAAAAAAAAAGAGAAAATTAAAGGAATAGCTAATAATTTCGGATAGACTTACTTAAGAGATGCTATATATTTTTCATAAGCATCTTTGTCTAATAAATTAGCCTTTTCAGCGTTAAAATTAGAAGCATCAACCTTAAATAACCATGCTGAGAAAGGATCTTCGTTGATTTTTTCTGGCTCATCCATTAAATCAGAATTGACAGCAGTAACCGCTCCAGAAACGGGGCTATAAATATCCCCAACAGCTTTACTTGATTCTACAGTACAATCTAATGGATCGCTTGTTGGTTCATTCCCATCTAACTTAACTTGTTCAACAGTTGATCCTTCTAGTGCTTCTACATCAACAAATGAAATTTCGCCCAATTGTTCAGCAGCAAAAGGGGTAATCCCAACTTCACCCGTTCCATCATTATACCATTGATGGGTCTTGGTATACCAAATTGCCATAATTTATCTAACTCCTATTTTATTTTAATTATATAATTATATTGAATATAAGTATATGATCAAATTAATTATATAATAGATTTAAAATTTTTTTATTCTAATATTATTTTAATAAATAAAAATAAGGAAATGCTGTTAGACTTTCGAAAACAAATAAATTATTATGTAGAGTTTAAAGATTGGTATGACAAAATCATTAAGGATTTCAAATTTAATTATGAGAAAGATAATGATGCTAAAGATATATTATCTAACATAATCAAGATGAAATCAAAAGATTGGGATTTTTTAGGAGTGCTTTTTTCTTTTTGTAATACTATTAAAAAAAAATCCCCCATTTATATTTTTGGAAGCGGTCCATCGCTTGAGGATACAATTAATCATATAATTGATAAAAAAGGGATTACATTTTTCAGTCGAAGTTTAAATCTGGCTGCTGATGGGGCATCAAGATATTTAAAAATGAGGCACATCCCTATTGATGGAATATTCACTGATTTAGATGGAATTACAAAAAATGAGTTTGATTATCCTTCTTACATGATAGTCCATGCACATGGAGATAATATTAATAAACTTCTTGCTTTTAAAGAAGAGATAATAAAGTTTAATAATTTAATAGGAACAACGCAGGCTAAACCTAATAATCTCCTATTAAATCCAGGAGGTTTTACAGATGGTGATAGAATTTTATTTTTTTTGAGATCCATGCTATCGCCTACCCAAAAACTTTTTTTAATTGGTATGGATTTTGAAAGTATTGTTGGAAAATATAGCAAACCTCACTTACAAGGGAATGTTTTAGGAAATAGTACCAAAATAAAGAAATTAACATATGCGTTTGATCTCTTGAAATGGATCTCTACAAAAATTGAAAGTGAAATTATTTTGATAAATAGCAAAACTAAATCTAACTTTTTTCGAAATATTCGATTGGAGAGGATCAAAGATTATGATTTTATATAATCCTCAATTCCACTTGAGGTAATTATAAAGGGAAGCTTATTTTCGGGCAGAGATTTTGAGTTAACTAAATGTATATAATTTTTATCAGAATTTCGAATTAAATACAAAAATTCTGAAAAAAAGTGGTTTAAAAATTGTAGACCTACTGGATTCTCTTTTATAATTGGGTTTTCAATGAAATTTGGAGAAATTTGTGCGGTAACTAGCGATATAATATTATGTTTTTGGGTAATATCACTTAATTTTTGAAGGATTTTAAGAAAACTTTTTTTTAATACATTTTGAGTAATATTATTTGCCCCTTGATCAACTCTGAAGTGATTATTTATAGAATCAATTATCAGAAGTTTTGTGTTAGATTTTTCTAGTTTCTTATCTACTTCATTTAATTTCAGAAATAATGTTGAATTACTCAATACTTTCGCCACCAATATACTTTTTAGGGCTTCTTCTTCATCCACTCCTCTAGCTGTACATAATTCTTTAATTCTTTCTGGGCGAAATGTATTCTCAGAGTCAATATAAATAGAATTTGAAGAGGTATTATATGCTTGTAAGCACATTTGATGGCAAATTTGCGTCTTTCCTGTTCTATTTGCCCCAAAAATCAAATGCATCCCAGGATGGAAGCCTCCTTCCAAAATCATGTTGAAATGAGTAGAACCTGTTGGTAGAAGATAATTTTCACGATGTTTATTCCCTTTTAGCATACCTTCTAAATCAATAATTCTTGAAGAAAACATTTTGATATTTTTATTTTATATAATTCTTCGATTTATTAATACATAATAAGAATAAAATCTAATAAATCATTATTGAGAAATTAGAAAAATCGAAAAATTATTTTTAAAGGGTTCATACAATTCATTATACTTTTCTTAAGTTTTTACTAATAACTCTTTCAAATTAAAACAATGGCAAAAAAGAAAAAGGAAGTTTGTCCTTATTGCGGAAATTCTTTTACTTACCTTAATCGTCACAAATGTAAAGTAAAAGAAAGAGTAGAGGGCCCAGAAGAACCTGATAAATCTCAATTAGAGAGAAGAATTGAACGAATTGAAGAAAAGAAGAAAGATTCAACTCGTCATTTGAAAAAGGATGAAAAAGTGGTATTGGACATAATTCAGAAGAAAAGGACCATGTACTTTGCAGAATTATTAGAATTAACGCAGATGACACGTAATGACCTTGATGATATACTTGAACTCTTAATTCTCCAATCTAAAATTAACATCAAACGAGAAATGATAGAGGCATCTTGGACAAAAATTATCACATTCATTGAAAATCTTGGGGTAGAAGTTGAAGAAAAAACAATTGATACAAGTAAAAAAGATTTCATTTTAGATTTATTCTCATTTCAACCATGTTTAATTTGTCCATTTTCAAGTAAATGTAATGATACTAATTTAGATCAATTCAATCCGATACATTGTCCGTGGTTAACTGAATGGATATATTCTTCTCTTTCAGGTCAAGTTTATGAATTTAAAATAGATGAGCTACTAGATAGTAGTGCTCCTTGATCACTTTTTCCTTAATCCAATAAGATAGACTTCATTACTTTTTTTATAAGAAGTTTGAGGTTTAAATGCTTTAACAATTTGGAATTTTTGTTTCAGTTGAGCTAAGAAATTTTGATAATCTTCTCCTTCGAAAATTTTAATGACAAAATTTCCTTTATTTTTCAATAAATCTAAGAATATGAGAGTGGATTTACAAAGCCTAGTTTGTCTAATTTGATCACTAAATTTATTACCTGATTTGTTAATACTAGCATCAGATATTATTAAATCGATCTTGGATCCTTGAAAAAATGATTTTACATAATCATAGAAATCAGGTTGTGTAAAATCCATCTTAATAATATGAATATCATCTAAGGTACTAATTTTTTTGATATCGACTCCAAGGATCTTAAAATGATCTCTATGATAAAATCCATCTTTGTATTTCTCTATGTTTTCAATTGCGAATTTTTTGGAAACCTGTAACCATGACCCAGGGGCGCTTCCTAAATCCAAAATATAAAAAGATCGTTTAAAGACGTTAAATCTTTTCTCGATTTCAAATAATTTAAATGCAGAACGAGCTCTATAGCCTTGTCTTTTTGCTTGTTGATATTTTGCATCACGATTATGTTCTTCTGTTCTTTTTGACATTGTTTAAATGATCATGTTAATTTTAATATGATTTTCTTCAAGTCTTCAATATTGAGATCAGTTTTAATTGATAGAGGATTAAAATGGGTCCGAGTTGCTTTATGTTCACACTCCTCAATGGTTTGAATTACATGTTCAATATTTGGAACAGATGAACATTTTAAATCTTTGCAAAGCTTATGTAGATTATAGTAAGAAAGTGGCATTGTATTTTCTTGAAGTGCAAATTTAATTAGTTTATCAATTTTTTTTTTACAATTATAATTTTTTACACTATTTTCTGTTAATATTTGATTAAGAAAAGTAGACTCATGAATATCACCGACCCAAAGAGGTCCTGCATAAGAGAGAGTTTTCTTATTCTTACATAAAGGACATCTATCTATTGTCTCAATTGGACTAATTGAAATTTGTGTTCGGAATCCGCATTCCTTACAATGTATGATATAACCATAGTTCGAAAATGAATTGACTATATTTTCTTGATTTTTAAAAGTTAAAGCAAATATTCTAATAAAATGATTTGAATAGAATGTTAAAAGGGGAATTATTCCTAATTTATTGATATTTGCAACTCGTGAGATGAAATATACTAAAATTCTTGCCCCAATCTCCTTTGTATATTCCACGTGAAGGGGTTTTGACATATATTTTCTGATACAAACCTGAGATCTGATTCCAAATAATACCGCTGTATCCGTGGCGGTAACACATAACAATCCGTTTTTTTTCTGAATTGCTTTAAAAGCAGCATCAATATATAAATTAGGTGTTCCAAAAGGATCAATATTAATAACATTTGGACTATCAGTTGCAAATTCTAAGAGTAATTGATTTGCATCTTTTTGAGTTATGATAATATTCTGATTTTCGTGTCCATTTAATTTCAAATTATCCTTTATAAGAGCTACTGCGGTAGGGTTTATATCATTAATAACTATTTTTTCAATATTTTCACATTCTTTTAAAATTCTTAATGCTCCAATCCCAGAAGCAGACATGCAATCTATTATTCTTAGTTTATCTTTATTGAATAATTTATCATAAGCGAGTACACCCAAAGATGAAAGATCCCTGTTTATAACCATCTTATCATTGTAAAAGACATTCATAGCCTTTGAGGGGACTGTTTTTTCATCATCCTCATAAATATAAAATTGGACGTTACCTTCGGTTTTTTTCAGTAACAGTTTATCAAGATTTTGATCTACAAGATTATTCGAATTTTTCATTGTTCTTGGGCTTACATTATTGAGTTAAGAAAAGATCTATTATCTTTTCACTTCCCAGTATCCCTCCACATACCATTGCGTGAATCTCTTTTACATTATTCCTCTGAAGGGGTTCAATTTCTTCCATTAAAATGATTTTATCAACATCTTTATCATCGCCTATTGCAACAAAATTACCACCTAATGTCTTTATTATGAAAGCTAATGGAAACCATTCGTAATAAAGTCTAATTTTTGGTTTTGGTGAAGGAAAGTATCCATATAATCCTCCAAAGTTAAGAATGGCATGAAAATCACCAACAAAACTTCCACTGTAACGATCCTTTAATTTAAGTTCGATTAGCTTATTTTGGTAATTCCTACACTTAGTAGACCACATCTTAGGATCACCACCAAGACATCTAATTCCTCCTAAATAATTAACCATTTGCTTAATTTCTTGAAATACGTAATGATAAAATGTCATGCTATAAGGAGATGTATCTAAAATGAATTCTGCTACAATTCCATTGATTGCAATCACAAGATTTGTAAATATCCCGTATAAAGCATAAAAGGCGCAAATGATATTTCCTTGTTGGTTATAAATCCCAACTATAGTGCCAACGGTTCTATTTACGGCAACATTAGAAGAGCCGTCAACAGGATCTATAGTTATCCCGAATTCACCATCACCCAAAATTGGTTCCGCTTCTTCTGAAGCCACAAATGAATACTTAACATCTCTTTCTTTAAGTGATTGAATTATTATACCATGTGTCAATACATCTTCATGTATTTGTTCCTCATCATAGAGATTTATACTTCCATTTATAGGTTTCTTAATATTCATTCTATATGAAATTTCACGAGATGTTATCCCTCTTTCTAATAATCCTCTAATTGGTATAGTTGCTTCAGCAATATTTTCTATTATTTCTATTAATAAACCTTTATTTGGAAAATATGCCGGAATATTTTTATCTAGCCATTTTGAAAGTTTAATTTTTTCAGTTATATTACTACACATTGTTTATCAATATTTTATTTCTGAATGAGAAGAATGTTTGGTTAAAAATATGTCTTACTTGATTTTTTAAAATCTATAATTAATAAGAATATATATTAAAACTTTCAGGTTAATAGTAAGATCAATTAAATTTTAATTAAAACCTTTTTTAGACAAAGTAGCTAATAACTCGAATTGAATCTGAGAGTTTTTATAAAGATGAAGTATACGTTTATTCATAATCTCACTTCGAGAGATTTTTATAGAACATGGTATCCAATATCTCATTACTTTTCCACCACTTTGAATTTCATAAGAATGATCTTCAAAATGAACATAACTTATTTCATTAACGACTAAAATATCTACTAAAAATTTATTTTTGATATAGGCTAAACTACCCAATAGAAGGTTCAATTTATAGTTCAAGATCACATTTTTGTCTTTTTTATCTCGATTTAAATCTAATCTATAAAGATCAGTAAGAGAGTCGATGATTATTAGCTTTGGATAACATTTTTTTTCTTTTTTGTCTTTTAGGAGATTTATCTCTAAATCTAAGATAATTCGGTATAGATCATTAAAATCTTTGAGTTGAATAGTTTTAAGTTTCTTTAATATATTAGGTTCCATTGTAGAAAGGAGTGATTCAATCTTTTCCAAAGGTAATCTTGGTTTACTATAAAAATAATAAACACCATCACCAACTTGTATGTTGTTAAATGCAATTTGAAGAGCAAGCGTAGTTTTTCCTACTCCCATCTCACCCCAAATTGAAACGATCTTTTCAAGACTTATTTCTTCGTTGAGTTGGTTAAGAGGAAATTTCATAATTGGAAATTTTTAATTTTATACATAATTTATATAATTAATTTGAGACTCAAAGCTATTTATATATTAACAGAGAACTTGAATTTTTTCTATAAGTTAAACAATGGTTTAAAGAACAAAAGAATTCAATTTAAAATTCTGACTTTTTGGGATAAAATCCCTAATATTCCTTCAATTATACTAACAACTTCTAAAGAATCGGATCAAATTGAAATTGTTAACAAGGATACTATTCTTTTAGAATTTATCGATGGTGATGACATTAATCAATACATTTTAAAAGTTCTAGCAGTTTTTAGTTTAGGATATCAAGATTATGATAATCTACTATTTTCAATTGATCCTGGTCTGAATCATATAGGTATTGTTGTATTTTTAGATGATTACTTCCTTGATTCAAGCACTTTGACTGAAAATTCACAAGTCATTACCTATATAAAAAAATATGTTGATTCGATCCAGCAAGATAATTCAAATCCATTGAATTTAGACATTAAATTTGGAAGAGGTCTCCTAGAAACGACACAAGATCTGGTAAATCTTGCTTTATTAACATTTTCCGACATTTTAAATATGAAATTGTTTTTAATTGATGAATCGAACACTTCAAAAATTAAAATATCTAAACAAGGAAAAAAATTTCCAAAACATGAAGCTGCTGCTTTGATATTATCCTTCAGAGAAGGTTTAGAGGTCAATCACCAAAATTATAGAACGATATTCAAAAAAAATAAGCAAATTATATTGAACAGAAAGCTACTTTCAAGATATAATGAGACTTATACAAAGGAATATATTATGAAATTTTCTAAAATTGCAGAAGCGGTAATAATAGGCGAAAAATCACTTTCAGAGGTAAATAAATTAATACAAAATTTAAAAAATAGCGAGTAAAGTTTTTTCGGAATGATTCATATTTTATTTTATATTTACATAAACAAGGGATATTAAATGAGAATACAAGCATTAGATATTTTTCGTGGACTTTGTATCTTTTATATGACATTTGGTCATTTGGTTAATTGGTGGATAAGAAGTACCGATTACTGGCTTTATGAAATAATATGGAATTTTGGAACATTTGTAGGAGGAGGTGGTTTTTTATTCGTATCAGGAATGAGTGCCGCTCTCTCATATAGGAAAAGAAAAGAAAAACTTGATTCCTTACAAGAATCTAGTGAAAAATTGATAAGAAATGAATACATTTTTCGTGCTTTATTTATATTTTTGATCTCTGTTATGTGGAATTTAGTTGGAACTATATATTCCAATATTCCTGGAGTATGGACATGGTTTGTAATACAAACAATCTCCATTTCCTTAATATTAGCTTGGCCTTTTTTAAAAACTTCAAAACGGTTTAGATTATATTTTTGTTTTTTTATTTGGATTAGTAATGAATTTATTATTAACTGGTTATCGCCATTTCGAGGTGAATCAAATTTTCTTGGATATTTGTATTATTTTCTTTACAATATCCCCGAACAAAATGTTATCTTAGGATATTTCCCTTATTTGCTCGCAGGAACTATTTTTGGAGATTTATTTTATGAATCGTCATTAAAAGAGGGAGAAAAAGCGCAAAAAGACTATCTGATAAAAAATTTGATTAAACCATCTGTTATTGGGGGTATTCTATTAATAATATTTGGTATCTTTTTCGAATTCCCAAATTTTACTGTGAAAGAAACGTTTTCTTCTCACATGTTCACCTTTGGACTGCAATTATTATTGCTTTCATTTTTAGTGATCATAAAGGATTTTGGTAAAATTAAATTTAAGAAAAATTATTCTGTTATTAAATATTATTCATTTTACTCATTTACCATCTTTTTTGCCCACCAGCTTCTCTATTTTGTTTTTCCACCCCAATTTAATGCGTTAGAAATATGGATATATATCATACCAATAATGGTGTTAATAACTCTTTTATTCAGATATATTTACATAAAGTTTGGAAAATATGCATCACTCAAATTTTTTATTAGCAAATTTGCAACTTCCTTGGCGGAAAAAATAAGTTAAGGTATAGCGATGATAAGATTTAAGAGTATTGATATTTTTCGTGGAATTTGCATGAGCTGGATGTTTTTAGGTCATTTATTAGAATGGTGGATAAAACCAGAATTTATCAATGTAAATAATTTTACACATATTATTTTGGACTCAGTAGGAGCTTCTGGATTTTTATTCATATCCGGCGTAAGCATAGCTCTCTCTTACCGTAAAAGAATTTATAAGGTAGAAGTATTAAAGGAGCTTACAAAATCGCGAGTAAGAAATTCTTACCTTTTACGCGCATTATTTTTGCTAATTATAGCAATAATCTATAATCTATCTGTCGCTTTGGCTATAAACGATCTATCTTATATCTGGTCATGGTTTGTTCTTTTAACGGCATCCATTTCATTATTACTCGCGTGGCCTCTTTTGAAATTAGCAAAATATATCCGAATTGGAGTTGGTTTTACTATATGGATCCTGAATCGATTTTTGTTTGAATTCTTAGTAACTTATATTGGACAATTGAATATTTTGGGGGGGATTTTTTTTTTGTTATACAATAAACCTCAACTTGACCCTATATTAGCATTTTTTCCATTTTTTTTGTTTGGAACGGTTATAGGTGATTTGATTTCAAATTTCAAATTTGATAATACTGAACCAAATAGAAATAAAACGCTTAATACTTTAAAAAAATACTTTTTTATTGGTCCTATTTTGATTATTATTGGTCTCTTTATTGAGATCCCTAATTTTTTAGTAAGAACCTCTCTTTCTTGGTTAATCTACTCTTTAGGGATTCAATTGACATTATTGATGACGCTATTCATTTTTGAAATTCTTTTTAGGAACCGTATTAAAAAAAGTTACAAGTTCTTGTTTTATTTCTCTTATTATTCCTTCACCGTATATTTAACCCATAGTTTGTTACGTTTTCTTTTTTTAGAACAATTGGATTATATCAGCATTTGGTTTATAATTCTAATTACGTTCTTAATATTTGGATTTCTTTTAAAACTTATATATCGCTATTGGAAGGGTTTATTTTCAATTAAAGTCCAGCTAGGCCGATTAAGTTCTTATCTCGCTGATAAAATAGAGATAAGAAGAAATGACATCGAAAATTAGGATTAAAAATGAGAGAAAGATTGGATATATTATTAGTAGAAAGACATCTTGTGGAAAGCAGGACTAAAGGACAGTGGTTAATCAAAAAAGGGTATGTTTTAGTAAACAATGAAAAAATAAACAAACCAGGAAAAAAAATAGATAATCGCGCGAAAATTGAGTTAATTAAGCAATTTCCTTACGTTGGGATGGGAGGTTTGAAATTAGAATTTGCTTTAGAAAATTTCTCCATCCAAGTCAACGAGAAGATATGTGCAGATTTGGGAGCATCGGTAGGGGGATTTACGGATTGTTTATTAAAATATGGAGCAAAGAAGGTTTACTCAATTGATACCGCTTCAAATTTTCTCCACCCATCCTTAAAGTGTCAAATTGATAAGGTAGTTGATTTATCTGGAGTTGATGTCCGTTCATTAGATAAATTAAACGATTTAGTAGACATTATAGTAGTTGATATCACTTTTGCATCATTGAAAGATGTGTTACCAAACACTAGATATTATTTGAGACAAAATGGAAATATTATAGTTCTGGTGAAGCCTACGTTCGAAGTGGATTTTGTAAATTCTAATCCTTTTAAAGTGATATCAGACAAAACCCGTCTTAAACAGATTTTATATGAATTAACTGAATGGGCATTTAATCATGAATTTTATCCTCTAGATTTAATTAAATCTCCTTTACCGGGAAAGGGGGGTTCAATAGAATTCTTCATTCATTTGAAAATCTCGAAAACAAATTTAATAAACAAAGAAAAAATCATTGAAAAAATCAATTTACTTTTTCGGGATAATTAAGAAACATTTTACCCCATTCTGTTTTATTGAATTCTTTTATTCGTTTTTTACCAATTATAGGGTACCAAAGCATATCATGATATATCAATGAGGCTAATATAGGAACGGTCATAAATAACTTATTTTTCATTAATGGATTTAAAAATTTGAGTGATCCTTTCCGAACCATTTGATCTCCCCAAATAACTAAACTTCTTTTAACTTTAAAATTCCAATTTATAGATGAGATATCTTCTCCAACTATCTCAATTTGTTTAAAGTCTCCACATCCTAAACCCTCATCGTGCGCTAATTTTATAGCGGGTAATTTTAATGGATCAAATCCCAACATTTTTGATACCACTGTATCTACAGCTACTTGATCATATCCAGCAAGGAGATAATTCTTGATTCGAGGGATCATTGTTCTAGGACCTGCACCATCACCACATACTGTACCATCAACAATCGCTAGAGTTTGAGGATGAATTTGTTTTTGTACGATTAATAGATCTACTAGTACTTCTGAAATGAATTGATGACTATAGTGACGTCTTTTTGTTAGTAATCCCCCAAATGCATTTTTCATTGCGCACGTGATACCTCCATGGATCATTTCATCTCTTGTTTGCTTCAAATCTCCACCGATTGCTCCAGTATGACCATGTGTTTTCATGGTAGGTAAATGTATGATAGGTTTACCAAGGTAAAACTGTGGAATTTTAAAACCACAAGGGAATATCTTAGAATCCAGTACATGTAATTTTTTATTTTTCAAATTGATAAACTTTGGTCTCAAAGATTCATAGGAAACGAAAGGGATCCGGGTTAAAGGTACAAACCAGACACCATATTTCTTAATTATTGGACCCCAGCGATTTCCTCTCAATCCTTTCGCGATGTTTGTGACTACGGTTCTATTCTCAGCAGTAAAAAGATTTCTAGGATCAAATCCATCCTCTACTATCGCCTTCAATACGCCTTCTAATTGCCATGGTGGAGTTGAGCAAGAAGGGAAGAATTTTGACCAACTCAGATTTAATTTGAGAATAATTTTCTCATTAATATCAAAGAAATCCTTGTATCGAGCTAAATGCATTAACCTCTTGTAATCTTCAAGAATGGTTTTCGAGGTTGTTTTAATCACAAAAATTTGAGAATTATTACGAGTCATTAATAAGAAAAAGTTCGCTACTTTATTTTTTTATCCATTATAACTTGAATGATTAAAATAAGAGGAAATAGTAAATAAAAAAGAGTAAATAAAATTTAATATGGATTAATCAGAAATGTATGTCATTCCTTCGTAAGATTTTTCTTTATCAGATAGTGGATTGCAATACATGTAATGATCTCCACCAAGATCGATTCTTTTGGGAGTATCAATTCCGCATCCTTCGTGTTTATTTATTTCATAGCATCGCGGGTGAAATGCACATCCTGAAGGTGGATTTACAGGGCTAGGTACATCGCCTTCCAAGATGATTCGATTTTTCTTGGAACTGGGATCGAAAGTTGGCCTAGCAGATAATAATGCCTTGGTATATGGATGAGTTGGATTATAAAATACTTCTTCAACCTTTCCACCTTCTACAAATTTTCCTAAATACATTACTTCAATCCGATTTGCGATATGTTGTACCACAGTTAAATCATGAGTAATAAATAGATAGCTAAATTCGAATCGATTCTGAAGATCTTTTAACAGATTTAAAATTTGAGCTTGTACAGATACATCTAAAGCTGAGGTAGGTTCGTCTAAGATCATAACTTCAGGATTACATGCTAAAGCCCGAGCGATTACAATTCGTTGTTTTTGTCCTCCAGAAAACTCGTGCGGAAATCTGTCCAAATGTTCTGCCTTCATCGAAACGGTTTCAAGTAGTTCCAGTACTCTTTTTCGAATTTCACTTCGTTTTTTCATCCCCATTAATAATCTGAGAGGTTCCCCTATAACATTTACAATCTTCCATCTCGGATTTAATGAAGAATCAGGGTCTTGAAATACCATTTGAATTTTCTTTCTTAATTCTGTATTAAAAACTTGCGTAGTTTTATAATCAACATCATGTCGAGTTCTTAAATACTTAATTTTTTGTCGAATAGATCTCGGTTGAATTATTAAGTTACCCTTAAAATAAATTTCTCCCGATGTAGCGGGAACCAGGTTCAAGAGAGTATTTCCAATTGTGGTTTTACCACATCCACTTTCACCGACTAAACCAAGAGTTTCCTTTTTAAGTAGATCAAAAGAAACTCCATCAACAGCCTTAACATCACCTATTCTCCTTTTAAATAAACCCCCATATATTGGATAAAAAGTACGAAGGTTTCTTACTGAAATTAGAGAATCCTCTGGAATATCCGGTTGGGAGTAGACAATATTGTCTTGTGCTTTAGTCATTTTTCATCACGTTATTAGCAATTTAAACTTGGTAAGATGTTGCTTTTTCCTCTCCTTTCCATTCATATTTTGGAGAATCTTTATATTTAGGATCAAAAAGGTGACACGCAACAAAATACTTTTCTCTTATTTCATTTAATTTTGGTTTAATTTTATCGCAAATTTCCATTCTGTAATCACAGCGTGGATGAAAGCGACACCCAGATGGGGGGTAAATTAAATTCGGAACCATTCCTCTTATAGTTTTAAGCTTTTCATTTTTCTTGTCTTTACTTGGTATTGCACCTAATAATCCTTTTGTGTAGGGATGGTTTGGATTTTTAAATAATTCTTCTGCTGTGGCATATTCAACTATATTTCCACTATACATTACAGCCACTCTATCACATAATTCCGCGATAACACCTAAATCATGTGTGATCAGCAGAATCGAAGTCTTAAATCTTTCTTTAAGAGATTTCATTAGATCTATAATCTGTGCTTGAATGGTTACATCTAAAGCCGTAGTTGGCTCATCTGCGATTAGCAATGCGGGATTACATGATAATGCCATTGCAATCATAATTCTTTGTCTCATTCCACCACTTAATTCATGAGGGTAACGATCTATTATACTTCTTGAATCAGCTATTCCTACCTCTTTGATTATCTTTGCTGAGACGTCTCTTAAAATATCTTTTAAAACGGGAACGTGACTCGTGTCTTTCTTCAATTTATCAATTTTTGAAACAATACGCTTTTTTTCTTCTTCAGTTAACCTATTTTCATTTTCTTTTAATTCATCTTTTAATGATTGCAGCTCTTCTTTTTTATGTGCTCGTTCTAATTGTGCGAGAGATAATAGTTCTTTCATATCTTCTTTCTGATGAAGCAAAAATACCTCTGAAACTTGATCCCCCACACTCATAACCGGATTCAATGAATTTAGTGGATCTTGAAAGATCATTGTAATATCACTGCCCCTCTTTTCTCTCATTTGTTTTTTGTCGAGATTCATGAGATTAATGCCATTAAATGTGACGTCGCCATCAATTATCTTTCCTGGAGCGCGTACTAGTTGTAAAATAGATAAAGCCGTAACTGACTTTCCACATCCAGTCTCACCCACTAACCCTAATACTTCATCTTGATACATGTCAAAAGAAACGCCATCGACTGCTTTAACAATTCCCTCTTCAGTAAAAAAATAAGTTTTTAATCCCCGAACTTGAAGTAAAGTTTCTTCTTTGTCCACATTTGTAACTTTTTGTAGAGAAGACGTTTCTGTAGTTTCAACCATTTTAAAAAATTTCTCCTTTTATATAATTAATAAAGTAATGTAATTTAAAAAAAAATCGATTAGCTATAAATTTTTCAGTCTTGGATCTAATGCATCACGTAATCCATCCCCTAATAACATAAAACCTAAAACTGATAATAGAATTATAAAACCCGGCCACATTGATGCCCATGGTGCAGCATATAAATAATCTCGAGCCTCATTAATTGCATTACCCCAATCTATCATTCTAGGGTCACTAAATCCTAAGAATGAAAGTCCTGCTAAACTGAGGATAATTCCTCCAATATCAAAAGTTACAGAAATGATTATTGGCTGGATTACATTGGGCAAAATATGGCGAAACATGATCCTTCCGTCACCAGCCCCAGCTACTTTTGCTGCTTGTATGTAGGGCAATTCTCGTGCTTGCAGTACATTCCCCCTTATCAAACGAGCATAAAATGGTATACCTAGAATTCCCCAAGCTAACATTATGTACTCTA
>Ga0307419_10000100_pt1 | contig 34073 bp, 29 predicted proteins | sample SalMarWE160230MG_2_FD_202512 | JGI IMG/M metagenome (GOLD analysis project Ga0307419, IMG submission 202512) | Salt marsh sediment microbial communities from the Plum Island Ecosystem LTER, Massachusetts, United States - WE1602-30 | ecosystem: Environmental > Aquatic > Marine > Intertidal zone... | reverse complement strand
AATGCCCTGCTCATCCGGGATATACTTTATCTTCACACCAGGATCGATCATTTCAAGGTTCATCGCCTCCAGTTCCTTGTTGATCAATTTGACCGCCTCACCACTCCACCCATAGGAGCCAAAGGCAACGCCGATCTTGTTCTTGGGCTTGAGCCCTTTCATGTAGGTCAGAAAATCGCTCACCGTGGGGAAAAGGCCGTTGTTCAAGGTTGGAGAGCCAACGATGACGGCCCCGGCGTCCAGGACTTCGGTCATGATGTCGCTTCGGTGGCAGCTCCTCAAGTGCATGGGCCGAGCGTCCACGCCTTCCTGGCCAAGGGCATCAACGATGGCCCCTGCCATGGCTTCGGTGCTGTGCCACATGGTGTCGTAGACCACCACCGCCTTTCTCTTGGGTGTCTGTGTGCTCCATTCCACGTAGGCATTGATGATCTTTGAAGGGTCCTTGCGCCAGAGGATGCCGTGGTCAGGGCAGATCATATCGAGCACCAAGCCCATCCCTTGAACCTTATCCACGAGTTTGAGTATCAGGGGCGCATAAAGCAGCAGGATATTGGCAAAGTATTTCTTGGCATGGGGCATGATGGCATCACCCATCTGGTCGTCGAACCTTTCAAGCCCGGCGTAATGCTGTCCAAAGGCATCGCTGGAAAAGAGGATCCTGTCTTCTTGGACATACGTAAACATGCTGTCCGGCCAATGAAGCATCCTGGTTTCCATAAAAGAAAGGGTTCTCTTTCCCAGGCTCAATTCTCCGCCGTCTTCTACGGGCTGATAATTCCATTCCTGGGGAAAATGTCGCTGAAGGTTCTTGTAACCCATTTTGGAACAGTAGAGCGGTTTATCCTCTCCTATCTTGTGCATCACCCTGGCCAAACCGCCGGAGTGGTCCATTTCCGTGTGATTGCTGATCACGCAGTCTATCTTCCCGGGCTCGACGATTTGACTGATGTTTGTGATCAGTTCGTCGGCGAATTCCTTCTTGACCGTATCAACGAGAACAATTTTTTCATCCATGACCAGGAACGCATTATAGGTCGTCCCCTGGTAGATTGAATAACCGTGGAAGTCTCTATTGTTCCAGTCAACAGCTCCCACCCAATAAATATCTTTAGCAATTTCTATCGGCTTCATTTTTTCTCCCTATCTCTGATGGTAGCATTTTAGCCTTACGAAAAAATCGGGAGACCTTTGCATAACCTCGGAAAGCGACAATTATGAGGTTTTTGGGGCACCCATCCGGGCGAAACGATTTGCCCACCTCGGTGGGCAAATCGCAAACTGTTTGAGGCCATTAGGCCGAGTTTTGAGCGCTACGCTTCACTTCGTGTCCGATTTAGTAAGTGAGCACGCAGATGGGTCAAAAACCTCTTACCAAAGAGCGAAACGAGGTTATGCAAAGGTCTCAATCGGCTCTAATGTTTTCAAAAAGCCATACTATGACAGACTCGTAAAAATCGACTTTTTACGAGTTCATCAAACTGTTACCTTTGATTAATAATATAATCGTACGCTGCCAGGGCCGCCTTGGCCCCTTCGCCTGCCGCAACAATCACCTGTTTGAAGGGGACATCGGTCACATCTCCGCATGCAAAAACCCCGGCAACACCGGTGTGACACCGGGTGTCTATCACAATCTCTCCGATACGATTGGTCTCCAAGGTATCGATCACCAGCTGAGAGTTGGGCAGCAAACCGATCTCGACAAAAACACCCTGCACGTCAAGGGTCCTGGCCTCTCCCGTTTTCAGGGATTCCATCTCCAAACCCGTGATGCCTGAATCGCCGATAATGCGAAGAATCTTTTGCTCGGTAAAAATCTCGGCCTTGGCCGCACTCACGACCTGATCCTGGAGAATCGGGTCGCCGGTCAGCGGGGTCAAAGAGACGACGTATACCTTCCGCGCCACTTTGATGAGGTCGATAGCCGCCCCAAGGGCCGAATTCCCACCACCCGCCACCACCACATCAAGGTCTGCAAATAAGGGGGCATCGCACGTGGAACAGTAGGCCACCCCCTTGCCAACAAACTCCTTTTCTCCGGGCACGTTGAGGGGCCGGGGATGCTTTCCCGTAGCGATGAGGACCGTTCTGGCCAGATAGGCCTTATCGTCGGTCGTGATCACCTTCTTGGTCTTGCCGGTCAGCTCAAGGGCCTTCACCTTGGCCCCGATAAGCTTTTCCACGCCATATTTTTCCACATGTTCCTCGAACTTGGCAATCAGATCAGCCGTCTCTATCTGGCTAAAACCAAGGTAGTTGTCCACATCATACGTCCAAGTCACTTGTCCGCCGATGTCTTCGCTGACAATGAGGGTCTTGAGGACCTTTCGGGCCGCATAAATGGCAGCACTCAACCCCGCTGGCCCTGCGCCGACGATGATGACATCGTAGACGGAAGAAACCGGGCCTCCACCGGTCTCCCCCAGCTTCTCATTGAGCTCACCGGTAGCCTCCAGATGCACCAAATCCGAATATCCTCCCACCGGTTCGTCGCCGATCAGGATCTGGGGAAGGGAGCCGCTGCCGGTTTTAACCTTCATCCTTTCCCACGCCGTGGATCCCGGCTGGACTTCAACCTCTTCAAAGCTGATCCCCTTCTCTGCCAAAAACGATTTGGCCTTGGCACAAAAAGGGCATCCGTCTGTCATATAGATGGTTACAGCACCCATGGCTCCCCCTGCCCTGCTCTTAGATCTCTGAAGTGTGACTCAGGCACCGCAGTGCCATGTCAAGACGATCACGGTCCAGGCCTACCATGACCTCGTTACACACCACGATGACAGGCACCCTGAGGGCTCCACCTGAAATCTTTTTCATTTCCGCCAAAGCTTCCTTGTCCTTGGTCACGTCATAGTCCGTAAACGGCACCCCCTTTTGGGAAAGAAACTCCTTCGCCATCTTGCAATGGGGTCACGTCGGGCTCGAATAGATTTTTACCTCCTCGCTCATGGGCTCCTCCTTCTTTGAGTTCGCTGATCAAGTCTTTTTATGGACTAAGATTCCTTTTCAAACTGGTCTTTTTCTGCTCCGCACACAGGACAGGTCCAATCATCGGGCAGGTCCTCAAACTTGGTCCCCGGCTCGATACCATTATCCGGGTCTCCCTCTGCCGGGTCATACACATAGCCACAAACTGAACATACATAGCGGTCCATACGATCTTCCTCCCCTTTGCATCTCTTTCAAATAAACGACCGGTTTACAGATATAGAACCCATCGACGCACCCTGCTTCTGTTGTTATCCAACACCTCCCTTCTCAATCGTCTTCTGATCGTGAGCCATCGGCCTGGCAGATCCCTACAGTCCTGATGAATCGGCACAGGGAGCCTTCGACCTGACGGTTCAAAGCTCTCGCTCTATGTACCTGTTCACCCTTTCTTCAATGTCGTCTCTGACCTGGCGCATGAAGTCAATGGATTTTCCAGAAGGGTCCGGCAACTCCCATTCCTGGCTTAACACACCAGGAAAGAGGGGACACGCCTCTTCACAGCCCATGGTGATGATCAAATCCGGGGTCCCCAGGCGACGACCAGCCTCCTCAAGTGATTTTGGCCTACGAAAGGCCATGTCTATCCCCTTTTCTGCCATGACCTCTTCCATGACGGGATTGACCTCTTCTGCCGGTGAACTGCCGGCGCTTTCAGCTTCAATCCTGTCTCCCGCAAGGGACTGGGCGAAGGCACCGGCCATCTGGCTGCGGCAGGCGTTCTCTGTGCAGGCGAAAAGGACCTTTTTTCTCTTGAACAAGGGAGTCACAAGGGTCCTTGCTTGTTCCTTTGCATCAGAGAGGGCCGTGGGGTGCCTTGCCAGGTCCCCCTCGGCTTCGATCTGTCTATACGTAAGGCTGCCCTCAAAAGTCGCCCCCACCGCATCGAAAAAATACCTGGCCGTCAGCTTGACCCCGTCAAAGAGGTTCTTTCCCCTGGTGGCCCCCAAGGACAACAGAAACCCACGCCGCCACTTTCGGCCAGGATCGACAAGCTTGTGAACATACCTCCTCCCCCAGAGGGCTTGAGACCGATCAATGAGGGCCTTCATCTGTGCGGTAGGCCCATAGAAAAATACCGGGGTGGCCATGACAATGATATCTGCCTGCCAAAGCAACGGATAGATTCTCTGCATGTCGTCATCAACAGCGCAGAAACCGTCTTTTTCGCATGTGCCACACTCCAGGCAAGGCGATATGTTCTGGCGAGCCACATGGACTTGATGGGTGCGGGCACCCAGTCTTTGGGCCTCGGCAAGGAATGCCGAAAGCAGAAGGCTTGTGTTTCCCTTGATACGAGGACTGCCTTGTAATCCAAGGACAAACATGGGCGCGGGTCCTTTCTTGCCTGATCTTTAATCTAATACAGGAACCTCGGTAGTCAACGCAAGAAGATCGAACCCTTAGCCCACTTCTCACGGCATCGCCCGTCAAGTGCTAACCTGTATCGAACTCGGCCCCCACAAAGGTGTGATCCGAAGGCTTATGAGATGCCCTCGGTCGAACATCAATCCATGCACGAGTCGACTGGTTTGCCAGACAGGGTGTGGCCCAGATGTGATCCAGCCGCCACCCTAGGCCGCGCTCCAGCGCCCTGGGGATCCGGTAGTCCCAGAACGTATACATCTTCCCCTCAGGCTCGTGCTTCCGAAAAACATCCACAAAGCCCCATGCCCTGACTGCTGAAAGGGCCTTGTGTTCATCAGGGTGAAAGCCAATTTTTCCCAGGAGTTTGTCGGGATCGTACACGTCTATCGCCTCAGGTGCCACATTAAAATCCCCTACCCAAAGGAGAGGTTGATGGGGATGAAAATGTTGGAAAAAATAATCCAGAAGACGCCCAAACCAATGGAGCTTGTATTGAAATCTCTCCGAGCCCGGCTCGTAGCCTTGGGGAACATAAGTATTGACAATGGGAATGTCCTGAATGGTGACCACAACCAGCCTCGGTTCTTCCCTGGCTTGCCCATCGCCAAACCCAAATGAGGTTTTCTCAGGCGGGATTTTGCTCAGCGTTGCCACGCCGTTGTACGACTTCTCCCCGCGGAAGGTACAGTGGTATCCTACCTCCTCAAGGGGCTCGCGCGGGAAATCGGCATCCTGCACCTTGGTTTCCTGGAGACACAAGACGTCAGGTGACTCCTTGGCTAGCCAGTCCAAGATGATGGGCAGACGGGCTCGTATTCCGTTGGTGTTGAAGGTGACGATTTTCATCTCTTTGAACCGCTCAACATGTAATGAGAGCCGCTCAACCCAAGCAGATCCCTTTCCAGGTGTGGTGACATGTGGAGAGCTTTGAAAAACTCATTCGAACGACCATGATGAGCTTTTTGGGGTACCCATCTGGGTGAAGCGAACGTGCCAACCTCGGTGGACAAATTCTAAACTGTTTGAGGCCGTTAGGCCGAGTTTTTAGGATTTAGCGAGCAAGCCCTTAGATGGGTCAAAAAGTTCATACGAAAAAGTGAGAAGGAGCTCTCAAAGGTCTCATGTGATCGTCGCTATGTGCCTGCCTTCACGTATGTTCCCTGATGGGCGCCAATGATGTGACGAAAACCCCGAGCAGAGAAACAGCCCCAGCAAAGACGAAGGTGTTGGACAGCCCAATCATGTCTGAAAGTCCCCCTGAAAAAATGCTGCCCAAGATAAATCCACCGTCAATGACCATGGTGAGGATGCTCATCATGCCGGCCTTTTGCTCAAAGGTGCCTTGCTCCGCCCCTATAGCATTTAATGCAGGGAAAATATATCCCAGTCCCGATCCATACAGAACGATGGACAGAACATAGAAAATAACCGAATCCAGTTTATAGAAAAACATGATGCCCACGCCGAACAACGCAAAGCAAACCCGTATGATGAACAGCTTGCTGTATCGGTCAAGGAGGCTGCCACCAAAAAGCCTGATGGCCACGGCCAAGCCCAGGGCCAGACTCAGGAACAGCCCCCCTCTGATCCCTATGGTCTTTGCATAAAGGGGGAAATAATTGAGTACCGTGGCCTGAGCATCAACAAAGAGGATCATGGCCATGAGGATAGAAAAAAAGGAACGATCCTTAAAGAGCTGTGTGTAATGAACCTCAGGTCCGCCCACCGTTGCCACCTTTTCCCATTTCTTGGTCAGGAGAAGGAGACTGAAACCCAGGAATGTGACGGCCGCTCCGCCATGAAAGATGACTGGGTACCCCAGGGCATGCATGAGAGATTCGCCAGCCAGGGGGACAAATCCCAAGGCCGAAAGCATGGTCGCCCCGTTGTAACTGAAGGCACGACCCCGGATTTCCGGAGGAGTGAATTTGGCAATCGTTGAAAAAGCCCCGGCGATAAAGGCGGAAAAGCCAAGACCGTGAAAAACTCGAAGGACATATACGCCCCAGACCGTTCCAGGAATGACGTGATAAAGGATGGAGGAGAAAAAGATCAATAACAGGCCTGACAGGAGTATGGGTTTTTCCCCGAACCGGTCAATGGACTTGCCTGCAAAGGGCCTTGCCGCCAAAGAAGCCACGGAATATATGCCCATAATCAAGCCGATAGCGGTTTTGGAGACCTCTAAGGCAGACAGGTAGATGGGGTACAAAAAAAAGAACGCCGTATTACAAAATACCAGAAAGGTCAGGATGTTAATGATCGTTAGCTTACTGATTTTCATGGGTCGGTGGTCACCGCCGTGATGAAAGGGCCGTATCGTCAAGGAGTGAAAAGACTACTTTGATGGGTCTTGACAATGCTCAGGCCAGTGTTATTGTATGTAATGATTGGTTTCAATCTTATCTTTCTGCAACGTTGCTTTGAAAGCAACAAAACCTTCAGGAAAGGAGGGGATGGCCATGAAGATTCGCAAGGTGCAAAAGTCCAGAAGAGGGCTTTGTAAATGTAAGAGTTCCTGCTAGTTTCAAAATGCCAAACAGAACCAGACTCGCAGTCGCAGGTCTGGTTCTTTTTTTGTAACTGTTTGGCTTTCGAAAACATGGCCGATCTTTTCGTAAGGGTAAAATAATACTTTTTTCCCAAACCGCCCGGCGAAAATGAACCACAAGCATCCCGCAGCCGTTGAACTGGTCTGCAAACGGCATTGTCCCTATTACAAACCAGGGGCCAAGGAAAATATGGCCTGCCAGGGTGTTAAGGCCCTTCAAGGCTTTATGGAAGGCCATCCGGAGAGCATCGTTGATTTCCCCCAAGACGTCAACCACCCGTTCAAGGACCGCCACCATCACATCCTTCATCAGAGCCTTTGCGAGCATTGTGACTTCTTCATCGATGGATGCGACTTCACTGATCCTGAACACACCGGGCATCCCGTGCCCTGCGGAGGATACATCGCCGCCGACCTTTTGCTAAGCAAAGATTCCAAGGTTGTTGACCGGCTGATGGATTCATTGCTCCCCAGAGAGACCTATGTCGTCTTGAGTCCCCATTGTTCGCTTAAACACCTTGAAAAGCCGTATCTGTACGACATAGAAAACGATGAACTGTACGAGCTGGACCAGGGCGGATTTGAGTTCCTGAAACAATGCGACGGCACACATCTCTTGTCAGCCCTTTCTGTGGATAAGGATTTCCTTGAAACCTGCCTGAAGGAAAAACTCGTAGTTGTTGGGCCCCACAGGCGTCACCGAGATTTCATTCTCAGGCCCTCCCCGGTGCCGTCTTTGAGATACCTTGAGCTTCAACTGACCAGTCGGTGCAATCTGACATGCAGACATTGCTACCTTGGCGAACCGACAAAGGCGGCCTTGTCTTTGTCTCAGGTCATATCTGTGTTGGCAGAATTTGAACGGATGCAGGGCCTGAGGGTCCTCTTCTCAGGCGGCGAACCGCTCCTTTACCCCCATCTTAAAGCCTTAAACGACGCCCTGCCTCGCTTTGCCCTGCGCAAAGTCCTTCTCACCAACGGCACATTGATCCGGGAGGAAAATTTTGCTGATTGGTGTCACTTTGATGAGATTCAATTCAGCCTGGACGGCCTCCGGAAAGGTCATGAGGCCATACGAGGCAAGGGGACTTTTGAGCGGACCATGACCGGGATCAACGCGGCTCAAGATAAGGGGGTCCCCATTTCCATTGCCACTATGGTGCATCGGCATAATCTCAGAGAATTTGAGGCCTTGGCCGGATGGATTGAAGGTCTCCAGGCAGTCGAATGGAGTGTCGATGTCCCCTGCGCCACGGGTCGTCTGTCTGAAAATCCAGGGCTTCTGGTGACGCCCGACGAAGGCGCCCCTTTCATGAAATATGCCACGGGCGGAAGTTATCACGGTGCAGACGAACCCTTTGCCTGCGGGTACCATTTGTGCACCGTCACGGCTGATGGAAAGATTCTAAAATGCGGTTTTTTTGATGCCAAACCCCTGGGGTCCTTGAAGGAGGGACTTGAGGTCTCCTGGAAGCGGGCCCGGCCCCTTGCCCTCAGCGAGCTTGAATGTGTTTCTTGTCCCCACCTTTCCGACTGTAAAGGCGGCTGTCGATTTCGAGCAGAAAGTCCCTTGGGCAAAGACCCGGTCATGTGCGCCCTTTACGCTTCGCAAAGCACCACATAGAAACCCAGATAACATGAGACCTTTGCAGAACCCCGAAAAGCGACAATTATGAGGTTTTTGGGGTACCCACCCCCGGGCGAAGCGAATGGCCCGCCCTAGCGGGCAAATCGCAAGCTGTTTGAGGCCGTTAGGCCGAGTTCTTGCGATTTAGTGAGCGAGCCCTCAGATGGGTCAAAAACCTCATATCAAAAAGCGAGTCGAGGTTATTCAAAGGTCTCCATCTTATTATCTCCCTAGATAACTCTGCGTCAAAAAAAGCAGAGCAACCTTGGACCGATACCCACATCCGTGCTCTGTGGACTTCATGGACGAGCAACTGCTGTGCCACTCAATTAACCTGTTGAAATTGCTTGACATATATCTTTTGTCTACACAGCCATCGGAACTGTCAGTTCCGAATCTTGTCTAGAGACATTCGGTGCGGGCGGTAATGGACTGAAAGGGTGGAATGTAATCCTCTGCAATATAATGAGAGTCACAAAGTGGAATCGTAAGACCCGCTTTTTGGAATATCGGAACTAACAGTTCTTGTAGATGAACGGGGCCGGAGAATGATCTAAATGCCTCCGTTCTGAGAACAAACAAAACCGGATTCCAAGCAAAATACTCTCACCCTGTGACTATCTTCAGACGACTTATCGGGGTTTCTCTTTGAACTCAAACTTTAACCGAGCGGGGTCAATATCGACAACGTACATTCTTTTGTCAGGAAGCCGGATATCATCCCGTGTGATGGAGAAGGTTCTTCTGCCCAAACGGGCTGCGGACAGGTCGATATCTGCCATGACATTCTTTTCATTCAGCGTACTGACATCCTTACGAAGACCTCGAATCCTGATCTCGGCTTTAGGATTCGCAGGTCCTAAAATCTCCAGTTGGGAGGGTATGTTTGTTATCTCCAAGGGGACAGTGACACTTTTCTCAAAATTCTGTTGACCTGCCAACATGAGCCATACGGTAGCCACCAGAAACAGGGTGCCTGCCTTTGCCTGCCATCGATGGACAAGGAAAAAACGGACCCTTTCCCACCAACTTTTCCGCTCAGGGCTCATAGGTGTCATAGCCTCCAGCATGAGTTGAGAAAGTTTTTCGGCGTCTCCCACATGAACCATCTCTTTCTCCCGGGCAAGAGATGCCTCTCCACGTTCCTCTGATACCACCACGACCCAGGCATCGCATCGTTCGGAAAGACCAAGGGCGGCTCTGTGCCTGGTGCCCCACTCCTTGGGTAGCCCTTCATCAGGTGTCAGGGGTAGGTAGCAGGCCACCTGTGTGACGCGACCACCTTGGATGAGCATGGCCCCATCATGCAGTGGAGACTCCTTTTGAAAGATGCTCATCAACAGCTCAGGCCCAGGTTCTCCTTCCAAAGGTTGACCCTCAGCAATAAATTCTTGTACCCGGTCCGTCCGTTCAATAATCACCAAGGCGCCAATCTTCCTCTTGGCAAGAGAGAATATGGCCTTTGTGAATCCCGGAATCCATTTCTCTGGCCTGGATTCCTTGTGCAGCCCGATCACCTGCAGGGGATTGACCCTCTCAAGCACTTGGCGAATCTCGGATTGAAAGAGGATGATGAGAAGGATCACCAGGACTTGCCAGAGGATCTGGAACACCCAGGTGGTTAGGAAGAGACCCCAGGTTCGCGCCACGGTGAATACAATGCCCAGACCCAATAGGCCGACCAGCGCCTTGAGGGCCTTTGTCCCGCGGAACCACAGGTATAGATGATATGCAACGATGGTAAGAAACAAAACATCCAGTATATCCTGAAATCTGAGGTTGGCGATGATGGCAAACAGGTGCATAAAAGAAACAATACCAAAGAACACGAAGATGTTAAATGATCAAAATCTCAAATGTCGCCTAATCAAGGCTCGTCCCGTTCTCAGACCTTATGCCTGAGTTTGAGCGTCCACCTGTGCGCGTGGATGACCACAGCTCCGTTGCCTCTTCTTTTGTACAATGGGTCATGGCCCGCAGACACTGAATGAATGTATTGGCTTTTTGCTCTTCAGTCATCCTAAGTCCCTTGTGTCTTCGGATAACGTCCCTGATGGCTTTGTCGCCCCGAACCCACTGGACTACAGCCTTCAGATCGACACTGAAAGAACCTGGGGCACTTTTTAATCTCCTGAACCGCGTAAGTGATAGGCCGCCCATTCTGACGCAGGCGGTATATTTGGGTCGCTTCGAATCAGAGGGATCGACGCCCGCTCCCAAAATCAGCCAGCTGCGGGCAAACTCAGTTCGAATATCACCCCTGTAAGTCTTTAATCTGACACGATAAAAACGTCTTCGGGCGTACGCGCGATTCGTTCTGAAGTAGTTTAACATTGCCCCAGGCTGTATCTCGTCAACGAGATTGTCAACAAATAGTCTGAAGTCGCCCGTATCCATGTTTCCCCCCACAAGAACTCCCGACGTTCCGCAGAGTTCTTTACTGCGATCTTGTAGAGTCCCTTTGCTATGCGGCGAAAGGACCAGGAGCGTTAGACCCCGGGACGTGTCTCTTAACCATCCTACTCAAAGATCACGCGCCCCTTGCCGGCTTTGGCAATCCTGAGGAGGCTCTCTGTTTTTCTGACCGCCATGTTCCGAAATATGATCGTAGCGCCGGAACGCTTGGCGGCTGCCGCTATCAAGGCCAACTCATCCGTGGTTCTCTTGCCTCCGTTTAATACCAGGCCGCCGCCGGCAGCAGCAATTTTTAGCAGTTCCTCGGTTGTCTTCGTCGCCAGGTCCATTGTGCGCCTCCTCAGGTAATTTCACGTTTCTGAAGCAAAAAGCCTTTGGGTCGAGCCTCCCCGCAAGGCGTTCAGAGAACCAGCCGGAGCCAGAAAGCCCGGGAGCTCACCAGCGCATGGATGGCTCATGGCAAGCCAGCCCAAATCGTCACAAAAAAATAGTCTCTGTGCGAGACCTTTATTGAAGAGAGACCTTTGAATAACTCATTTGAACGACTATTATGAGCTTTTTGGGGCACCCATCTCGGCGAAGCGAACGGCCCACGTTAGTGGGCAAATCCTAAACTGCTTGAGGCCGTTAGGCCGAGTTTTGAGCGCTACGCTTCACTTCGTGTCCGGTTTAGCGAGCAAGCCCTTAGATGGGTCAAAAAGCTCATACAAATAAGTGAGAAGGAGTTTTTCAAAGGTCTCGAAGAATTCCTTTCACTGACAGTTGAGCCAATATTGCAGGGTTAAACAGCGGTTTTAGAATCACATAGATTCTGTCATACTTTTTTCTCAAATCCCCGTGAACCGATAGGCTGTAAGGCTGTTGTCAGGGGTCTTTGACCGGCCTGCTCCCCGCAAGCTCCATCCGGAAGGGCGGGGTCAAGGGGAGCTATACAAAAATGGCAATCTTCCTTACCGGGAAGCCCCGCCCGGGAGGGCGGGGAGGCTTCACTTCATCTGTCATAGCCGACGCTTAAACATCCCTTCGGGCTATTCTCCTAAACTACAATAACTGAGTTATCACTGTCCCCATAAGGACTTTTCACGTATTTGTCAGCGCTCCAGTCATTTTCCCATCTAGATCCATTGATGAGATAACGAAACTGGTATTCCCTTTTTGGCTTAAGGTCCAAGGTGATGCTGTAGTCTCCGTTTTCTTGCCTTTTCATGCGATTAGCCTCAATATTCCAGTCATTGAAATCACCAACCACACAAACGCTCCGTGCATCAGGGGCAGCCACCTCGGGCAATATGAATGTCACCCTGCATACATTTTTACTCTCGAGATATTCTTTCCTGGTCCCGGCCTTTCTCATGGTTGCTTCCTTGGGTGCCAGCTTTTTGGCTCCCTTCTTTCCTGCTGACGTCTTCGCAATAGTCTTGCTTCCCTTGGTTTGTGTTTTCGCTGTTGCCACCCTTTCCTTCTCTAATTCTTCCATTTCCAACCTCCTGTTCAAAGTCCACCAGGAAGATCCTGTTTCCTGGGGCCTGCCAGCCACGCCTGGTCAATGGAACAGCAGTGACCAATGACCTAAGTGAGCACGGACCGCCAGCCCGGCTCTTCCATCGTGGGCTGGAAAAACATAATGTAGGGACCTCTCATCAAATGGACCATGACACCTTTATCATGGATTTGCCTGATCTCGTGATTGACCAAAACCTTCGCAAAACCCAGTTGCGCCATCTCGGCTGTCTCCCATTCCGTATGGATCAGGTACTCTGGGGGACTCGGCACAGCTTCGGGCGTCTCAAAAAGCGGCTTAGGGTCCTTGGGCGGATTGGCGCCCAGGGTTTGGAGGACCTCCGCCATGGACTTCGGATCCAGCATGAAGCTTCCCAGAGCACAAACCCCCATTTGTTTAAGTACCATATATCCCAGAAAGCCCGTGGAATCTGACAGGGCTTGCATGGTTTCGCTGGCTCCCTTCTCAAAGGCCCTTTCTTGACCTGGCTTGACCGTGTACTCTGTCATAGCCACACAGCGCATGGGGGTGGCAAACCGAATGAAGTCCTTCTTGAACTCTAAGTCTCCTGCAAGGTCGGTAATCTGACCCATGGATCTGATCGGGGGCATCTTGGCGTCAAGGACTCTGTAGACCGGTTCCCAGGGGCCCTCTACCACCATGGAAAGACCGCTGCCACACAGTTCGAAGACGCGGTCGAACTGCTTCTGGTGAAAATCATCGTGGTCCTGCCAATGCTCCCACATGGTATACTGGTAGTTTCGGATGGGGTTGAGCTCCTTCTCCATGTGGAGCTTTCCACCCCCGTATCGGCCAGCCAGGGGAAGGATACCTGTTTGAATATTGGCCTGGAAACCCACAAAACCTGGGTGGGTGGCCGTGGTGATGCAAACCCTTGGCCCCACTTTTTTCATGAGGCGGAAGCTCTCCTCGTTGTTGGCCACCTTTGACATATTGAGAGCAACATAGATCGGACTATCAGGCTCTTCGCTGGCAAGTTTTGCCTCGGCAGATCTCATTCGCCCCATGAAGCTTGCGCTTCCGGCCGCCAAGGCTGCCATCTTCATGAATTGACGGCGATTCATTTTCGTTGCCCTTTCTGACATCTTTAACCGCCTCCTTCTTTTCTGTCTCATGGCTAGGGTTGTCGATTCTCAACGAACCACTGCCATTTTGGATGCTTTTTAATGGCAAAGTGCATGCCATAACGTTAACCTATTGATAAAACTGGTCTTTTATAATTGCCCGAGATGCAGACAGGAACTGGAAGTTCCGATTTTAGAAACAATAAACACGACAGGGGGCGCAATAGAGGCGCGAGAGTATATCAATCTATTGAAATAATGAAGAATTTGGCATTGAGAACTATGAGTTCCGGTTCTTCGCCACACAGGAACTCATGGTTCTTGTGGGCGGCCAGGCTTGGAGCAATACGAGTCTGAAACGCAAAATCAAGGACAACGGAAATAGGCCCGGATAGCACTGCATCCCAATCATCGAGGTGAGACGACTGCTCAGAAAGTTCCCAAATAGCCACGGGATGAACAGGTTAAGCTTGGCTTGTAGAGAGACCTTTGCATAACTCTTTGGAACGTTCATTGTGGGCTTTTTGGGGTACCCATCCGGCTGCAGCGAGCGGCCCACGAGAGTGGGCAAATCGTGAACTGTTTGAGGGCCTTAGGCCGAGTTTTCACGATTTAGCGAACAAAGCCGAAGATGGGTCAAAAAGCTCACAGAACCAAGTGAAAAGGGGTTGTGCAAAGGTCTCGTAGAATCTCTCGGCAACTTATTGCCAATGCTTGTTCACAGAAAATGAGCATCAGGGCTATGGTTGCATACAGCACTAGGTACGGACACCTTCGCCCGTGGCTGAGATACTTTTCTGCCTCAGAACGGCTCTACATCTTTCCAGGTGTTCCGGAAACGCCTTGTCGGTGGCTGCGTAAATCTTTTCCATCGATTTTGACCCTAGCCTTGGGTCAGACGATGACTTAGACTTCCTTCACGAAGATCATCTTGTGATCACCCTGGCGATAAAAACCATCCAGAACACATACAACCCGGTAACCGTGTTTTTCGTAGAAGGATCTTGCGGCCTCGTAGCCGGTGGTCGACGAAGTGTCCACATAAATGCGTCTCGCCTTTTTCTTCACCACGAAGTCTTCCATATGTCCAAGGAGTTTTCCCCCGACCCCCTGCCTGGAAAACCGCTTTCCCACCGCAATCCAATAGAGGTCGTAACACCCATGTGTCATCGGAATGGGGCCAAAACAGATATAGCCGGCCAATGAGCCAAGTTCGTCAACCGCACAGCGAACATAGTAATCCCGCCTTTCGGGATAGCTGAGCGCTTCATCCAGAAGTTCCAGCGCGACCCGGATCTCTTCTTTGTTGAAGGTGCCCATTTGCTCGACAATCCGACGAATCTTGGGCTTGTCTTCAGGTATGAGAGATCTGATGACCATGCCTTTCCGACCTTTGGATCATGAAATGGAGCAGAGAATTTACGAGATGAGAATATGTCATACCAGCCTTCTCAGCTGTTGCTGCAAACCCTGCATCGGGACTCAGACAAGGGTTGGCATTGACTTCGAGAACGTAAACCCTTTGTCGATCGTCTATCCTCATGTCAACGCGTCCATAATCCCTTAGCATAAAGAGGCCGAAACACCGCAGAGCCGTTCTTTCAAGGGTGCCTAGAAGGCTGTCAGGGAGTTCTTGCGGGAACCTTCTGGGGGTGTGATGGTATTCGAAGGACGCCCTGTCCCATTTGGCACTGTAACCAACGATGCGGTGCAGGCCTGCCGGAAATTCAGAAAAATCGATTTCCGCTATGGGAAGAACCTCGGCGGACGGATAGCCAAAAAGGGAAACATTGAACTCCCTGCCTTCAATAAACTCTTCCACGACAAGGGCTCCGAACCGGTCAAATAAGTCGGATAGGGCATGTCTGAGTTCCTCTTCATTCTCAAAGATCGCCTCCTGGTCGATGCCGATGCTCGCATCTTGAAACCTGGGTTTGACAATGACCGGATAGTGCAACCCATTCGCATAAAAAGGCTCCGTCGCGTCATACATCACGTACTTCGGGGTGGCGATCTTTGTCCCATCGAGGAGGCGTTTGGTCATGACCTTGTCGGTTGTCACCATGAGGGCCATAGACGGAGAGCCGGAAAAGGGGATTCCGAGGAGCTCTAACAGGGCTGCCGGATGTCCTGAAAATGTGGGGTCTTCGTCCACGGTCTCGCAGAGGTTGAAAACCATCTCGATGCTTCCCCTCTGAATAGCCTTGATAAAACGATTGACGTCTCTCGTGAAGGGAAGGCGTACCCACCTGTGGCCCAGTTCGTCTAAGACCCTCTCAACCGCCTCCACCTGCGCAAGGACATCGGCGGAGGCCTCCGAAAAGGCATAGGCGCCAGAAACCGGTTGGTTGTGAGCGATACCGATGACGCATCCTGGCTCACTCATCACTTAGGTGCCCTTTCCAACGGAACGACACCGTTCGATGGCCGAGGACATGATCGCGCCGATCAGTGTTCGATACCCCATGCCTGCCTGATGCGCGAGGATGCATAGGTCAGAATGTTCAGGGTGAAGACCGGCCAGGGGGTTGATCTCCATGACATTTGGCGTGCCATTGTTGTCTGCTCGCAGATCGATCCTCCCTGCGTCCCGGCAGCCCAGGCCTCTCCAAGCGGCTAGCGCGACTTCCCGGGCCTTTTCGGCCATGGCATCCTGTGCCAGGCAATATTTCACCAGATCTTCACATTTTTCCTTGTTCCAATAGGAGTACACGCCGGCCTCCGCTTCGTTCTTCAGGATAACCTCCATGACACCGACTGCCTTCGCTGCTTTGCCCGTCCCTATGATTCCTACCGTGAACTCCCGCCCGGGCAAAAAAGTCTCCACGAGTACGGGTTGATCGTACGCCTGCAGAAGTCTTCTGCAGATAGAGGCCAACTCGCCTTTGGTTGCAACCCTTGACGCGGCGTTGATGCCCTTGCCTGTGCCTTCGGCCACGGGTTTTGCAAAGAGAGGGAAGGGAAGATCTACCAGCTCCGTATCGGAAGCTTCCTCCACGACAAAAAAATCGGGCGTTGGAACGCCCATGCTTCGCATGACATGTTTGGTCAGGGCCTTGTGGAGAGTCAGCGCCAGCACGAGGGGACCTGAAAATGTGTAGGGAATGCCGTAGGCGTCCAGGATAGCAGGGACTTGTGCCTCCCGGCCGAAACCTCTCAGCCCTTCGGCGATGTTGAAAACCAAATCCCAGCGATCGCCTCCCACGAGCCGCGATATCAGATTGGAGACATTGCCTATGCGATCTGTCTGGAAACCCAGATCCTGTAAAGTCCGCTCAATGGCCTCAATGGTGTCCGAGCGATCAAACTCGGCGGTTTCTTCCTCGCTATATCCTTCCGCCAGGTAGTCTTCCCGAAGATCGTAAGTGATCCCCACGTTCATACGGCGTTACCCCCTTACCGACAGGCATCTTGTCTTGCGTCGTCTTTCTGCCCAGTCTTCCGACCGCAGTCGGGGTAACGGTAAACGCGTCCCTCATAGTTGTTAAGCAACACGTCATTGCCATCCCATCCGATGACGTAATCGGGAAGCAACGGAATCTTGCCGCCACCCCCCGGAGCGTCGATCACATAGGTGGGAACCGCATAGCCACTGGTGTGCCCTCGCAATTCACGGATAATATCCAACCCTTTTTGAACCGGGGTGCGAAAATGGGCAGATCCCAAGATGGGATCGCATTGATAGAGGTAATAAGGCCTGACGCGCATTTGGAGGAGGCCGTGGAACAATCGCCTCATCGTCTCTACTTCGTCGTTGACACCTGCCAGAAGAACCGTCTGGCTACCCAGGGGAATGCCGGCGTCTGCCAGGCGCTCACAAGCCCCACGCATCTCAGGGGTAAGCTCGTCTGGATGAGTGCAATGAATACTCATCCACAAAGGGTGATAGCGCCTCAGCATGCGAGTCAGGGACGACGTGATCCGTTGAGGCAATACAATAGGAACTTTCGTTCCGATGCGTATCAATTCCACATGCGGGATTTGCCGTAACTGAGATACAAGCCACTCCAGCCTTCCATCGGAAAGGGTCAGTGGGTCTCCACCGGACAGCAGCACGTCGCGGACCGTCGGTGTGGCTTCGATGTAGGCAATGGCCCTCTGCCACTGGTTTCTGGAAAAACGAAGTTTGTTGCCACTACCGACCAGCCGCGATCGGGTGCAATAACGACAGTAGGTGGAACAAAAACCCGTCACTAGAAAAAGGACGCGATCCGGATACCGGTGCACGACCCCGGGAACCGGGCTGTCCCCTTCTTCTCCCAAGGGGTCTTCCGCTTCACCCGCACAACGCAAGAGCTCTCCGGTGTCCGGAATAACAGTGCGACGCAGGGGCTGCAAGGGGTCATGTTCGTCAAGGAGGCTCATAAAGTAAGGAGTAATGGCGACTGGAAGTGAAGCAGAATCATGAATCATGGCGTTACGCTCGTTGGCGGACAGCCGGATGAAGCGTTCCAGTTCAACGAGATGGGTGATGCGGTGGCGCAGTTGCCACCGCCAATCATTCCACTCAGCATCGGTCGCGTTTGGAAAGAATCGCCTGCGGAATGCAGGGATCCAAGGGCTATATGACAACCCTATCGTCTCATGAGCTCTTGGGATCGAAAGATGACCACGTTTTTTTGACTTGGGGTGATTTCCGTACTCTGGAGAGACGGCGAAGTTCTCGCCATGGGGTAGCCTGAGACCAGGCAATATACTTGGAGGTTCTACCTCATCACTACAAACCATGTTCTTTTCCATTTATCTCACATCCTCCTGTTCTAGCCTGGCACATTGAGGCGCCAGCTTATTCCTACTCACAGTCTATTCTCCCTTCTATGTGATCGTCCCTTCGGAGTGTTCATCAAGGACTTGATACGCTGTGACTGTGACCACCTTTTTCCCCTCTGTTTCCTCTACAGTACCCATCACCAAGACCTTGACTCCCACCAGTTTCGCCACCTCGCCACCGAGTTCGGTGTTTGCCACCTCATAAATTTCTCCGTCATCAGCTACAATCTGCGCTTCTTCATTAACAGTGCCCTTTATCGTTACCTGGCCGGCCAATACATCTGTTGTCCAAAGAACAAATGCAGCGATCAGCCAGATACAAGTAGCGAGAAGAATCTTCCGCCTTTCCATCCCATCACCTCCCATCAACAACCATTGCAGCCTGTGGAGGACTTTCACCTCCTGGATCCATGCCGTGTCTGGCGCACAGAACAGGGTTGGACCCCGCAGGGCCCAACCCCTCACAACGTTCTTTGCGCCGAAACCACCGATTAATAACCAGCAGATCGGCTTCAATTCGACCCGCTGGTTAAGCGCTCAACAGGGTAAAGGAGAAGCCCAAGGGCCAGAAGCCCGCAGGTGGGAAATTTCTGGAGAACCGGCCCTTGGGACAGAAAGCCTCGAAACCAAGCAAACCCATCCATCCCTTTGGGATCTTACGACGGGTGTCGGTCTTCGAGGGCGACAGAGATAACCAGAGTGAAGCCTCCCCGCCCTCCCGGGCGGGGCTTCCCGGTAAGGAAGATTGCCATTTTTGTATAGCTCCCCTTGACCCCGCCCTTCCGGACGGGGCTTGCGGGGAGCAGGCCGGTCCAAAACGATTTGCAATGAGAAAAATGATCAAAAACATTACCAACAAGAGCCCAGTTGGCCTTTTCATCCTTGCCGTCTTTTTTCATTTTCAATTTATCGCACTGAAGCCCGGACTAAACTGATCTCCGTTGTGGCTATCCCTGTAATAGGGCATAGGGACCGGCTTTCGCTTCTATGCGGCCGATCGCAATGTGCTGCTCTTTTTGAGGGGTCCCAGGGCCTAAAATCGCTACGGACCAGGAAATAAGCAATAGAATGTTTGACAAGTTCAATCTCTAATATCAGTCTGCGCATCTCTTCAATAGCTTCTTCCATATCCAGTTCGTCACGTATGAAGACCTGCTCGTGGCGCTGGAGTTCCTCATTGAGGTGTTCAACGTGAATTCTCAATTCGGCAACGGCCTCTTCAGGGGACAACCTCGACAGATACTGAGACGGCTCAATGCTTGCGACGTTTACAATGCGCCGCCCTATCGCTCTTCCAAGCTCTTCGCTCTTCTCTGAGGAAGGCAAAGAGGGCCCCGGCTCGGTTTAGTTGGACCATGCGGTCGTCTCAGGCTGCTCGTTGCCCTTCATCTTCCAGTTTGTTCTCCTGCCGGTGTATTCCTCAAGGACTCGATATCCAGTTACCGTGAGCACCTTTGCTCCGCCAATCTCATGAACGGTGCCGGTCACTGTCACTCTTGCGCCAACCAGATGCCCCAGTTCTCCACCGGTTTCCGTTATGGCTACTTCGTATACCCCTACTTCATCCGTTATGATTTGGCAGGTTCCATTGACCGTTCCCACGATCGTCACTTGTCCCGCGGAAACACTCAGCGACGATATGAAACAAACCATAAATAAAGCAAGGATCGTGATTTTAAAAAATTTCTTGGTCGATTTCATCTTGTCACTTTGCTACACCCCGCAGCAATGTAGATTGGGCTTTCTACCCTTACTCTTCGTCATCGTCATTGTTCGGGGTTGAGGGTTGACTCTCTTCGTCAGAGGGCCATTGCGGCGCAGATTGCTCTAGATCAGAGGGGTTCTGGTGTTCTGGATCGGAGGGCGCCGTTTCGTATTCCGAGCCTTCTTCTTCTGGCTCCTCTCTGTATTGTTCTTCGTTCGGGCTCTCCTTATATTCCTCCTCACCCTCATCAGCCCAGACAACCGAGGCCCCATGCTCCGCAACAAACACGCTTTCCTCATGGAAAGTGGTCGTTTTTGTATCGGATGCTTCAGCGGCCCTTATCTTTTCCGAAAAAACGAACAGAAGTGATAACACCAAAACACAAAGACTCATGGCCAGAAACCTTTCGTTTGCTTTCATCTCCTTACCTCCTTCAACAATGTTGTGTGTGGTCTTAGGGGCAGATCCGTTGGAATTGACTCCATACGCCCCTGAATGTCTCTTTTGACAGCAACGGTTATGCCATTTCTATAACCTATTGAAAGAATTGGTATTTGTCTGATCAGAAGAATGACGAATGGGAACTGGTAATTCCGATCTTAGTGAAGGACCATGAGTCGGGCTGCTGAAAATGGTGGGGAGAGTAGTATAATGAACTGAAATGACGAAAGATTTACGAGTATGAACTTCAAGTTCTGGTTTTTTGATATTTCGGAACCCAGAGTTCTGAAAAAGTTGTTCACGCTGAAGGAGTCTTAAACTGTTGCTTGGTCAAACTGTATTTTTTCATGAGCTTATGAAGTTGCCGGGGACTGATACCGGCCGCCTCTGCACTGTCTTTGACTCGGCCTCTTTTTTTTCTTAAAACTTCGGCAAGATAGGATCTTTCGATCTCTTCAACGCCCTTTCGTCTGGCTGCTGCCAGCGTTAGGCTTGTGCTTATGCTAGGCAGCTCCCTGAGTTTTCGGCATTGCTGAATGTCAACCGGAAAGCTCTCTAAACTGAGCAGCGCCGATTCTTCGATGATGCAAGCTCGCTCGAGAAGGTTTTCCAATTCCCGGATGTTTCCCGGCCATGAGTAGCCTCCAAAAGCTTCCAGAACATCAGGATGAATTTCATGGATTTCTTTGGAATGAAACTTGCTCAGTCTGCGCAGAATGACTTCGACGACATGGGGGATGTCTTCCATTCTGTCTCTAAGCGGCGGAATGTCGACAGGAAATACATTCAGTCGGTAATAAAGATCTCTTCTGAACTGACCCTCGTCACACATTTCCCGAAGGTCTGTGTTTGTGGCGGCAACCACTCTTGCATCCGCCTTGATGGTGTCCTCCCCACCAACACGATGAAAGGTCCCCTCCTGCAGGACTTCCAGAAGCTTAATCTGGGCAGAGGGGGTAATGGTTGCGATTTCGTCTAGAAAAATCGTTCCGCCCTGGGCGATCTCAAACCTGCCAAGCCTTCTTCGCATAGCTCCCGTAAATGCACCCTTCTCATGCCCAAAGAGTTCACTTTCCAGAAGTGTGTCCGGGATCGCGCCGCAATGGACAGCGATAAATGGGCCATCCTTTCGCTTGCTGTGCTGATGAATCAGTCTGGCCAGAACACCCTTGCCTGTCCCTGTTTCACCAACAAGAAGCACACTGCTCTTCGTCGGCGCAACAGAGCGGATCTTGTTGAACACGCCTTGCATCAAAGGACTTTGAGTACGAACCAGGTCAAGTGAATCTCCCTGCCAAAATCGATCCCGAAGATAGTTGAGTTCGGATTCCATAACCAAAGACTCATAGACACTGTCCGCTACATGCCTCACCTCCGCGAGATCAACAGGATAGGTCAGATAGTCACTGGCACCGGCTTTAACAGCCTTTACAGCTTCTCTGATCTTGTCTTGTGAAGACATGACAATGATTTGAGTGGTGGGATACAGTTGCCAGAATGGTCTAAGCGCTTTGCTGTAGTTACGATCAGGCATTGATTCGAGAAGCATTTCGACGTCTACGAAGACGAATTCATGCCGCTTTTCCCTAAGCATCTCCAAAGCACGGGCCTTGCTGGAGGTTACCTCGACCTTATATTCAGAACCCATAGTGACCCGGATCGCATGGCAGGCTGATCCGTCCCTGGAAACAACAAGGATGGCCTTCATTTCTACTCCTTGTGCGCATCAACGCCGAAAAAAGCTACATTTGTCAGTCTTGGTCTCAAGGGCCTCACCTGTTTCTTAACCATTGCCTCAAAGGTTGAAAATGTTCAACAGAAAAAAACGGAATTTTGAGTTCCCATATTAGAAATATCGGAATCGAGAGTTCTCACTCTAGAAAGAGCACATTATTTCAAATACTTGTACTGCTGCAGCGTGCGTCTGGACAACTATTGGCTCCTCTGTGTTTAGGAAAAGCGGAACCGAGAATTCTTAACAAAATGCCCTGTCAGATCAACAAACCTTCTAATATCAATCTATTATGATTCTGGCACGGTTAGTGCGATTTACACTAAAAGCAGGGAGACCTTTGCAGAACCTCGAAAAGCGATAATTATGAGGTTTTTGGGGTACCCACCCGGGCGAAGCGAATGGCCCGCCCTAGCGGGCAAATCGCAAGCTGTTTGAGGCCGTTAGGCCGAGTTCTTGCGATTTAGTGAGCGAGCCCTCAGATGGGTCAAAAACCTCATATCAAAGAGCGAGGCGAGGTTATTCAAAGGTCTCAACATTTTAGATCATTGAAACGCCGGTGGCGTAAGCGCCTCTTCCTTGAACCTTCATTGAGCCAAGAAAGGGAATGGTCCAGAGGCCCAGCAATATACCTTGAATGGAGGAATGACATGACGATCTTTGACGTCAAGAGGCAGGTGGGAGATTCCGGCGAATACATTCTGGGTGCTGAACAGACAGGAAGCCATGCCTGTTACTTGATTTACGGCAGGATGAAACCGAATGAGAAGGGGCGGGCATTAAAACCCGGCAAAGGCCATGAAGAACTCTTCCTGGCAGTAAGGAGCCATTTCACGCTCACTGGCCACATCTCGGCAGCTATCAAAGAGGGCCAGGCTATTCACCTGAGAGGGGATGAAACTTGCTGGCTGGAAAACGCTACGGATGCAGAAGGGATATATGTCATTTCAGGTGGCCATGCAGATGCAGGGCACCACTGAGGCCTTTCGACCGAGCTTATATTCTGATTCCCTCCGCCATCATGGGTGCCCAGCAAAATATTTGAGATGCTTCAGTGGTTCAAAACACAGATGGACAAGATCGGCAGCCCGACCTTGGACTGGGTCCAAGTTGAAGTCACGACCCATTGCAATGCAGCCTGTGTCTATTGCCCCCACACCCTCCTGAAAAACCGCTGGACAACCAAACACATGCCCCTGGAGCTGTTTCATGAATTCACCCCCTTCCTCAAATATACGGACTTGGTTTACTTACAAGGGTGGGGAGAACCCTTGCTGAACAAGGACTTCTTTGACATGGTCCAACTCTGCAAGGATCGAGGAAAACGGGTGGGGTTTACCACAAACGGCATGCTGCTGAGTGAAAATACCTTGCGAAGGCTGGTTGACTTGGGGTTGGATATCCTTGGCATCAGCCTTGCGGGCACGTCCGCAGCGACCCACGACGAGATCCGCAAGGGGACCCGTTTGAATGAGATCGTCTCCCACCTTAACCGACTGCGGAAGATAAAGCGTGAAAAGAAGACCCAGGTTCCTGCCGTGCATCTTGCTTATCTCATGCTCACGTCCAATTTTCATGAACTCGAGCATATTGTGGCCTTTGCCAAATCGGTTGGGGCAAAGCAGATTGTAGCCAGCAACCTCACCCTCATTATTGATCCCAGACTCTCCACAGAGGCGATCTTCAACGATACAGGACGTATGGACCATTATCGCGTCGCGCTGGAAGAGATCAAAGACAGCGCCGCCCGTGAACATATTGTCTTTGACTATCACGGTCCCGGCCTGGATGAGAATTTTACACGCTGCCGCGAGAATGTCCGCCATGCATGCGTTATCAATGTGCAAGGCGATGTTGGGCCCTGTGTTCTTACCAATGCCGTATTGTCTGAAAATCGGGAACGTCCTGATGGCAAGTCTACGTACTATACTTTCAAGAATAGACGCCTTCCTATAAGGGCGATGTCTTTTGGCAACATAGGCAATGAAAACCTCACCCGAATATGGCACAAGGAGCAATATATCAGGTTCAGAAAGCTCTTTACCCCTCAGGGTTCGAAAAAACCTGGTGCCGTTCCGGGAGAGATGCCTGAATGCTGCGTGAACTGTTACAAGAGGTTAGGAGCATAAGTTGGTTCCCATCCATCAATGGCCTTTGTCCCTCTGAGCGGCGTTCTCCGAAAGCGTTTCGTAGCCGTCTTCAATTTAACAGCAGAAGTTTTCCCTTGAAAAAGGTCATGGTTTTGGATAAGAGTAAAAAAATATAATGATCTTGGCTGGTTGTTGTTATGGATTGTCTTCAAGCAGGGAGTTAAGACATGGCAGGCCAAAGAGATAAACAGCTATCTAAAAAAAGGAGGCCGGCATCCCCGCCAAAGCCTCGATCCCCATTGCTGACAACCGAAGACTACTGGGCTGTCTGGCTGGGGCTGGGGGTCATTGCCCTAGCCATGGGCGTTTTTTGGGCGGGAAGTACCATTAAACCGTTCGCTGTAACGCCAGGCTCCTGGTCCAAAATCAGCGCCATAGGCCAAGACCTTGTCCAGCATCTCGGAGCATATGCCGTTATATGTCTTGGATTCGGGATAGTTTTTTCCATCAGCATGTGGGCCATGGGGAGAAGCGTCAGAGAATTTGTTCCGGGCTATTTCATTGTCTTCTTGGGTTCTCTCGCCATCTTCTATCTTGCCGCATGGAAAATCATGCAGACCTGGCATCTGGGAGCGCCACTCCTTGCCCTCATCATCGGCATGATCATCGGCAACATCAAAAAAATGCCCAAGTGGTTTCACACGGCCATGCGCACAGAATACTATATCAAGACAGGCATCGTTCTCCTGGGGGCGACGTTGCCCTTGACCCTGATCTTCGAAGCAGGTGGCATTGCCTTTTTACAAGCCACCATCGTGTCAATCGGCACATGGATGACCATCTTTCTGGCAGCCACTCGCATCTTTAAACTGGACCGACGATTTGGCGCAGTATTGGGTACCGGTGGAGCGGTTTGTGGCGTTTCAGGATCTATCGCCATAGGAGGAGCCGTCAGGGCTGACAAGGATCACATTTCCATTGCCATCGGGGTTGTCTCTGTCTGGGCGATCGTTATGGTATTGACCTTGGCCATAGTCACCAAGTTTATGATTCCTCCTCCCGGTGTACCTGTCACCGATGCATCTCCTTGGTATGCCATCACGCCTGGAGAGGCTGGCGCTTGGGTTGGCACCTCAGAATATGCGGATGCCGCAGGTTTTGCTGTGGTGGCAGAGATTGCCACAGAATACGGAGATGCGCCCATACATACCTTTACGCTGATGAAGGTTATCGGCAGGGACATCTGGATAGGCATATGGGCATTTATTCTCGCCATTATCTCCTGCACCTTCTGGGAGAGGGACAAGTCAGCCACTGTTGGCACCCGCGTGATCTGGGACCGTTTTCCGAAATTCGTTTTGGGTTTCTTTGGCGCTTGTATCATCATGAGCATCATTGCCGGCTTGGCCCCACACGACCATGTGGGTAAGACCGCTGTGAAAGGCACCTTTAAATCCAAAGCACAGAAGCAGACATTTGACGCCGACTTTTCCGATTATCAGGTCCCGGAACAGCTCGCCCATAAATTCGCCTATGATCCCGAGGCGCTAGTCATCACGTTTAAAGGCAAGATGTCTTTGGACGAACTGAGCCTGCTCACATCTAAGGCGACGACATCAGATCAAGCGTGGGCATTGAAAAACCTCCACTACAAGTCGGACTGGTTCAAAAGTGAACTCTATTCAAGGGCCATCAGCCCCATCAAGACGCTTCGATCCTGGGCGTTTGTTTTCTGCTTCCTGTGTATCGGACTCTCGACCCGCTTTAAGGACCTTCTCACCTTTGGGATGAAGCCTTTCTGGGCGTTCACCATAGGGGTCATTGTGAACGTTCCTCTGGGTTTCATACTTTCCACGGTCGTGTTCAGCAACTATTGGCAGGCTATTAAATGAGCCGTCTGTGTGGACACTGCAAACACTTTGACAACGATCCCCTGATGCTTGAAGACGTCTTTAAAGGGATCAACATCTTAAGTTCTGTCCACGGTTCATCTCGAGGAGATGCAGGCATATGCTTCCTGCACGATTTGTATCTTCTTCCTTCCCATACTTGTCCTGATTTTGAAGAAATCGGCGTTGTTGTTCGGGGAACGAGTCAGGCAAGGGGTACTATAGGGCAAGAGACATCCTGAGGTTGATCCTTTCCTCTGCCCTTCCCCTGAAGCGAGAGCTTTGCATAACCCATTGGAATGACCATCATGGGCTTTTTGGGGTACCCATCTCTCCGAGCCGTCGGCTGGCCGAGCCAGAGGCCGGGCGAAGCGAATAGCCCACCCCAGTGGGCAAATTGCAAACTGTTTGAGGCCGTTAGGCTGAGTTTTGAGCGCTACGCTTCACTTCGTGTCCGATCTAGTGAGCAAGCCTGCAGAGGAAAAAGTTCGTGCGAATAAGTGACAAGGGTTATGCAAAGGTCTAGAAGCCAGATGAGCGAGTCTGTGGGAGAGTTCGCTCTCTTGGTTGAGACTTGTACTAACGTGTCGTTATTGTTCAGTCTACCACAACGACAGATGCTTTCTTGGCAAATTTCACGATTTTGTTGGAAACGCTGCCCAAGACAAACTGCTTGATTCCTGAGAGGCCTCTTCTTCCAATAACCAGGGTGTCGTATTTGCCCTGTTGGGCCTCCTTCAAGATATCTCGGGCAATACCCACCTTCTTTTTACGGATCTTGATGGCCACATTCTTTGAAGGAAAACCCGCCTTGACGAGAACCGCCTTGGCCTTTTCCATAAACGCCCTGACCGTGTCCTTCTTCGTGTCTTCGATCGCACAAAACGCCTTCCGGTTCTGTTTGAATAGCGGTATCAGCGACGGACCGTCCAGCCCACAAGCCGCCGTGGCGTCAGGCAGCACACTAAACAGCATTACCGCGCCGCTCGGGTTCATGTCCTTTGCGACATAGTTCACTGCCCTCATGGAATTCTTTGATTCATCGACCGCAACCAAAATCTTGTTTGCCATTTCTCCTCTCCTTTTGTGAGCTGTCCATCAGAAAAGATATGTGAAACTTGCCGCCCAGAAAGGCGGGAAACCCTGGCACAGGAGCAAAAAAAGTCTTGTATAGTCAAGATGTTCGTTTGTTCCTGTACCAAAATCACGGTCGGGCTGTCAAGGGCAAAGCGCACTGTTCAAAGAAAAGCAAATCGGGCTTCGGCCCGACTTGTCTGTGGGCGAGTCACAAAGCGGATACGTACGCGTGGAAAGAGGTTACGCAAGGGCCTTTCTCGTCGCTAAGCGAATGTCTTCTCAGGCGGCCTTCTCTCGGGGACGTACACGTGAGGGATCGCATCCTCGTTCCAGGCCTTTGACACATACAGGTTACAATAGCAGCTGCCGAACTCCTTCACATCAGGAGTTCGGTACGTGCACGGACACAAGATGTCTTCGTCCAGTTCCCGGTCCCCGGATGCCAGCCTGCATGGGCACGCCATATAGCCATAACGCTCTTTGTTCACCAGCAGGGCCTCAAGCAGTTCAACCACCCTGTTCCTGTCCTTATTGAAATAGTAACCTTTGGGCTCCTGAACCTTTTTTAGCATCTCATAGAGTTGTTCTGCTTCGTTCACAATCCTAACGCCTCCTTGATCTCGTCTTCCCGATATCCCACGATGACCTTGTCGCCGATGACAATCGTAGGGAAGCTGCACCGCGGGTTCCATTTTCGCACATCTTCAAGAATGGCAGTCCTTTCCTCTCCCTCAAGCAAATCGACATCCGTGAACTCGTATTTCACGGCACAATCGTCTAAGAACCTTTTCGTGGCCTTACAGTGGCTGCAGGTGCTGAGCGTAAACATCCTAACAGGTTCCCCCATGCTCTTTTCCTCTCTTTCTGAGACCATCCTGTAGATTCAGATGATCATTTTCGCCGGAAGTGTTGCATAATCGACACAGGAAGGCAATACTGTTTTGAAGGCTCCCCGCGGCAAGCCACAGGGGATCTTCACCGTAAGGAAGTTTTTCATTTTCAGATTCGCTCGCTAACCCCGCCGCAAGCAGCGGGGAATGCGCTCGCTTTCGCGGTTCAATGCGAAAACCCCGATATAGGGATATGATGTGAAGCTGTCTGTGATCATACCTGCTCTGAACGAAGCTGAAATGCTGGGGGACACCCTGAAAAGCGCCGTGGCAGGCCCTTCTGCCGAGGTCATTGTGGTAGACGGCGGCAGCAGGGACGGCACGGTTGAGGTGGCCTGTCAATATACCCCGCACGTACTCATGTCACGTCCGGGCCGCGGCGTTCAGCAGGCCGTGGGAGCCCGGTACTCACAAGGCAGCGTGCTGGTCTTTGTCCATGCAGACACCCGACTCCCCCCGGGTTATCAGGATCTCGTCCATCAGGCTCTGGCCTGTCCGGACGTGGTCTTCGGCGCCTTCTGGCTTGCCATTCAACCATCCAGCCTGGCGCTGGACGTCATCGCCTTCATGGCCAACCTGAGATCCCGATGCCTCAAGCTGCCCTATGGAGACCAGGCCATTTTTGTCCAACGAGGAGTCTACTTTCAGGTGGGTGGATTTAGAGATTGGCCCATCATGGAAGACGTGGATCTGGTTCGTCGCCTCAACCGCCATGGAGATTTCAAGCCGGCCCAAGGCTATGTGAAGACATCGGCCCGGCGGTGGCAGGAGGAGAACGTGATACGGACAACACTGAAAAATGTGGCGCGCATCGTACGCCATGGCCTGGGAGCCTCTCCGGAGGCTCTGTACCGTGACTATCCGGACATCCGATACAAACGGTCGGACGTTTGAAGATCCCTTGCAACCTGCCTCATCCATCAGCCTTTTCCCCTTTCAACAAACTGACTAAGGGCTCGCGCAAGAATAAGTTCACAGAGTTAAACGACCAAGCGCCAACAATCTGACACATCTCCGGCCTACGCATTGAATGGACACCCGTTTTCCCGCTCCGGCCATTGAATATGCAGTCTAACACGTTGGAATTGTGCCGAATTGCCTAACAGCACTATTCCGGCATGATTCCTGCTAGCAAAAGGTGCGGAGCACTTTTTGGTTGTATTGAAGACATGATGAACCAACCATGATGAACTCGTAAAAAGTCATCAGGCGGACGGCAAAGTAAAAAGCTCCAGATGCAAGGCGCGCAAATCTTGAGGAGTGAGGCGTACTTACGGTACGTCGCAGCGACGAAAGATGAAGCGCAACGCTGCAGATGGACTTTTTACGAAGCCGACAACCATAAGAGGCGAAAGACTGGCTATGAGGATAGCTGATAAACTGATTCTGGGATTCTTGATCGTTGTTTTGTCGATCGGCATTGCTGGATATTTTTGTGTCCATACAGCTCAGCGGGCATTACAGGCATCTGTTGGCGAAGAATACGCGTCTCTGGCTGCCGAGATCATGGATAAAATAGATAGACAGGTGTATTGCAGAATTGAGGTCTTTGAGGAGTATTCGAAAGATTTGACATTGCAGAAGTCTCTTCAGGAATCAAATCAAGAATTTCAAAAATTGAATGATATACAAGGCTATATTGAAGAAAGGGACCGCGAATGGGTTTCGGCGCCAAAAGACGTGACAACCCCTTTCATGCAGGGAGTCATGGGTGCCGAATTATCAGAGGCGCTGAGACACAAAATGCGGTTCTATCAATCAAAGGATCATGGCAAGACTTTCGCAGAGGTTTTTGTAACCAATAGATACGGCGCCAATATCGCCCAAACGGCAAAGACGTCTGACTACAGGCAGAATGATGAACTCTGGTGGCAAATGGCAAGACGGGACGGCTTGCATATTGAACATGTTGAGTATGATGAAAGTGCGGGGATTTATTCAACAGATATCGCCGTGAGGATTGACGATGAAAATGGGGGTTTCCTGGGTATTATCAAAGCTGTTTTGAATATCGAAGAAGCAATTGACATCATAAAAGAAGCAAAGAAAATCCCGATGTATTCCATGGCGCAGGTCACGTTGATCGATGGAAATGGGAAATTGATCTATTCGACAGGGGACTTTGAAATCTTAGAAGACATATCTGATGAGTTGGTCCCACACATTCTTCACGAAACAGGACAAGACGTTGGATATAGCGTATCAGAAAGTGGCGAATCCGCGGGAAAGGAACGACTGATCGCCAGTGCACTCTCAAAGGGTTACAGAGATTATAACGGCCTGGGATGGAGACTGGTCGTCGGGAATGAAACACAGACAATATTTGCCTCTGTCACCAAGTTAGAGAACAGGCTGTTGACTATCTTGTTCTTGGCTACACTGAGCGCAATTTTGATCAGTCTCTTTGTCTCCAAGACCATCTCCGGCTCTATTGCAAAACTCAGGGATGCGGCTGCGGCAATCGGCAAGGGGAATCTGGATACTCCTATTGAGGTGAAGTCCAAGAATGAGATTGGTCAACTGGCTTATTCTCTGAAAAAAATGACCCAGGATTTGAAAGGTGCGATCACAACAAAAGATGAAGAGATCACCGAACGCAAGCGGGCCGAGGAGACACTGAAGGAAAGTGAAGAACGCTTGAAGACCATTTTGGATTCCATAGAGACCGGAGTTGTGATTATTGATGCGGAAGACCACGTGATCGTTGATGCCAATCCCGTGGCTGTTGATCTGATTGGTGCTCCAAAAGACGAGGTCGTCGGTCGCATATGCCACAAGTTTATCTGTCCGGCCGAAAAGGGTAAGTGCCCTGTCACCGACCTCGGAGAGGGCCAGGACAAATCAGAGCGCGTGCTCTTAAATGCCAAAGGTGTGACCATACCAATTATCAAGACAGTGACTTCCACGATGCTGAATGGGCGCAAGCATCTGATCGACAGCTTCGTCGACATCACAGAGCGCAAGAGGATAGAAGAGCGGATCAGTCAACTGAGTGGTTTGAAAGAGGACCTGCTCGGTCACGGGAGTCTTGATGAAAAGCTTATGCGCATCACCGACGGAGCAGTCAAGATCTTCGATGCCGACTTCTGCCGTGTCTGGATCACAAGACCCGGTGACCAGTGCGATTCCGGCTGCCATCACGCCCAGGTCACACAGGGTCCGCACGTTTGCCGCCATCGTCAGCGTTGCCTTCATCTTATGGCCAGTTCCGGACGCTATACGCACATTGACGGCGGGCATGGTAGAGTGCCCTTTGGTTGCTACAAGATCGGACGTATCGCGTCTGCAGAGGACCACAAATTCCTCACCAACGATGTCACACACGATCCCCGCGTGCACGATCGCCGGTGGGCGAGTGAGCTGGGCCTGGTCTCGTTTGCCGGCTACCGGCTTTTTTTAGAAAGTGAGGGGCCGGTCGGCGTTCTGGCGCTGTTTAGCAAACGCGCCATTTCTTCTGAAGAGGATGCCCTGCTCGAAGATCTTGCCAACACCACCGCTCATGTGATCCAGATGGCGAAGGCAGAGGAGGCACTGCGCGAAAGCGAAGAGGAATCCCGAAATATCGGTTTGGACTTGGCCCTGGGCCTGTCCGAGGTCTTTGAAGCGCTGAAAGAGATTTCTTCAGGAAACCCTGAAATCAGGATAGCCGAAGACTCGGACCTTGAGCTGATTGGTAAATTGAAACACATGGTCAATGTGACTGCTGAAAACCTTGCGGAAATCGTCAAACTGTCTCATGAGTTCGCCATGGGTCTTGCTGAGCACTTCGATACATTGAACAGGGTTGCAAGAGGTGACCGGACGGCCCGGGTATCCGGGACTTCCCAAGTCGAACTATTGGAATCTTTAAAGAATGTAACCAACCAGATGATCGAGAGTGTATCTCAAGAGATTGCCCACCGAGAGCTGGCGGAACAGAAAGCCGCTGGCGCCAATCGTGCCAAAAGCGATTTTCTGGCCAACATGAGCCATGAGATCCGCACCCCCATGAACGGGGTGATCGGTTTTACGGACATGCTGCTCGATACCAAACTGGATGATGAGCAGATCGAGTATGCCGAGACCATAAAACGCAGCGCCGACGGGCTGCTGTCTTTGATCAATGATATCCTTGATTTTTCAAAGATCGAGGCGGGCCGGTTGGCGTTTGAAACCGTTGACTTTGACCCGGAAGTTACGGCCTATGACGTTTGCGAACTGGTTCGTCCCAGGGTGGCTGACAAGCCTGTTGAGATACTCTGCCGTATCGGTGATGAAGTGCCTGCCTATGTCGAGGGAGACCCGACACGGTTTCGCCAGGTGCTCTTGAACCTCATGGGCAATGCCGTCAAGTTTATCGAATCCGGTGAGATAGAACTCTCTATCGACCTGTCAGAGGACGATGATGAGCGGATAAAACTTCATGTCAGCGTTAGAGATACCGGGATCGGCATCCGGCAAGACAAGGTAGACACCATCTTTGAAGTCTTTCAACAAGCCGATACATCCACAACCAGAAAGTACGGCGGCACCGGACTGGGACTTCCCATTTGCAAGCAAATTGCACAGGTCATGGGTGGGGATGTGTGGGCGGAAAGTGAACCTGGCAAAGGAAGCACCTTTCACTTTACGGCATGGCTGAAAAAGGCCGAAGGCAAACAGGTCAAAAGACTTGCCCCGGTTTCCCTGTCCGGCAAGAAGGTGCTTATTGTTGATGACAACAAGAACAACCTGACTATCGCAACACACATTATTAAATCAGCAGGCCTGCGCGTAGCAGGGCTTACAGCGGGTGAGGAGGCCCTGCCAACCGTGAAAAGCGCCTTTGAGGCCGGCGATCCCTTTGATGTTTGTATCTTGGATATTCAGATGCCTGAAATGAGCGGCTATGACGTAGCGCTGCAAATTCGCAGTCCCCAATCACGGATCCCTTATATCCCGTTGCTGGCTTATTCCTCATCGACTGAGCGTGATGCAAAGAAGTGTCTGGAAGCCGGTTTTGACGGCTATCTGCCCAAGCCCGTCCACCGGCAAAAGCTCTTGGACATGATAGAGAGGCTGCTGGGGAAAGACAAGGATGACGAGGCAAAGAGACCGGTGTCCATTGTCACTCAACACTCTATAAGAGAAGAGGCCAAGCATTCTGCGCGTATCCTCTTGGCAGAAGACAACCCTGTGAATCAGAAGCTGGCAAAGATGCTGTTGACCAAGGCCGGCTATCAAGTCGAGGTGGCCGGTAACGGACGGGAGGCTCTCGAGAAATACACGAAGGCTCCCGAGACGTTTGACCTGATCTTCATGGATGTCCAAATGCCTGAGATGGACGGCATGAAGGCAACGAAGGGAATCAGAGACTGGGAAGGCCAGCTCAAGGCCCAAAGCTCAACGCTCAAAGCGAAAGAAGCGATGCCTTCCGACGGGCTTTCAGCCTTTAAGTCTCAGCCTCCAGCACAATCGGAACGTATTCCGATTGTGGCCATGACTGCCCATGCCATGAAAGGCGACAGGAAAAAATGCCTTGATGCCGGTATGGACGATTACATTCCCAAGCCGGTCAAAAGGGAGCTTATACTCGAGATGCTTGAGAAGTGGGTTTTTAACAAAGGACGTTCATGAATTTTCCACCTTAGGGCTCGCGCAAAAACAAGTTCGCGGAATTGGCGCTCAGATTTGGTTCAGATTTGGCCGATCCGATTGAGCAAAACCGGAGGAATAGCGAGCTATTTCGAGGAGTTTGCGAATGAGGCATCGGTCAAAGATGGGCTGAAGCTGAGATGCTAAAATGTGAAATTATTTTTGTGCGAGCCCTTAGCCTCGGATCTTGAGCAAGCCCTCGGAAGATGGAACCCTTCAATCAAAGCCTTTTGACTCGGATGATCTTGGTGCTGCCGGCCACGCCCACAGGATGACCTGCCGTCATCACGACCAACTCGCCTCTTGATACCTGCCCCGTCTCAAGGGC
>Ga0307419_10000099_pt1 | contig 34146 bp, 29 predicted proteins | sample SalMarWE160230MG_2_FD_202512 | JGI IMG/M metagenome (GOLD analysis project Ga0307419, IMG submission 202512) | Salt marsh sediment microbial communities from the Plum Island Ecosystem LTER, Massachusetts, United States - WE1602-30 | ecosystem: Environmental > Aquatic > Marine > Intertidal zone... | reverse complement strand
TTGGCGAACCAGATATGGAAACTCCTGGAAACATTGCCAAGGCGGGGATACGAGCAATCCAAGACAAAAAAACACATTATGTCCCCTCAATTGGACTTTTGGAACTTAGAAAGGCCGTTCAGGATGAAGTGGAAAAGACCAGAGGATATAGACCCGACTTGGAGCAGATTATTATTATTCCGGGTTTGAAACCTGGCATATTCTTTTCAATGTTGGCTACCGTAAATCCTGGAGACGAGGTCATTTATCAGGACCCGGGATATCCGACGTATGGATCGGTCACATCATTTTTGGGTGCAGAAGGTGTACTGGTCCCTCTTTTAGAAGAAAACGAATTCCGTATGGATCCTGACGACATTAGGGAAAAGATAACTGATAAGACTAAGCTCATAATAGTAAATTCTCCTCAAAATCCAACTGGTTCGGTTATGACCAAATCTGAGATGGAAGATATTGCAGAACTAGCTGAGGAATATGACGTTTATGTAGTGTCAGATGAAATATATTCAAAAATGACGTACGACACCAGTCACTATACTCCAACAGCGAGAGATGAGGCTAAGGAAAGAACCGTACTTTTGGACGGATTCTCTAAATACTATGCCATGACAGGTTGGCGTTTAGGATATATGGTGGTACCCTGCAAGATGGCAGAAAGACTTCAGGATTTTCTTGTCAGTGCTGTATCATGTACCGCAGCATTCACACAGTGGGCGGGTGTAGAGGCGCTGACTGGTGATCAAAGTTTTATTCCTGATATGATGGCAAGATTCAAGGAGAAAAGAGACAGGATTGTTAAAGGTCTAAATTCCATACCTCACTTTAGTTGTCAGGCACCAAAAGGTGCATTCTATGCCTTCCCAAATATCATTGAGACGGGCATGACCGCCCAGGAATGTGCTGATCATCTGCTTTACAATGCAGGAGTAGCTACTCTTCCAGGTACTGCCTTTGGTCCGTATGGTGAAGGATACCTCAGGTTTTCCTATGCAACGACCTTGGAAAACATTGATGCTGCTGTTGAGAGGATAAAGGGATCCTTTGAGTAGAGATATTCATACAAACGGCTGAACTTTTCGTATTCAGCCCATTTGATTTCCATCTAACTATATTTTTCAACAAGATCTGCTATATCTGTCGGGAATTGTGCTAACTTAACGTCTGCCTTTTCGAATGCCTTTATTTTTGATGCAGCGGTTCCCTTACCGCGGGCGATAATTGCACCAGCATGCCCCATACGTTTTCCCGGAGGGGCGGTTCTACCGGCAATAAACGCAAAAACAGGCTTACCAATATGCTCGATTATATGATCTGCAGCGTCTTCTTCAGCCGTCCCACCGATCTCACCAACCAAAACAACTGCCTTGGTTTCTTTATCCTTTTCAAAAGCATCTAATGCATTAATAAAAGATGTGCCGATAATTGGATCGCCTCCGAGACCTACGCAGGTACTCTGTCCCATTCCTTTTTCACTAAGTGAATTTACGATCTCATATGTAAGTGTCCCAGATCGGCTTGCCACCCCAACATTTCCTTCTAGAAAAATACTACCTGGAAGAATACCTATCTTGGTTTTACCCGGGCTGGCGATCCCTGGGCAATTGGGGCCAATCAAAACAGCGTCTTTATATTTGGCATAGTGAACAAATTCCATTGCATCATGAAACGGAATGTTTTCAGTAATTACAACAACAGTTTTTATTCCAGCGTCAAGTGCCTCAAACACGGCATCCTTTGCGAACCGGGCAGGAACTAAAATAAGCGATGTATTCGCACCAGTTTCATCAACGGCATCCATGACGTCATTAAAAATAGGAACACTCTGAACATCTTGACCTGCTTTACCTGGGGTTACACCAGCTACAACATTGGTTCCAAAATTTTTCATCTCACCAATGTGAAAAACTCCTTGATGGCCAGTTGCACCCTGAACTACTAATTTGTTTTTTTTATCAACGAAAATCGCCATTTATGCACCTCCTGCCATATCAGAAGATCTTTGAGCTGCATCCTGCAAAGTTGTGGCAGTAATAAGTCCTGCATCCTTCAAAATATCTTTTGCAGCATCTTCATTCATTCCTTTGATGCGAGTGATAACTGGACAATCAATTCCTTCCTTTGTAATAACTGCTTTTACACCTTTTGCAACAGTATCGCATTTTGTAATACCGCCAAATAGATTCAAGAAAATTACTTTGGGCTTAGCTTTTTTCATCAACTCAAAAGCCTGCTTTACCTTCTCAGGATCATCAGTACCACCAAGATCCAAGAATACACCGCCCTTGCCTTCATAATGTGTAAGAGCATCAAGCGTAGCCATTGTAAGTCCTGCGCCATTAGCAATAACGCCAATGTTGCCATCCAATTGAATAAACGAAATACCTTTTTGTTTTGCATCCTTCTCAAGTGCCGTGAGCTCTACAAGTTCAGGAGCAATATCAGAATGACGAAACATAGCATCATCGTTAATGGTAACTTTAGAATCTAGTGCCATAGCGCTGCCATCAGATCGAATAATTAACGGATTAATTTCAACAAGTTCACAATCATACTCTCTAAACATCTTGTATATCTTTGAGATAATCTTTGCAATTCCTCTGACTTCTTCCTTCTCCAGTTTAAGCTTAGATACTACATTACGTATATTGAACGATTGGATGCCGATTAACGGGTTCACCCACTCCTTGAAAATTTTATCATCAGGTACACTTTCAATATCCATGCCACCCTCGCCACTAATCATAATAAGAGGCATCCTTTTGGTTCGATCTAAAGTGATACTAAGATACAATTCTTTTTTGATTTCAACTTTCTCCTCAGCATATACTTTCTTTACAGTAAAACCTTTGATATCCATGCCCATAATCTGAGAAAATTTTTCTTTAGCATCATTCAAATTCTCAGCTGATTTAATGCCGCCAGCTTTACCACGACCACCAATTGGAACCTGTGCCTTAAGAACGAAAGGAAACTTCAAACCAGAAAGATCTTTCTCACTATTCACCAGCTTACCATTTGGAACCGCAATATCATATTTATCAAACAGTTCTTTCCCCCGATACTCAAAAAGTTTCATATACTTGGAAATATAAATCCTCCTATAAAAGTTTTTTAAAACTCAAAATCACAGCCAACTATCTTTTTTGCAATGTGGACAAACTTAAAATCCTTAATAAAAGACAGGGTATTCAATCCATATGTACGCAACAAAGGATCTTGTACAATCCACTTGTTTTCTTTCAAAACTTGTATAATGCGTGTCCTATCCTGCTTATATTCGTTATAGTCCTTATAGATAGAAATCATAATCGCCTCAAACATCCTCCGAGCTAAAAAAATGGTTGAATCACCCAATAGTGGAGCCACCTCGTTTTTTTCCATATCGGGTGGCTTTCGCGGATCAAATCTAATATGATAAAATGCTAAGATTTTAAAACCTAATTTTTTAAGATTGGGCAGATTATTTTTCCTAATGAGGCCATTCTGTTCAAAGTCCTTTCTTGATCTTGAGACAGTATGACGCGAAACTCCCAACTTAGAACCGATACTGCTATCAGATAATTCAGGATATCTAATCAACATACAGTAAACTTTTTTCTCGGTATCGGAAAGGGACACGTCCTCTTTATTTGTAAAACCAATGTCTTTGACTGTTTTATCAGATTTAAAATTCAAATCAAACTTTTTTTTCAATAAAGGGGCAAAGTCAAAAAAACGATGGATTTTACTTATTTCAAAAGGAAATATTACCATATTCGGGTATTCTTCTTCCAAGAGCCCTCGTCCACCAAATGTCTGAGTTCTAATGTCGTTGATTCTTCCAATAGTTGCATAATCTTGCGAGAGACTAAGAGAAAACCCTTTATCTTGCTCACCAACGGAGAAAAATATCTCGTCAAAAACCTCGATAGTTTTTCCTGTGATTTTAACTCTCTCGTCTAATGGAATCAAGGGATTAAAACTTGTATATGTGGCGACTAACATTTTGCAGCCCATGTTTTGAAGTCTTGGTATGATAAGGGTTCTGAAATATTCGTTTTCCCTTAGCCTATGCCTGATAGATGTTACAGTTGAATGTTTCAAATCAAGTTTTTCTGAGAGAAGTCTATCTGTTAGTTTTGGGTATTTTGCAAGTCCGTATAGCATAAGTTTTTCTTTGTTGGTCAGTTCAAGCTTGTCCATTATGTTAAGAATTGGTTTTTCTAATATTAATTTTTTTGCCATTTTAACAAAAATGAGTACGATATTTGCTAAAAAGAGCAGAATTTACTAATTTTTTTGCCATATGTATGCTTATGTTAATATTCCTTGTTATTATGAGAATTTTACAAAAGATTTATATTTGATTTTTTTATTTGAAATTGCATCTTATATTGGAGGAGCTGCTTTGTATGAACCAGTGGCAGAGAATGTCACATGTGAAGAAAATAAAAGCGAGAAACATCTTCTCAAAATTATGGTTGAAAATTTAAAAATTAATAAATTCTGTTTAGTGGGGGTAAAAACATGAGCACGAAAGGAAAGGATGTAAAGCAGGAAGCTGGAGAAGTTGAAGTTTTTGTTATGGGAAAAAGCTACAAAGTTCCTGCTGGTCTTACTATAATGAAGGCATTAGAATTTGCTGGTTACAGATATATTCGTGGCTGTGGTTGCCGAGCTGGTTTTTGTGGAGCATGTTCAACTATTTATAGGTTGGAAGATGAGCAAAAACTTGGTTTTGATCTCGCTTGCCAGAAGGTTGTTGAGGATAAAATGTATCTTGTTCAACTCCCATTTGTCCCTGCCGCTAAAGCCGAGTATAACATTGAAAAAATTAAACCCAAAGATAGCACCCTTTTAGAAATGTATCCTGAGATTGCTCGTTGTGTTTCTTGTAACACATGTACAAAATCTTGCCCTCAGGACATCGAAGTAATGAAGTATATTCAAATGGCAATTAGAGGCGATATTCAAAAATGTGCTGAAATTTCCTTCGATTGTATTCAATGTGGCCTTTGTGCTATGAGATGCCCTGCTGATATCAAGCATTATCATGTTTCGCAGCTTGCTAGGCGGTTGCGTGGTAAGTATATTGATCCAAGATCAAAAAATCTTGCAAAACGTATTAAAGAAATTGAGAACAAAAAATATGATACTGAGATTAAAAAACTAATAGAGATGGACAAAAAAACAATCACAAACTTATACAGTGAACGAAAAATCGAAGCTCAAGAAGTAGGAGATATGGGGGGTGATTAGAGTATGAAAATGACTGATGGTTATCCAGATTATATGATGAAATCTATAAAAAAAGTTGAGGAAAAACGAAAAAGAAACATGTCTAAACCAGTGAAGCCTTTGTCTATGGAAGATAGGGAGAAAATACTGAATGAGTTTCATCCTGATTATATGAAAAATACTAAGAGGAAAGTAAAAATTGGTATTGACAAGGGAAAATTGTTGTATAATGGTATTGTTGATCTTTTAGAAGCTAAATCTATTCTTAACCCAAAAGATGTTGATTTTAGTAGAATTGATTATGATGTTGATTTGCTTATTATTGGTGGAGGTGGTGCAGGAACAGTCGCTGCACTTTTTGCACATGAAAATGGCGTTAAAAAAGACAAAATTTTGATGGCAACAAAGCTTCGTCATGGTGATGCTAATTCTATGATGGCGCAGGGTGGTATACAAGCAGCAGATCGGCCAGAGGATAGCCCTGCTTTGCATTATCTTGATATTTATGGCGGTGGTCACTTTAAAAATAAACCGGAGCTTGCCCGGGCTCTATCACTTGATGCACCAAAGATAATTGATTGGCATCAAGAACTAGGTGTAATGTACGACCGGCAGAAAAATGGTGAGTTCCAAGAGCTTTCTGGAGGCGGAACCTGTCGTAATCGTATGCATAGTTGTAAGGATTATACTGGCATGGAACTTCTTCGAAATATTAGGGATAAGGCTAGGAATCTGGAAATTCCTGTTTTAGAATTCTGCCCGATTATTGAATTTCTTATGGATGACAAAGATCAGGTTGCTGGCGGTATAGCATTCAATTTGGAGACATATGAATACCATGTAATCCGTGCTAAAGCAACTATCCTTGCAACTGGTGGTAGCGGGCGATTGCATCTTTCTAATTATCCAACTACAAATCATTATGGTGCAACAGGTGATGGTCTGGTGATGGCTTACCATGTTGGGGCTAATCTTTTGGATCTTGATACCATTCAGATTCATCCGACGGGAGATGCTTTTCCAGAACCGATTGTTGGAATCTTGTCTACTGAGAAAATCCGGGGCTTAGGTGCAATACCTATTAATAAAAATGGTGATCCATTTGTTTTTCCACTGGAGCCGCGTGATGTAGAATCGGCGGCATTTATTAATGAATGTAAAAAAGGTAATGGTATTGTCACACCAACTGGTATGCCTGGTGTATGGCTTGATTCACCTATGATTGATATTATCCATGGTGAGGGAACTACTGAGACAAAACTGGCAGGGGAGGTTCGTAAGTTCAAACGTTTTGGAATTGATATGACAAAGCACCCAATCTTGGTTTATCCAACTTTGCATTATCAAAATGGTGGAGTTGAAATTAATGAAAAATGTGAAACTAAAATTCCTGGTCTTTTTGCAGCAGGCGAGGTAACTGGTGGTGTTCATGGAAAAAATCGCTTGATGGGAAATTCCTTGCTTGATTACAACGTATTTGGTCGTCGGGCTGGAATATTTGCTGCCAAATATGTTAAAAAAGTCAGGCTTGGAAAAATTACTCTTGAGCATATTAATAAATACAACAAAATGGTAGAAAAAGCAAACATTAAGCAGAGAAAAACAGCCCCAATATTATTACCTGAGTACAGGGGTGAGATGGCGATTTCTAGAGCTCTAGATATTATGTGAACGGTGAAGGAATGATTGAAATAAAAGATGACTGGTGTAAAGGTTGTGGCATCTGCATAGAACGATGCCCTGTTGATGCCCTTGAAGAGTCAGACAAGTTAAATAAGAAAGGTATTCACCCAGCGAGACTTAAGGAAAAAAATGAGTGTAATTTTTGTAGGCTCTGTGAGCTAATATGCCCAGATCATGCAATAACTGTAATTCCTGATGAAGAAAAGAAGAAAGAAAATAAAAAAGTTCTCCTAAGCCCAACTGGAGGAAAAAACAAATGACATATAAAAGAGATCCTGAGTTAATAAGAAAGGTTTTAGGTAAAAAAGTACAATTTATTCTTGGAGATATGGCCTGTGTTTATGGTGGTCTACTTGCAGGTTGTTCATTTTTTGGTGGATACCCGATAACTCCTGCATCAGAAGTTACTGAAGGTATGGCGCGCAGGCTCCCAAGGGTTAAAGGAACATATATGCAGATGGAAGATGAAATAGGTAGCATTGCTGCTGTTATTGGTGCTGCTTGGGGTGGTGCTAAATCTATGACTGCAACATCTGGTCCTGGTTTTTCACTTATGATGGAAAACTATGGGTTTGCAGCAATGACTGAAACTCCCTGTGTTATTGTTAATATTCAAAGAACAGGTCCATCAACTGGGCAACCAACTCTTGGTGCTCAAGGTGATATGATGCAAGCCAAATGGGGAACCCATGGCGATTTTGAAGCAATAGCTTTAGCCCCCAGTACTGTACAAGAATGTATGGATTTTACAATAGAAGCATTTAACCTCGCAGAAAAATATCGTAACCCTGTTTGTGTTATGGCCGATGGGGAAATAGGGCATCTTAGGGAGCGAGTAGTTATTCCAGATGAAAAAGACCTGAAGATAATTAACCGAGTCCCTGCTACAATTGATAAAAAGAAATTCATACCTTTCACAAATTCGCAGACTAGAAACAGCAAGGTTCCTGATTTTCCAACATTTGGAACAGGTTACCATACTTATGTTACTGGTCTCACTCATAATGAGAAAGGTTTTCCAGCAACTGATAAACAACCAGATCATGAAAAACTAGTAAAACGAATAACTACAAAAATCACAGATGACTTGGATAAACTTACCAATGTTGAAAAACTTTTTTTAGATGATGCAAAAACTGTTTTTGTGACATATGGTGCTACTGCTCGTCCTGCTGAATCAGCAATGGAAATGGCAAGAGCTAAAGGTAAAAAAGTTGGCATGCTTCGTCTTAAACTTGTATGGCCTTTTCCATTTAAAGAAATTCAAAAACTAGCAAGTAAAGTTGATGAAATAATTGTTCCAGAGATGAACCTTGGTCAAATTGTTCACCCCGTTCGAGAATACGTAGAAGGTCAATGTAAGGTCGTTAGCGCTCCAAAGATAGGCGGTGAGATGCATCTACCGCATGAACTTTATAAATATCTGGAGGGGAAATAAATGTCGGAAGTAAGAACCGCTGATAAGCTTAATAAAAAATATCTTCGTGAGGACATGTGGCCTACTATTTTTTGTAACGGCTGTGGTCATGGAGTAGTTCTTGATTATGCGTTTTGGGCAATTGAAGAACTAGATCTAGACATGGATAAAACTGTTTTTGTCTCTGGTATTGGTTGCTCCTCTCGCCTACCTGGCTATATTAATGCTGATGGATTACATACGACTCATGGACGAGCAATTGCATTTGCTACAGGTATAAAAGCTGCAAATCCTGATCTGAACATAATTATTTTCACAGGCGATGGTGACTGTTCAGGAATAGGCGGTAATCATCTTATTCATGCAGCCCGCCGAAACATAGATGTGACCGTCATTATGATTAATAATTTTACATATGGGATGACTGGCGGTCAGCTAGCACCAACTGCTCCACTTGGCAGTATTGCAACAACTGCTCCATATGGAAACATTGAGCATCCCTTTGATATTTGTGAACTAGCTAAGGCTCTTGGTGCAAATTATGTTGCTCGCTGGTCTGTTACTCATCCGTATCAACCAATAAAATCAATAAAAGAAGGCATACAAAAAAAGGGTTTCTCAATAATAGAGTTTTTATCACCCTGCCCTACTGCTTATGGTCGACGTAATAAACTCGGCGATATCAAAAAACATTGGAAATGGTATGATGATAACACGATTCTTATTGAGGATTATAACAAGATTATGAAATATGGGACAGATGAGGAAAAAGAAAAAATCAAAAACAAAATACAATGTGGTGTTTTTCAAGATATAGAAAAATCCGGTTTTTTTGAACAGTATGAAAAACTTGTTGAAAGATTACAAGAAAAACAGGTTAAGGGGGACAAGAAATGAAAAAAGAAATACGTATTTGTGGTTTTGGTGGCCAGGGTGTAATTTTATCTGGTTTCATTTTTGGTAAGGCAGCATCTGTTTTTATGGATTATAGTGCTGTTCAAAGCCAGTCATATGGACCTGAGGCTCGTGGTGGAGCTGCCAGATCTGAAGTGATTATTTCTGATGAAAAGATAGGTTACCCTCGACCAACAAGTGTTGATTTTTTTATTGCCATGTCGCAGGAGGCATTTGATACTTATCGAAAGGATATAAGGAAGGATACAGTAATTGTTGTTGATCCGGATTTAGTTCCAAAACATGACATTGGTCAACCAGTCCATAAAGTTCATGCTCAGAAAATCGCTGAAAAACTTGGTAACAAGATTGTTACAAATATTGTTATGGTTGGTGCAGCTACAGCGATTTTTGATATGTTAAAGCATGATGCTGTAAGAGAAGCAGTTATTGATAGTGTACCAAAAAAGTTTACTGAGCTTAATAAAAGAGCCTTTGAAGAAGGACTAAAGGCAGGTAAGAATGCCCGAAAAGAGTTACAATAAAAAAATAGATCATGATTTGGGAATACCCCTACAAGATGATTACTTTTATAATGAACCAGAGGAAATCATAGAAACAAACCAGATAAAAGAAATAGAAAGTGCGGTAAAACTTTCTGAAAAACTAAAAACAAAGAAAGAAAAAAGAGTAATAAATGCTGACGTTCTTATTGTAGGTGCTGGTATTTCTGGGATGCAAGCCGCTCTTGACATCGGTGATAAGGGTTACAAGGTTGTAATTATTGATAAGACGTCAACAATTGGCGGGTCGATGGTCAAACTTGATAAAACGTTTCCAACAAATGATTGTAGTATTTGTACTGCGGCACCAAAGATGGTTGAGATGTCAAGGCATCCCAACATTGAGCTTATTACTTATGCCGAGCTAAACTCGCTTGAAGGTAAAAAAGGGGATTTTAAAGCAAATGTTTGGAAAAGAAGCAAATACGTTGATCCAGATAAATGTACTGGATGTAATGATTGTGTAGAAGTTTGTCCTGTTGATGTAGTAAGCAGTTTTGATGAAAAAATTACAACACGAAAAGCAATATATATTGAGTTTCCGCAGGCGGTACCAATTGTTTATACAATTGATCATGAAAATTGTGTCGGCTGTGGTTCATGTGACCGTGTTTGTGAACCAGGGGCAATAAGTTTTCTTGAAAAATCCGAAGAGATCAAGGTAAACGCAGGAAGCATTATTGTTGCAACAGGTTTTGAAGTATTTGAGCCCACTGAGATGAGAAGAGAATATGGTTATGGCAAATATGAAAATGTGATAACTGCAATGCAGTTCGAAAGATTATTGTCTTCTTTTGGTCCTACTGAAGGAAAGCCTGTGCGGCTTTCAGATGGTAAAAAACCAAAAACAATTGGATGGGTTCAATGTGTTGGATCGCGTAGCAAGCAACTTGGTTTTCCTTATTGTTCACGTGTGTGCTGCATGTATGCAACAAAGGAGGCATCAATTGTTAAAGAAGCAAACCCTGATATTGGTATTTCGATCTATTATATAGATATCCGAGCTTATGGTAAAGACTTCCAGCAATATTATGATCATGCTAAAGATCTTGGTGTCAGATATATTCGTGGACGGCCGTCTTCCATTTATGAAAACAAGGATAAAAGCCTCACAATACGTTATAAGAATACACTTACGGGTGAGATAAAAGAAGACACAGCGGATCTGCTTGTGTTATCCACTGCGATAATTCCTAACCGAGATAACAAAAAACTTGGTGAAACACTTGGAATAGATGTTGATGAAAATGGTTTTTTCAAACAACAATCTTTGTTAAATAATCCGATTCAGTCGACAAAAGATGGTATATTTCTTGCAGGTTGTATTCAGGGTCCAAAGGATATACCTGATAGTGTATCTATGGCAAGCGGTGCTGCGGCAAAAGCAGTTGAACCAATTAAGGATCGGGAACGGCATATTGGTAAAGATTTTCCAGCTGAGATAGATGTAACAGGTGAAGAACCTCGTATTGGTGTGTTTGTTTGTCATTGTGGTAAAAACATTGCTAGCTACTTGGATGTAGAAAAAGTTACTAAAGCTGCCGAAAAACTACCAAATGTTGTGTATGCTGAGCATGTAATGTTTGCTTGTTCTGAGGATAGTGGTAAGAAAATCAAAGAGACTATTAAAGAAAAAAAACTGAACAGGGTTGTCGTTGCTGCTTGTTCGCCGAGCACCCATGGTGGACTATTTCGAGATACACTCTTGGAGGCAGGTTTAAATAAGTATCTTTTTGAAATGGCTAATATACGTAATCAGTGCTCTTGGGTTCATTCTGATGATTGGGATGCAGCAACTAAAAAAGCAACTTACCTGGTTAAAGCTGCTGTAGCAAAAGTAGGCTTGCTTGGGCCACTCACCGAAGAAGAGTTTTCAATTATTCCAAAAACGCTTGTTATTGGTGGTGGTATTTCAGGTATGAAAGCCGCTCTTGCTTTGGCTAACATGGGTATTAAATCCATCCTCCTTGAAAAAAATTCAAAACTTGGCGGAAGGCTTAGAGAGCTTCATTCAATGTTTCCATCTGATACAAAAACAGAAGATATTATCAACCCGTTGATTGAAGAGGTTACGAAAAACAAGTTAATCAGCGTTATGGCTGATGCTGAGCTAGTTGATGTAGATGGTTTTATAGGTAACTATGAAGGGATAATAAAACAAAACGGTAAAAACAAAAAGGTGAAGTTTGGAACAATTATTATAGCAACTGGTTTTAGAGAAATTGATCTTGAAGGGGCGTATCAATATGGCAAAAACACCAATATTTTGTCACAAACTGAACTTGAAAAGAATATTAAAAATAACTCTTTTAAGAAGAAACCAAAAAACGTTGTTTTTATTAATTGTGCAGGTGCAATGGATAAAAAACGTCCTTATTGTTGCCGTGTTGGCTGCGGGGTATCACTTAAGAATGCAAAACTTGTTAGTGAGAAATTTCCAGATTCTAAAGTCTATATATTATATAGGGACATGAGAGTCTTTGGTAAAGAGGAAGAGGAGTATTATTCTGATGTTTTGGAAAATCATCATGTTACAACTATTCGTTATGCTGGTGATAAAAAACCAAAGGTTAATCTCGACAAAGATGATCCAAAGAATAGTTCTGTAACTGTGAAGGTTTTTGATGATATTCTAAATGAAGAAATAAAAATACCTGCTGACCTTGTGATTCTTACAATTAACGTCGAGGGAGAAGTTTCGACCGAGTCATTGAAAAATATGCTTAAAATCCCAGCAGATGCTGGTGGTTTTTTCATGGAGGCACATGCAAAGATTCGTCCATTGGATTTTGCAACTGATGGGATTTATCTGTGTGGTGCTGCTCATTATCCAAAAAATTTGGTTGATTCAATTGCACAGGCAGAAGGTGCCGCTTCTAGAGCGGCTATTCCTATTATGCAAGAAACAATGACTGGTGAAGGTGCTGTTTCAGAGGTTAATAAGGATCTCTGTAGTGGTTGTGGGACATGTGAGTCTGTATGTACCTATTCTGCTATTGAAATTCAACCTCGTTCTGATAATCCTGAACGTTCTGTTGCAGTTGTGAACAAAGCGTTATGTAAGGGATGTGGTGCTTGTGCTGGTGCATGTCCCTCTGGTGCGATAGATCAAAAAGGATACAAAAGCAATCAGATTGATGTAATGCTAGAGGCCCTCCTGAAGGAGGTGACTGCCTGAAAAAGAAGTTGCAGGGAAACAAAGAAATCGATGCCATCAAGTTTAAAGAAGGGGGGCTTGCAGCAGAGGTAGAGGAACTCTCTGGGGAAAATGTGTTTGCATGTTATCAATGTGGAACTTGTTCGGCTGGCTGTCCGTTTATTGATGACATGGATTTAGGCCCTGATGAAGCTATTAGATATGTTATGTTGGATCGTAAAGAAGTGTTGAATTCAAATACGATTTGGATGTGTGCATCATGTTATACATGTGCAGAAAGATGTCCTCGTGATTTGAATATTACAAAGATTATGGAGGCTCTGCGTCAAATAGTTCTTAGGAAAAAAATTGATAGAACAAAAGTTGTGAAAATAACAAAAAAAGAAAAGGAGTCAATTCCTCAGTTGGCATTTGTTAGTTTATTTAGAAAAAATATAGGTTAAAATATATGAAGATGTATATGAAAGAATACCAAAAAAGATATGCGAATATAGTAGGGTAATATCATGAAGCTATTGTACTTTCCTGGATGTACACTTAAAACATCTGCAAAAAACCTTGAGAAATCTGCATTTGCAATAATGGAAGCTCTTGGTCATGAAATGGTAGAAATGGAAGATTGGACCTGCTGCGGAGTGGTTGCATCTCTCACGGGTGATGATCTTATGCATCATCTAGCACCACTTAGGAGCTTGATACATGTAGAAGATCAAGGAGAAAATAAGGTTGTAACGCTCTGTGATATGTGTTGCAATACCCTTAAACAAACAAACCTTAGGGTAAAAGAAAACCCTGATGATCTTGAAACACTTAACCTATTTATGGACCGGGAAAATGATTACAAGGGGACTGTAAAGGTTATTCACTTTCTTGAGTTTTTACGTGATGAGATTGGTTTTGATGTAATTAAGAAAAAAGTAAAACGCCCTCTTAAGGGTATAAAAATTATGCCATATTATGGATGTATGCTTCTACGTCCACGTGAGGTAGCAATTGATGATGCCGAAGAACCAACGATTCTAGGTGATCTCCTTTCTGCTCTTGGTGCAGAGGTTGTTGATAATCCGTTCAAAATAGAATGTTGTGGTTCATATCATACAGTTGAAAATAAAGAGTTAGTTTCCAAAAGAGCACATCGAATTACAACTTTTGCAACTGAAAGGGATAGTGATGCCATGATGCTTTCGTGCCCACTATGCAAGTTTAACCTTGATACACGAGGTAAAGAAGCAGAAAAAATGTTCAAGGGTTACAAACAAATACCTACATATTATTACACTCAACTCATAGCAGTTGCATTTGGTCTGGATCTTTCTGTGTGTGGTTTTGAAAATCATGCCGTAGACCCAACATTGTTGCTTAAGAAAAGGGGGATTATCAAAAAATAGAGTTAGATTAAGATTTGATAAAAAATGGTGATCGTTTGAGTAAGGAAAAAATAAAAGCTAAAACAGACAAAAACAAAAAACTGCAAGTTGCATTTTATTGGGCTGCAAGCTGTGGTGGATGTGAAATAGCGGTTCTTGACATTGACGAAAAAATCCTTGATGTCGTGGCAGTTGTTGATATATTGTTTTGGCCGGTTGCAATGGATTTTAAATACAAAGATGTTGAAGCTATGGATGATAATCATATTGACGTCTGCTTTTTCAATGGAGCTATTCGAACATCCGAGCAGGAACATATAGCAAAACTATTACGTAATAAATCAAAAGTTATGATAGCATTTGGTTCTTGTGCAGTTAACGGTGGTATCCCTGGTCTTGCAAATATTGCAAACAAAGAAGAGATTTTTAATGTTTCATATTTGGATAACCCTTCTACGGATAATCCAAAGAAAATTGTTCCTAAAACTTCAGTGAAAGTCAAAGAGGGAACGCTTACTCTCCCTGAGTTTTATGATACCGTGAAAACTCTTGATCAAACAATTGATGTGGATTATTATCTTCCAGGTTGCCCACCTACACCAGATCTTATAATGACTGCTGTAGGTGCAATAGTTGAAAACAAGCTACCGCCGAAGGGATCTGTTATTGGCCCGGAGAAATCAGTTTGTGATGAATGTCGTTTTGAAAAATCTGAGAAAAAAATAACAAAGATAAGAAGGATCTATGAACTTGACAAAATCGAAGATAAATGTCTCCTGGAACAAGGTATCATTTGTATGGGTCCAGCCACCCGTGGAGGATGCGATGCACGATGTTTGGATGCTAATATGCCTTGTACTGGTTGCGGTGGTCCAACGCCTAATTCTCTTGATCAGGGTGCTAAGATGATATCTGCGCTATCTTCGATCCTTGGTATAGAGGGCGAAGAGAAAATGAGTGATGAAGAAGTTGACAAGCTAATTGATCAGGTTGTTGATCCAGTTGGAACATTTTACAAATATGGACTGCCAGCCGCCATTATTAATAGGAAGGTGATAAGATAAAAACTATAACAATTGATCCTATAACACGACTTGAGGGACATGGTAAAATCAGTATATTCCTTGATGCAAAAGGAGATGTGGCAAATGCGTATCTGCAGATTCCTGAACTACGAGGTTTTGAACGATTTTCTCAGGGACGACGTGCGGAGGATATGCCTCAGATTACATCACGTATATGTGGTGTCTGTCCTGTTGCACATCATTTTGCTGCCACAAAAGCACTTGATGCTGCATTTAATGTTGAACCAACCTCTGCTGCAAAGAAACTCCGGGAATTAATGTACTGTGGTTACATTATTTATGATCATATCCTTCATTTCTACTATTTAGGTGGGCCAGATTTTGTCGTAGGTCCCGATGCACCGCCTGCAAAAAGAAATATTCTTGGTGTGATTGAAAAAGCGGGTCTCGAAATTGGTAAAGAAGTCATCAAACACCGTGCATACGGGCAAAAAATCACTGGTATACTTGGCGGGAAAGCAACACATCCAGTATGTGGATTGCCTGGTGGAGTATCAAAAGGTCTTGATAAAGATGAGGTAAAAGATATTGAAAAAATGGGTAAATCCTGTGTAGAGTTTGCAAAATTCTCATTAAAACTTTTTGATGACATAGTATTGAAAAACAAAGATTACCTCGATCTGATTCTTAGCGACCCATATACTCTGAAAACATATAACATGGGACTTGTTGATAAAAACAACAAAGTAAATTTCTATGATGGAAAAATACGAGTAACCGATCAGAAGGGAAGGGAGCATATAAAATTTGATGGTAAGGATTACTACAAAATTATTGATGAGCATGTTGAAGAATGGAGCTACATCAAGTTCACCTATCTAAAAGATATCGGGTGGAAAGGTTTTAAGGACGGAAAAGACAGTGGAATCTATCGTGTTGGACCACTTGGGCGTCTAAACGCAGCTGAGGGTATGGCCACTCCACTTGCTGACAAGGAATACAAACGATTTTACGAAACACTAGGCGGTAAAGCAGTCAATAGTACACTTGCTTTCCACTGGGCACGACTTATAGAACTTCTCTATGCTACGGAACAAGCAATGGATCTAATAAAAGATCCAGAAATCACATCAACAAAAATCAGAAACCCAGTTGGTGAACCTGGTGAAGGCATCGGTGTAGTTGAGGCAGCTCGTGGGACTCTTATCCATCATTACAAACTTGATAAAAACGGACTTATCGACAAGGCTAACCTTATTGTTGCAACGACAAACAATGCTGGAGCTATCAATATGTCAATAAGGGATGCCGCAAAAGGGGTTATAAAAAAGGGCAAGGTTAATGATGGATTGCTGAACATGGTAGAGATGGCATTCCGAGCATATGATCCATGTTTTGCCTGTGCAACACACACCCTACCTGGTGGCATGCCACTTGAAGTAGATATTTATGATAACGATAGAAGGCTATACAAAACAATAAGACAGAACATTTAGAGGAAAACAAAAAAAAATGAAAACCATAATCTTAGGAGTTGGAAACCCAATTCTGTCTGATGATGGAGTTGGGATACACGTTGCAAACCAATTAAAACAACACATCCATGATCCAGATGTGGCAATAGATAAGGCTCTAACTGGTGGTATGAACTTACTTGATTTACTCCTAGGATATGACAAAGCAATAATAATTGATGCAGTCAAGACAGATAATGGCAAAGATGGCGAGGTGAAAAGGTTCCCTCTAAACAGTTTCTCCACTATGCATTCATGTAACCCACATGATGTATCATTAACAGAAGCTATTCAAATGGCTGAAAAACTTGGGGAGACAAGGATTCCCAAAGAAATCATCGTCATAGGAATAATGATGAAAAAACTGCCATGTGAATTTGGAGAAAACCTTAGTGAAAAAATAGCTATGGCGGTTCCAAACGCTGTAGAAATGACGCTTAATGAAATAAGAAAAGATAATTGAAATCTCAGGTTTAAGTGAAAGAAAAATGTCAAAAGAATTTGAACCAAACATTATAGGTTTCCTATGTAACTGGTGCTCGTATGCAGGAGCAGATCTTGCAGGAACAAGCAGGATGAAATATCCTCCAAATATTAAATCAATACGTGTAATGTGCTCAGGACGAGTTGATCCTGTATTTATTTTAGAGGCATTTAAAAAAGGAGCAGATGGTGTTCTTGTAGCTGGTTGTCATCCAGGAGATTGTCACTATCAATCTGGAAATTACAAAACAAACAGACGTATTAAACTTTTGAAAAAATTCCTAGAAGAAATGGGGATAGAACCAAACCGTGTACGGTTTGAATATATCTCTGCTTCTGAGGGACAAAAATTTGCCCAGATTGTCACTGAGTTTGTTGATGAATTGAAAAAATTAGGTCCAAATCCGATTGAGGTAGTAGCATGAAAATAGATGTTAATAAGCTAAAAGAAATTGTTGGTGAAGATAACGTTCGTGATAATATTGCGGATCTTTATGTGTATTCCTCTGATGCATCTGTGCATAGTAGCAAACCAGATGCTGTAGTGCGGCCTGGTAGTGTAAAGGAAGTACAAGAAATCATGCGTTATGCAAACAAAAACAAAATACCTGTGATACCCCGTGGTGCTGGTTCTGGTATGTCTGGACAAACAGTACCATTGAGCGGTGGTATTGTTCTTGATATGAAACACATGGATAAAATCATTGAAATCCGGCCCGAGGACGTACTCTGCAAAGTAGAATCAGGTGTTATCAACGACGAACTAAACAGAGTATTGCAGCCTTATGATTTTTTCTTCCCTCCAACACCATCATCTGGTAGAATATGTACCATTGGTGGTATGGTTGGTACAAATGCGTCAGGAGTGCGTTCTGTGAAATATGGTGCCACTCGCGATGCAGTCATCGGTATGAAAGTTGTCCTGGCAAATGGCGACCTTGTTACTCTTGGTTCAAATACAAAAGTTGATTCATCTGGTTATCAACTTGCAAAACTGATGGTGGGATCAGAAGGGACACTTGGTATTGTTGTTGAGGCAACACTTCAGATTTCGCCTTTACCTAAATATCGTTCTATGGGTGTTGCAAATTTTTTAGCCCTAGAAGATGCGGGGAGGATGATATCAAAAACCATTGCCACAGGTATCACTCCGTCAATGCTAGAGTTGATGGATAATGTTGCAATAACTGCTGTGAACAACGCGCAAAATCTAGGCCTGCCAGATGTAGCCGCAATTGTCATATTTGAATGCAATGGAATGTTAAAAGAGGCAGTAGAATATGATATGGGGCGCATAAAAAAAATCTGTAAGAAAAACAATGGAACAGGAATTCGAGTTAGTGATGATCCTGATGAGATGACACGTATCTATGAGGGGCGAAAGAAATTATTCCCGTCACTCTCAAAGTATCGGGAAGGACTCTTTACAACAGCACTAGCAGATGATATGGCAGTTCCAATGTCAAAAATTGCTGATACTGTGCATGAAATTCATGAGATTGCGAAACGAAATAATGTAGTTATGAGTGCTTATGGTCATTGCGGTGCAGGTTTAATTCATACAAAAATACTTATGGATACCAACAAAAAATCACAGTGGGAAGATGCTAAACGTGCAGTTAAGGAGGTATACAGCTACGTGCACAAAGTTGGAGGGACAACTAGCGGAGAACATGGCATTGGTTTTTCAAAAGGACCTGCTTTTAAACAAGAAAAAAAAGACTCATTAGGAATGATGAAAGCAATAAAAAAGGCGCTAGATCCAAACAACATACTAAACCCCCACAAGCTAATGGATTCACCAGACGACTGGCTTACAGCAACACCACTGCGATACCAAGTAAACACATGATAATTTGAAAATTAAAAAGATAATTTAATAATCTATCTGAGGGAATAAATTTGACAATAAAAGCAAAAACCAAGATTAAAAGTAAATATTTAAAAAAATACGAAAAAGAAATGAATATGTGCATACGCTGTGCATATTGTTTTGAAAAATGCCCTGTGATTAAAGAGACACAGTGGGATACTGATGGTGCACGTGGAAAAATTATTCTTTCATATGGAGTGCTACACGGAGAGATTGAACATTCTCAATATGTTGCAGATAAACTATTCCAATGCACGTTTTGTAGAGATTGCATGGAACGATGCCCCTCTAATGTAAGTATACTTGACATTATATCTTCAGCTCGTGCTGATCTTGTTGATGCAGGCTATGCATCTGATACGCATAAACATGTGATTGATAATATTAAGAGTACTGGAAATATCTATGGTGATACTGAGGTTATCTCACCAGAGCGAGAGGGAAAAACACCACTCTTTATTGGTTGCCAATATCTTTCCCGTCCAAATAAGACAAAAAAGTACATAAAAATCCTGGAAAAACTTGATATCAACCCACAGGTTCAAAAGGAGATATGCTGTGGTTTTCCCATGGAAGCACTGGGTTTTAGGAAAGAATTTAAAACACATAAAGAAAAATTTCAGAAAACTTTTCCATTCAAAGAAGCAATTACTTTTTGTCCGACTTGTACCGTGTTTTTAAGGGAAGGTCATGAGATAGATGCTAAACACGTGTTGCAGGTTATTTTAGAAAAACTCCCAAAGGCAGATCTTGGAATGAAAGTTACATATCATGATCCTTGTGATTTCTCACGAGGTTTGAAAATCATTGATGAACCACGAAAAATTTTGGAAAAACTTGGTGTTGAGATTATTGAAATGAAAAATAGTAAAGAACAGTCAAATTGCTGTGGTGGAGGTGGTGGGATACTTATGTCTGATCAATCTCTATCTGACAGCATTGCAAAAAACAGGATAAAGGAGGCGATAGAGACAGGTGTCGATATTGTGGTTACTTCTTGCCCTACTTGTGAAACAGTATTAAAAAAGGCTGCCACCGAAATTAATGAAAGTGAAGGGACAAACATGGTCGTTCGAAATATAGAAGACATTATTTGGAAAGGATTAAAATAGGGGTGGAAAAAGTGTATCTGTTTGATTTAGGAGAAAGACCTTGGGAGCAATCTATGCTTATATTTCATGCTCTTGCAAGGATGGGAATAGAAGCGGTTGATATTGTATGGCCTCAGACGCCATATATAAGTATTGGGTACTTTCAGGATGCAGAAAAGGAGGTAGATCTTGAATATTGCAAAAGGATGGGTCTTCCGATTATTAGGCGAGAAGTAGGTGGAGGAACTGTTTATCTTGATCGTAACCAGATTTTTTATCATATGGTATGGAACAAGGATAACCCCAATTTTCCAAATAGAATCAAAGATATCTACGAGTATTTATCTGTTCCGCCTATGGAAACATATGAAGAATTTGGCATAGAGACCAAATTCCGTGAAGTCAATGATATTATGACTTCTAAGGGTCGTAAGATTGCAGGTCTTGGTGGTGCTGATATTGCAGATTCCATGGCTTTTGTTGGTTCGGTCATCCTTGATTTCGACTATGATAAAATGGCTCATGCTATAAAAGTTCCTGATGAGAAGTTTCGTGATAAAATCTTTAAAACAATGGAAGAAAATGTAACTAGCATGAAAAAGGAACTTGGAAAAATTCCATCACGCGAAGAGATCAAAAAAGTTTTGGTGGAACGATACGAAAAACTCTTTGGTAAACTTAAACCAGTGAGTTTAGATGATGAGATTATACGCAAGATGACGGAACTTGCAAAATGGTTTAACTCGCCTGAATTTTTTTATAAAAAGACTCCGCGGATTCCAAAAGGTGTAAAGATAAAAGAAGGCATCGAAATTCTCTATGGAATGTATAAGGCTAAAGGCGGGCTTGTTCGTACGGCTCAAGAAGTAGAAAATAAACAGCTTAGAGATATTGGGATTTCTGGTGATTTTACACTTTACCCGAAAAATGAGCTGCAAAATCTTGAATGTTCACTTAAAGATACAGAAAGAGAAAAAAGCGAACTTACATCTAAAATAGAGGAGTTCTATGAAGAAACAGATGTTCAGACGCCAGGTATGAAAGCCAAGGATTTTACAAAAGCTATTATGGAGGCGAATAAGGCATGATAGATTCAAAAAAGTTAGATCCAAATTTTAAATTTGAGGTCTCTAAAGAAATAGGTGGAGAAAATATCAAGCATTGTTTTTCATGTGGGACATGCACAGTTGGATGTCCTGTAAGAGAAATTGATGATAAATATAACCCGCGAAAAATTATTCGTATGGTGCTCCTCGGAATGCGGGAACGTGTCCTAAAAAGCGATTTTATATGGCTTTGTTCAATGTGTTATACCTGTTACGATAGATGCCCTCAGGGTGTACACTTGACAGATATTATGACTGCTTTGAAGAATATTGCAGTACGTGAGGGATATATTCATCCTGCATTTAAGGAACAGGCAAGACTCGTTGGGACATTTGGAAGGTTATATGAAGTTGAGGACTTTGACAATAAAAAACGAAACAAATTAGGATTGCCACCTGTTAAAAAAACATTTCATGATGTAGCAAAATTGTTAAAAGATAGCGATTTGAAGGAGTTGATAAAGTGAAATATGCACTGTTTCTTGGATGTACTATTCCTGTTAGAAGTCAAAATTATGAGATGTCTGCTCGTGAAGTTGCTAAAAAACTTGGGATAGACTTTGTTGATATTGAAGATTTTTCATGTTGTGGTTTTCCGGTGAAGTCAAGTAGCGTTGAGGCATCACTTGTACTTGCTGCAAGAAATCTTGCCATTGCAGCAGAAAAAAAATTGACTATATGTACATTATGCAATGCATGTACGGGGGTTCTTACTGAAGCAAATAAGGAACTAAATGAGAATAAGGCGTTAAGGGAAAAAGTAAATGATAAACTGGGCAGCATTGACAAAGAATTCAAAAAAGGTGTTAAAATAAGGCATTTTTCAAGAATATTGTACGAAGACGTTGGTTTGGAAAAGTTAAAGGAGATGGTAAAAAGAGATTTGAGTTCTCTTAAAGTTTCAGTTCATTATGGATGTCATTATGAAAGACCAAAGGAACTATATGACGATTTTGATGATCCTGAAAATCCTAAATCTCTTGATAAACTAGTTGAGGCTACTGGTGCAAGATCTATAGATTACAAAGATAAGCTTGATTGTTGTGGCGGTGCTATTTTGGGTGTACAGGAAGATATTGCACTTGAAATGGCAAAAAATAAGTTGGATAATATAACAGCAATCAAACTTGAAATGGCGAAACATAAATTGGATAATGTATCAGTAAAAAAAGTGGATGCCCTCATAACTCAATGTCCGTTTTGTTCGATAATGTATGAGGATAATCGGAGGAAAATAGAGTCAAAGTTTAATGTTCAATATAACGATCTTCCTGTACTTTTTTATCCACAACTCTTGGGTCTTGCAATGGGTTTGGATACCAAACAATTAGGTTTTAGATTAAACAAAATAAAGGCGACAGGATTGCTACAAAGATTAGGGCTAGAATAGAGGCATACGGATGACTGAAAAACCAACCAAGGGCACTTCTAAGAGCGGCAAAGTTGGATCTGTGTTAGTAGTTGGTGGTGGCATTGGCGGTATCCAGACTTCGTTAGATCTCGCTGAATCTGGTTTTAAGGTTTATCTGGTGGAAGAAAAACCTGCTATTGGCGGTGTGATGGCGCAGCTGGATAAGACGTTTCCTACAAATGATTGCTCGATGTGTATATTGTCTCCAAAGCTTGTTGATGTAGGTCGTCATCCAAATATTGAACTAGTTACATACTCGGAACTGGAAGAGGTTACTGGCAAGGCAGGAAATTTCAAAGTTAAAGTGAGGAAGAAAGCAAGTTATGTAGATGCAGAGAAATGTACTGGCTGTGGCGAATGTGCTGATGTATGTCCTGTGGAAGTTCCCAGTGAGTTTGATGATGGTCTTGGAGTAAGAAAAGCTATTTATATACCATATCCGCAAGCAGTCCCTCTTAAGTACACAATTGATAAACGTGGACTGCAGCCATGTAAGGATGCATGCCCTGCAGGTGTTGGTGCCCCTGGTTATGTAGCTCTTGTCAGCCGGGGTAAATTCTATGAGGCATTACAGGTTATAAAAGAGCATTTACCGTTTCCGTCGATATGTGGCAGGATTTGTCATCGTCCCTGTGAGAATGCATGTACTCGTAAAGACTTAGATGATCCAGTAGGAATTGCGTATATTAAGCGATTTGTCGGTGATTTAGAGCTTAAAATTCCCGCATTTCAAATCCCTCCTATTGAGGGACGTGCAGAAAGTATTGCTATTGTAGGTGGCGGGCCTGCTGGACTTACTGCCGCGCATGATCTTGCAATGGAGGGGTACCATGTGACAATACTTGAGAGTGCACCTGTACTTGGTGGGATGATGAAGTTTGGTATCCCTACGTTCCGTCTACCTAAAGAGATTCTTAGGCGAGAAATCTCTGATATTCTTGCGCTTGGAGTTAAAGTACGACTTAACGTGACAATTGGCAAAGATATGTCCATCCATGACTTGTTCCATCGAGGGTACAAAGCAGTCTTTTTAGCTGTTGGCGCTCAGATAGGTAAAAAGATGAATATTTCTGGGGAAGAACTTGATGGTGTGTACCAGGCTATTGATTTTTTAAAAGATATCAATTTAGGTCAGATTATCACTACACCTATTGCTACTGCTGATGATGATCTTTGTGTTGGTTGTGGTGCTTGTGCTCCAGCATGTGTATATGGGGCAATACGGCTGAAAACAGATAAAAATAATCCAAAAAAGAAGTATCCTCGAGTGTTAAAGTACTTATGTAAAGGATGTGGAAAATGCGTTACTGTATGCCCATCAAAAGCAATTAAACTTACTGGTTTTCGTGATATTGCTCCAAAAGTAGGCAATAAAGTGATGGTTGTTGGCGGCGGCAATGCCGCATTAGACACCGCACGTTCTGCTCTCAGACTGGGTGCCAAAGAAGTTTCTATTTTGTATAGGCGAACTCGTGAGGAGATGCCTGCAGAGCCTGATTGGGAAATTGATGAGACAGAACGGGAAGGAGTAAAACTAGTTTATCTTACTTCACCGATTCAAGTTATTGGTGATAAAAACGGCCGGATAAAAGCAATTGAATGCATAAAGATGGAATTGCTGGATGAACGTGATAAGACGGGTAGAAGAAAGATAAAACCAATTGCAGGCTCTGAGTTTAAAATGGATGTTGATACCCTGATATTAGCTATTGGTCAGGAGGTCGATACAGGATTTTTGACGCGGGATGCTGATTTAGAATACACTCCGTTTAGTAGTATTAAGGTTGATCCTCTGTCGTTTCCGGTCAACGGAAAAGCTAAGTTAGAATATACTCCTTGGAGTACAATTAAGGTTGATCACGTATCACTTGAAACCAGTATTAAAGGTGTCTTTTGTGCTGGTGATGCAGTTTGGGGTGCTGGCACAGTAATCGAAGCGGTTGCAGCTGGAAAGGAAGCTGCTATTTCTATTGATAGGTACATTAATGGAAAAGATTTGAAAGAAGGCCGAAAGATAAAACAACCGGTTGTTGAAGTATCGATTAAGGATGTGAAAAAGAAACGCATGGTTCCTATGAGACTCTTACCACTTGAGGAAAGAAAAAACAACTTCAAAGAGGTTGAGTTAGGATATTCTGAGGAAGAGGCTATTGAGGAGGCACAACGATGTTTGAACTGTGGTGGCTGTGTGGAATGTCTTGAATGCGTTAGAACTTGTAAAGCAGATGCCATCGTGCATGATATGAAAGAAGAAATTCTGGAATTGAATGTCGGATCCATTGTTTTGGCCCAGGGATACGATACTTTTAATCCAGAACTAAAAAGCCAGTATGGGTATGGTAGGTATAAAAACGTCTTGACTTCTTTAGAATTTGAGAGGATGTTGTCTGCCTCTGGACCGTATCAAGGTCATGTTGTGAGATTGTCTGATGGCAGGGAACCTAAAAAAATAGCTTGGATAAATTGTGTTGGATCACGCGATAGAGAATGCGGCAATAATTATTGTTCATCAGTATGTTGCACCTATGGTATAAAAGAGGCAGTTATTGCAAAAGAGCATATGTCATCCATTGAGCCTACTATTTTCTATATGGATATGAGGACATATGGTAAAGGATTTGAAGAGTATTATAACCGAGCAAAAGATGAACATGGTGTACGCTTTATAAGATGTCGAGTATCTGATATTAGAGAGGACCCTAAGAAAAAAACCTTGGATATAAGATATGAGACTGATGATGGCGATCTTAAGGTAGAAGACTTTGATATGGTGGTTCTCTCTGTTGGGTTTATACCAAGAGAAGGAGCTAAAAGGCTTGCTGAAAAAATAGGCGTCAGTTTGAACGAATTTGGGTTCTGTGAATCCCCCGAGCTTTCGCCAATAGAGACTAACCGTCCCGGGATATATGTCTGTGGTGCTTTTTCCGGTCCAAAGGATATTCCTGAGACTGTTATAGAGGCTTCTGGTGCTGCAGCAAAGGCAAGCAGTCTCATTGTTTCTGAGAGAAATAGTCTAGTTGAAGAGAAGAAATATCCTGCTGAAATCGATGCAACTGGAGAAGAACCAAGGATTGGAGTGTTCGTATGTCATTGTGGTATTAATATCGGTGCGTATGTTGATGTCCCAAGTGTTGTTGAGTATGCAAAAACGCTGGATAATGTTGCATATGCAGAAGAAAATCTCTATACTTGTTCTCAGGATACCCAGAAGAAAATAGTAGAAAAAATAAAAGAACACAAGCTTAACAGAGTGATTGTTGCGTCTTGTACACCTCGTACTCATGAACCATTATTTCAGGCAACAATTCGTGAGGCAGGATTAAATCCACATCTTTTTGAAATGGCAAATATCCGTGACCAATGTTCATGGGTGCATATGAAAGATTCAAAGGCCGCTACAGAAAAAGCCAAGGATCTGACAAAAATGGCTGTGGCTAAGGCAAGACTAATAGAGCCATTGCCAACCATTACTTTAGATATCATCCAAAAAGGTTTGGTAATCGGAGGTGGGTTGGCTGGAATAATTTCGGCGTTGACAATTGCCGAACAAGGCTATGAAGTACATCTTATCGAAAAAGAAAAGGTGTTGGGCGGCAATCTTAATAATATTTATTACACGTTTAAACGTAAGAATATTCAGAATTATCTAAAATCAATAATTAAAAAAGTGGAGACAAACCCAAAAATCAAAATATATAAAAACGCTCAGATTGAAAAAATCGATGGATTTGTTGGAAACTATAAAACTACAATTAAGAGCGGTAAAGCATCCCTTGAAATAGAGCATGGAATTGTCATTGTAGCTACAGGTGCTGAGGAATCAAAACCAAAAGAATATCTCTATGGAACGGATAAAAGAGTAGTGACACAGCTAGAAATAGAAAAACAACTTGCCACAGGTGCTAATTTCAATAAAAAAACAATAGTAGTGATACAATGTGTTGGTTCTCGTAATGATGAGCACCCATATTGCAGCCGTATATGTTGTGTAGATGCTATTAAGAACACATTAAAAATAAAAGAAAAAAACCCTGAAGCTGTGATCTATATCTTATATAGAGATGTGAGAACCTATGGTTTTGCAGAAACATTTTATGAAAAAGCAAGAGAGGAAGGAATAATCTTCATCAGATATGACACGGATGAAAAACCCAAAGTAAAGAAAAATAAGGATGGCATAGAAGTTGAAATTCAAGATCGTATCCTAGATGAAACACTATCGATAAATCCAGATATCCTTGTTCTTAGTCCTGCAATTATTCCAAGGGATGGAAACGAGGAACTTGCAAAGCTATTAAAAGTGCCACTTAATGAAGATGGTTTTTTCCTTGAGGCACATGCAAAACTGCGTCCAGTTGATTTTGCAACCGATGGAATATTTCTAGCTGGTATGGCACATTCACCTAAATCAATTGATGAATCCATATCACAGGCTTATGCTGCAGCAGCAAGAGCATGCACATTATTATCAAAAGAACAAGTTAATATTGAACCAATAGTCTCAAGTGTGGATGAGACAAAATGCATAGGCTGTGGGTTATGTGTCTCTCTTTGCCCATCCAATGCAATTGAGCTAAAATTGAAAGAGGGTGGAAAAAAGGCTGAGACTATCTCTGCTTCATGTAAGGGTTGTGGAATCTGCGGTGCAAGCTGCCCACAACAAGCAATTACTATGAAACATTTCAGAAACAAAGAGATCGTTGCTCAGATAGATGCATATGGGGGAACAGCATAATGGCAAAATTTGAACCTAAATTGTTGGGTTTTCTATGCAATTGGTGTGCCTATGCAGGAGCTGATCTCGCCGGGGTTTCCAGATATCAGTATCCTCCAAATATGAGGGTAATTAGAGTCATGTGTTCGGGAAGGGTTGATCCTCTTCTTGTTCTTAAAGCATTTGAGCAAGGGATTGATGGCGTGGCAGTTCTTGGCTGTCATCCTGGTGATTGTCATTATCAAACTGGTAATTATGAAGCAGAAAACAAGATGAACATGACAAAACAGGTTCTTGAAAAAATAGGTATTGAGCCTGAGCGTCTTTATCTTGACTGGGTTTCTGCTGCAGAGGGCAAAAGATTTAGTGAGGTTATATCTGATTTTACTGAAAGGATAAGAAAGATAGGCCCTATAAAGCAAAATAAGGACTATGAACAGAAAATATCTTTTGGCGAGAGTATTGTTGAATCTGTTAGAATTAGGTGGCTGGTTGGTAAAGAACGAAAACTTTTGGAATTCGGTAATGTTTACAATGAAAAGATAGAAGAAGATGAGCTTAAGGATTTAATTTTGAGGAACATAGCTACTGAATATGATAAACATAGGATTTTTTCGTTAATAAAAGAAGAACCACAGACTGTTAGCAAAATTGCTGATGAATTAAGCATCCCAAAATCTGATGTGTCCAGGTATTTGACAAACATGGAAAATACGGGTCTTGTAGCACTTGTAGATTTCGAAGGGAATTCACCAAGGTATATCATGACTGTACAATCGAAGGAGGAGCAATGAAACAAGACAGTAAAAAAGTTGGAGCAGCACTGGTGGTCGGCGGAGGTGTTGCAGGGATGCAGTCTTCACTTGATCTGGCTAATTCTGGTTTTAAAGTATATCTGCTTGATTCATCTCCTGCCATAGGTGGAACAATGGCACAGCTTGATAAAACGTTTCCTACAAATGATTGTTCAATGTGTATCATGGCGCCAAAACTTGTTGATGTAGGCCGTCATCCAAACATCGAACTTGTTACTTATTCAGAGCTAGAAAATGTTTCCGGTAAGGCAGGTAACTTCAAAGTTAAAATTAGGAAAAAAGCAAGATATGTAGACGTTGAAAAATGTACTGGTTGCGGGGTTTGTGCTCAGGAATGCCCAATTGATGCCATTAGTGGTTTTAACGAGGGTCTTTCTGATAGAAAATCTATATATGTACAGTATCCTCAGGCAGTACCTCTTGCCTACACTATTGACCGAGAAAAATGTATAGGTTGTGGGCTATGTGAAAACCTTTGTCTTGCAGATGCTATAAAATATGATGATAAAGATGAAATTATAAATTTGGATGTCGGATCAATTATTCTTTGTCCTGGATTTGATGAGTTTGATTCAGATATTAAAAGTGAGTATGGTCATGGTAGATTTCATAATGTTGTTACAAGTATAGAATTCGAGCGAATACTATCTGCTTCAGGTCCGTATAAAGGTCATGTTCTACGAGCATCAGATGGAAATATACCTACTAAAGTTGCATGGATAAACTGTGTTGGTTCTCGTGATAGAGAATGTGGCAATAATTATTGTTCATCAGTATGTTGCACCTATGGCATAAAAGAGGCAGTTATTGCAAAAGAACATATATCGACAATTAAGCCTACTATTTTCTATATGGATATGCGAACTTTTGGTAAAGGATTTGAGGCTTATTATAACAGAGCAAAGGATGAGTATGGTGTAAGGTTTATACGCTGTAGGATATCAGAAATTAATGAAGATTCTAAAACAAAAAACTTGTTTATCAAATATGAAACAGAAGAAGGTGACCTTAAAGAAGAAGAATTTGACATGGCAGTACTTTCAGTTGGATTTATGCCAAAAGAAGGAGCCAAAGAACTTGCAAAGAAATTAGATATAGACATTGATAGTTTTGGTTTCTGCAAGACTTCTAGTTTTTCACCAGTTGATACGTCACGTCCTGGGGTATATGCATGTGGTGCATTTTCAGGTCCGAAGGATATACCTGAGACTGTGATGGAGGCATCTGGTGCAGCAGCAAAAGCAGCTGGTCTTATTGCATCAGAGCGTAATAGTCTTGTTGAAGAGAAAAAATATCCAACTGAGCTAAATGTAGTCAATGAGAATCCAAGAATTGGAGTTTTTATTTGTCATTGTGGTATCAATATTGGTGCATATGTTGATGTTCCATCTGTTGTTGAATATGCAAGAACACTTGATGGTGTTGCTTATGCTGAGGATAACTTGTATACTTGTTCTCAGGATACTCAGAAAAAAATAGTTGAAAAAATAAAAGAACATAAACTAAATCGGGTTATTGTTGCATCCTGTACACCAAGAACTCATGAACCATTGTTTCAAGCGACAATTCGTGAGGCAGGACTTAATCCTCATCTTTTTGAAATGGCAAATATCCGTGATCAATGTTCCTGGGTGCATATGAAGGAACCAGAGGCAGCTACAAAAAAAGCCAGGGTTCTTGTTCGAATGGCAGTTTCAAAAGCAAGGCTTATTGAGCCGTTACCACAAATAACATTAGATGTAATTCAAAAAGCATTGATAATTGGTGGCGGTGTTGCAGGGATGACCTCAGCACTTGCAATTGCTGATCAGGGTTATGATGTATTTCTCGTTGAAAAACAAAATGAATTAGGTGGTAATGCACGCAGTATTTACTGGACTGTTGAAAATGATGATGTTCAAAAATATCTTAAAGCCCTTGTAAATAAAATAGAGAAGCATCCACGTATCAAAGTATGCAAAAGAGCGCATGTTGAAAACATTGAAGGTTACGTAGGAAATTATAAAACAACAATTAAAAGCAGTAATGCATCTCTTGAAATTGAACATGGAATAGTAATTGTAACAACGGGTGCTGAGGAATCAAAACCTAAAGAATATTTGTATGGCAAGGATAAGAGAGTAATTACACAATTAGACCTGGAAAAACAAATTGCTAGTGGTAAAGATTTTGATAAAAAAACAGTTGTGATGATTCAATGCGTAGGATCTCGTGATGATGAACATCCCTATTGTAGTCGCATATGTTGTACTGATGCAATTAAAAATGCATTAAAATTAAAAGAAGAAAACCCTGATGTAGAGATCTATATTTTGTATCGTGATATGAGAACCTATGGTTTTGCAGAAACGTATTATGAAAAAGCAAGAGAGAAAGGAGTAATCTTTATCAGATATAATGTTGATGAAAAACCAAAGGTTAAAAAAGGTAAAAAAGACATTGAAGTAATTGTTCGTGATTATATATTGAATGAAACGTTTTTAGTTCATACTGATTTTTTAGTTTTAAGCCCAGCGATTATCCCGCGTGAGGATAGTGTAGATATTGCTATGCAATTAAAAGTGCCACTTAATGAAGATGGTTTTTTCCTTGAGGCACATGTGAAACTACGGCCTGTTGATTTTGCAACAGAGGGCATATTCCTTGCAGGTATGGCTCACTCGCCAAAATCCATTAGCGAGAGTATTGCTCAAGCTAACGGTGCAGCTGCAAGAGCGTTGACAATTATATCAAAAGACAAATATGTAGCAGAGGCAACTGTTGCAAAGGTAAATGAGGATCTTTGTAGCGGATGTGGAATATGTGTTAATACTTGTCCATATGGTGCTATAGAACTAATAACTGAAATAGTGAATGGTGAAGAAAAAAAGGTATCACGTGTTCTTGAAGGAGTGTGCAAGGGGTGTGGTGCTTGTGCTGGTGCATGTCCATCTGGTGCTATCGGGCAAAAAGGTTTCAAAGGATCGCAAATCTCGTCAATGGTTGATGCAGCAATGGAACAATAAAAATACTACTCTCATCTTTAAAATTTAATAATTAGGAAAGGCGAACCTGTTAAATATAAGTATCAAACCAGATTGTGTTGGACTGGTGTTCATAGAGAATTACTGTTATATATGGAAACAGTCATATGTGGGAAATTTTATTGCTGATATAAGCGTCGGCATAGATATGGCGTTAATAGAATCGGATGGTTGATAAAAATGGTTAAAAGGTCAAAAAAAGCAAAAACGATGAGGAAGCTTATAAAAGCTATATGGATTTTCAGCTGGTTTAACTCTTGCGGCTTCTGCGAGTTGGTACCACTAGTGGGCTCTAGATGGGACATGGAAAGATTTGGAATGATTATTGTTGGAACACCCCGACATGCAGACGTGTTATTTATTGCCGGGTACCAAACTCTCAAATCAATAAAAAGAGCAAAAATAATATATGAACAAATGGCTGAACCAAAGGTGGTAATTGCTTTAGGCTCATGCACTATGACTGGTGGTATGTATTGGGATTCATACAATACGATCAAACGGCTTGAGGATTATTTACCCGTTACTATGTATGTTCCTGGATGCCCGCCAAGACCAGAAGCGGTATTTGAAGCCTGTGAAAAAATCTTCGGACACGTAAAGGAGCTGAAGTAAAATGGATACAAAAGAAACTGGGCTACTTGACGAAATAAAATCCAAATTTAAAGTTGATGGAAGAGTCCAGAGGGAACAGAGGATATGGATATCGACAGATGGAAGTAAATTAATGGAGGTGTGTAAATGGCTAAAAGATGGTGGCTTTACGCATCTGTCAGCGATATCTGCTACTGATTGGTTAAAAGACGGGAAGTACGAACTTACCTACCACTTGTGGTCGTACGACGATAATATACTCGTCACTGTGAAAACAAAAATCGATAGGAAGAACCCATCTATCGACTCCGTGGTACCGGTCTGGGAAGAGAACGCCCAGATACATGAGCGAGAGTTACACGAACTATTCGGTGTGAAGTTTAAGGGCAATCCAGATCTATCTCCACTTTTCTTAGAGGATCAGGAAGATGTGCATCCATTTAGAAAGGATTTTAATTGGAGAGAGCACGTGAGAGAAAAATTCTATAATAAGGAAAATGAGCGGGAGGCAGTTTACTATGATTGATGAGATGGAACCTGCCCCTAAAGGTACAGATTACGATTTATATTTTGGTCCTGCGCATCCAGGCTCTGGTAACTTTGGTGTCAAATTGAAGGTAGCTGGAGAAATAGTGGTATCTGCTAGGGCTGATCCAGGGTATTTACACAGAGGTTTTGAGAAGCTAATGGAATACAGAACACCAATACAAAATGCTGTCCTATCAGATAGGCTTTGTGTACTTGAACCGCTAAACTGGAATTTAGTCCATGCCGAAGCAGTAGATGAATTAATGGACATCGATGTACCAGAGCGGGCAAAATATATACGAGTGATAATGGCAGAGCTTTCCAGGATTCAATCTCATATTATTTGGTATGGTGTATTTTCATTAGGTACTGGTTTTGATACAGGATTCAAAATGGCTTTTGGATATAGAGATTATATACTGGACTTATTTGAATTGATAACAGGTGGAAGAGTATACCCTGCAGGATATATATGTCCCGGTGGTGTAAGAAGGGATTTTCCAAATGGCGCTAGAGACAAGATATTGAAAGTTTTAGATAAAATGGGTGAGATGATTAAACTTGAAGAATTAGAGAATCCTGCCTTGGGTGCTAGGGCAAAAGGTGTTGGGATTTTAAAAGTGAAAGATGCAATAAGACTAGGTGCAACAGGACCCGTGTTAAGGGGCTCAGGGATGAAAACTGATGTGAGAAAAGATGAGCCCTATGAGATATATGATAGATTAGATTTTGAGGTACCAGTAAGAAAGGAAGGGGATGCATATGCAAGGTACTGGATTGGGATAGAAGAGATGAAGCAATCGATAAAAATCATAAAACAAGCTTTAAAGGAGCTGCCAGAAGGAGAAGTAATAGATCCCTCCTGGAAAAAGCCTAAACTATCTGTTAAAATACCTAAGGGTGAAGTATATGTGCGTAATGAAGTGGCAAGAGGAGAAGCAGCTGTATATATGGTAGGCGATGGAGGAAGCAAGCCGTATAGATGTAAAATTAGGGGGCCTGACTTTTTACATATGATTCCAGTTCTTGAATATTTATTAAAAGGGGCACAGATTGCAGATGTACCAGCTATTTACTGGAGTTTGAATATATGTCCTGCTGACATGGATAGGTGATATAATGAAACTGAGGATAATACCAAAATTGTTTAAAAATTTGTTTTCAAAGCCTATGACTGTTAGATTTCCTCATGAATCAATACCTATTCCTGAGGGATACAGAGGAGAACATGCGTATGATATGGATAAATGCATAAGCTGTGGACTTTGTGCAAAGATATGTCCTAACAGGGCAATTGAGATGATAGAAGCACCAGAGGACATTAAGGATAGGTATCCAAAAACATATCCTAAGATAGATCTTGGAAAATGTTGTTTTTGTGGACTCTGTGAGGACATATGCCCTAAAGATTCCATTGAATTGACAAAAAATTTTTTCCTCTCAACCTTTGATCCTACTAACGTGATTAAATATCCCACTCCAAAAGTGGAGGAGCAGGTAAATGGCTAAAAATATTTCAGAAAAAGACATTTTAAATTTATTGGACCAGGTTAGGCATCCTGCAATCAGTGATTTTGATGAAATAATTCATCACACACTATCCATAAATTGAATATCAAGTTTCCGATTTCCAAGCCAAGGGATGTAAGGGCTGATACCCCTCTTCTATGA